>ULQV01013528.1_pt1 | contig 14355 bp, 6 predicted proteins | sample 1954851 | NCBI WGS metagenome assembly ULQV01 (sample SAMEA4835665, study PRJEB28245) | human gut metagenome | biome: gut microbiome; material: fecal sample | place: Denmark | collected 2008 | reverse complement strand
CAATACCCGATTCAAGCGCTGTCCGGGCAATGTAGCGGATATAAAACGAAAATCCGGACTCTGTAATCGAGCCCGGATTTTCGATCGGTTTGCGTCCGGTATTTATTTGTTCCGCTCTTGTTTGGACTTCTCCGGCGTTTTTTTCGCCGCGGTCCGGGGCTGTTCGGCGGCCCTCTCGGAACGTTGCCGGTTCAGGTATTGTACGACGGCGTGCTTCGCCGCAGCGATCGTTTCGCGGTTGACTTTCTCGATCACGCTGCCCTGAGCCAGATCGTCGCTGCTGATGTAACCTTCGAGAATCAGCAACTGGACGATCATGTTGTTGATGTTCGTCTCCTCGCTGTATCCGTCGGCAATGTACAGTCTGTCGAGCTTGGCGGCGAACTCCTCGGCGAATTCCGGATAGTTCGGGAAGCTCATCAGTTCCTCGAACGTTTCGCTGAAGCTGCTCAGCTCGATGTTCAGGTTAGGATTGACGAGCAGCGGGCTGAACTCGTGATCGGGAGCTACCGGATGGAAATCGACCAAATTGGAGATGTCGACCCGCTTGTTGCGGTTGTCCATGCGGCGCAGGTCGGCCTTGCGCATGTTTTCCAACTGATACAGGTAGAAATTATAGCGCCACAGTTCCGAACTGTTCATTTCCCCGCCGAAAATGTGGTAATATTTTTCGTTGATCAGACGCTTGACCTTGATTTTGCCCTCGTTGATCTCCGGCTTGTTGACGCGCACTTCCTGAATGAGCTGCTTCAATGCGGCGGCGGCTTTCTGAGGACCGGTGATTTCGCGGCCTTTCTTGCCGATCTCGGTCGACAGTACGCCGCATTGGATATGGCGTGCTCCGCCGCGGCCGTCCTTGCCGCCTCGCAGGCATTCGATCAGCCGGTGTACGGTCTCGACCTGATCCTCTTCGGCGATGAACGGCTGCCCGCCCGGCGTGCTGGCCAGCGCGTCGAAGATCGAGCTGAAGATGCGGCGATCGAGCACGATGTCGGTATACACTTTCTCCGCTTCGTCTTCGTATACGGTCGATGCGGTAAAGCGGTTCTGGATCATGTCGAACGCGACGTCTTCGATCGTGTAGCGGATACCGTCGCGGGTGAAGCTGTGGCCGACGAAGATCATCCGGACGACTTCGGTGATGTCGATCTTATCGAGCAGCTTGTACGACGAGGCGAGGTAATACTGCCGGTCGATCGGATTGTAGTCCCAGTCGAGAATGTCGTCCAGGTAGTTGCCGTGCCGCGATATGACCTCGACGATGTTCTTGTCGGCCGTGTATCGCTTGAGCGTTCGCTGGAAGTTCGGTCCGTCGCCGCTGGTGGCTTTCTCCTTCCGCTCGCCGTGGGCGTCGATGTAAAGCAGAAAGTTCTCCGGATTGTCCATGCGCGTGATGCCGCCCTCGTCCTTCGAGTAGTTGCTGGCGCTCAGCATGATGTCGACGCGGTACGGCATCGTGATGTCGCACATGCCGCTGACGGTGCTGCGCGCGTTGCGGTCGTCGACGTTGCTGTCGGCGCTGCTTTCGAAAAGGAACTTGTAGTATTTGATGTAATCCGGATCGAAATCCGTCGTGCGCGAGAAGTCGCCCACCTCGGTGCCGATGCCGTACAGGTTGCCGTCGGCATCTTGGAACTCGTGGAACATGTCTCCGGCGATCATCTTGACCGAACGGATGCCCTCGAGGTTGTTGCGCAGCCATTTCAGTACGAAAGCCGCGATCATTTCGCTCTTGCCTACCCCGCTGTCGCCGTTGATTTCGATCACGAATACGCTACCGTCGTTCTCCTCGACCAGAAACAGCGAGCCGTGACGCGGGATACCGCCGATCTCCTTCACCTTTTCGTTGATGACCGTCAGGCGCGGTTTTTTTACGTCGCCGAAATAGTCGGCTTCCTTTTTCAGCGGAGTGACGATCGTCTTGATATTGCCCGACGGACCCTTGATGTCGAAATAGCCTATCTGCGGGAACGAAATCAGCTTTTCGGGCGCTCCGAGCAGCGAGATCACGTCCGGGACGAAATTCACGATGTCCTTCAGGCTGATATCCTCGGTGTAGTTGAGCCGGTAGTTGTCGGTCAGGTACTTCAGGTATCCCTTTTGGAAAATGACCAGCTCCTTGACGATACCGTGCTTGACGACCTTGCAACGGTAGTCGTCCGAGTCCATGTTCCGGACGAAGCGCGACAGCCGGTTCGTGAAGAAAGACGAGTCGGGGCGCGTATCGATGTAGCGGATATACTCGGTAGGATGGTCGTCCGAAGGCAGCGCCTCTGCCCGACGGCTTTCGGTCCGGTCGATCTTATGGAACGGGTATTCGCGCTTCTTCGCATCGGTCACGATCCGCGTGTGTTGCTGTACGGGCTGCTCGGAACTGATCACGCCGCATTTGCTCATCAGTTCGTTGATCCAGGAAATGCGGCCGCCTTCGAATGTCTCGAGTGCCTTGTTCTCCATAGCGAATCCTTTGTAGAGCGATATGCCGTGCTGCACCATTTCGTTGACGCTCGAGTTCTGTTTCTTGAACGCCGTCTCGACGATGCGGACCATCGTGTGCGCGTAACGGTTGTAATAGTCGGTTCCGCGCGTGCGCTTGATCATGCTGATGTAGAACCGGACCACGCGCCGCGTGACGGCATATATCTCGCTCTCGGCGATCTTGATGTCCTTCTTGCGCATGATGTAGTTGCTCAGCTCCTCGAGCTGCATCGGGAGGATTTCCGAAACGAATTCCTCGGTGAACATCCGCAGTTCGGCATCGTCGCAACTCTTGATCTTCTCGTCGAAGTATTGCAGCTTCTTGCAGACCAGCTTGTAGAACGAGTTGTCGTTGTTGAGCAGGTACAGATACAGGATCTTGTCCGTGATTTCCGGTGAGCGGGCGATGCCCTCGGCTACCGTATCCATGATGTAGCCGATGCTTTTCTGCGAGATCAGCAGCCCCTTGAACTCGGGCAGGTCGCGCAGGTTGCGCATGAATTCGTCGACCCAGATATTCAGGTTGAGCTCCGAAAGCTTGATTCCCGTGATCTCCTCGAAGCATTCGCCGGCCGTGCGGATGATCTCCTTGCGGCTGGGTTCCAAACTCTCTTTCTCGAAAGGCAGGTTGAAGTGGAGCAGGATCTCACGGATGTACTTCTTGATGATTGCGTTCAAGCCCTCGAGCTTCGCTTTGTCCAAAGCCGGGTCGCCGGTAGCGTTGATCGCGAGAATTTTCATCTTGCTGTCCGAGAAGAGCAGATTCTCCATTTCGATCAGTATCTCGCGCATCACGTTCTTTTCCTCCGGATTGTCCAGTACGTGATGGTTCGGCTGGAAGGTCTTCTTATTGGTGATGTATTTCAGGATCACGGCCTTGCTGTATCGCGAGCTGACCGTGTTGAAATCCATGTCGGACAAGGCGGGCACTTTCTTGTAGACCTGTGCGAGCAGGTTTTCGTAGATTTTCGTGAAAGCGGAGCTGCGTACGAACTCGAACACGTCCTTGCAGCTGCCGACGATGTCGCCGTGCAGCTCGATCACCGAGTTGGCCGACCGTCCGATCGTCGTGATCGTCACGCCGCTGCGTTCGGGCGACGTATGGTATAGCGAGCGTACGTCGCGGATCTGCAGCGACGGGGCCTTGTCTTTCTTGTACCGGGCCGACAGCTTGTAGTCGCGGATCAGGCTGTCGATGAAGTCCTGATCTTTCGGGGAGTAGAACACGCGCTCGAGCAAGTCCTTGCTCTCGATTCCCTTGTTGGCCTCGTCGGCTCGCTCGGCGGCGAACCGGGTCCAGTAGCGGATGAAGATCGAGAAAGCATCCTCGATTTCGGCCGAGAAAATTTTCATGCCTTCCTTGCCGGCGGCGATGTACCCGCCCAGCGAGAAGCGCACGAGCCCCGTCGGATACGGGACCGTGGCGACGCCCCGGTACTTGGCCAGCGCGCGGCAGAACAACAGTACGTCGGCATAAGAGAACGGGCCGAGAATCCGGAAGTTGAACAGATACGATCCGTCGGACTGTATGTAGCCCAATTCGGTTCCTTCGGGCGCCTCCTCCAACAGGCGGGCGGCGACGCTCTTGGCCATTTTCATCCGCTTGAGCGACTCGCTGCGGAAGTTCTTGTTGATCCGGAACCGGTTCAGGTTCTCGACCAGCTTGGCCTGATAGTAGACGAAGAACGGCTCGCCCTGATACTTGAAGTCGTCGGGGAGTCCCAGCACGTCGAGCTTGTCCAGCGCGATCAGTTCGTCGAGCAGGAACAGATAAAGCGGCGAGCCCTCGAAGCCGGCCGTTTTATGCAGCTGGCGGTTCGTCTTGCTGATTTCGTTCGACTGCTCGGTCTTGTCGATCTGGTTGACGATGAAGCGGACGATCGCTTTCTTGATCTTCGAACGCGAAGCGTTCTTGGGCAGTTCGGCTTCGATCTGATCCTTGATGCTTTTGGCTACCTGTGCCGTTTGCAGCGTGTTGTTGAGCATCAGCAGCGAGTTGTTGTTCCCGTGCGCGGCGCTGTTGCAGCTGCGGGCGTACTTGGCGAAGTCCGACGCCTGAGGCGTCAGCGCGACGGCGCCGAGGCGTTCGCCGGTGGCGGCCAGATTTTTGGTCGTGGAAAGCGACGAGACCGCCTTGATGCGCGACTGCGCGTTGATGTTGTTCATGATGTAGCGCGACAGCGTCCGCCACTTGGGCATCGTGCGGTCCTCGATCTTGACGCTTTCGGCGTATGCCTCGTCCAGAAACAGCGTGATCTTGCAACTGTTCAGAAAACGCAGGAAATTGTTGACCGACTCGCTGTTGAAGTCGGAATATCCCGTCGGGTTATTCGGGTCGTTGACGATGATCGTCGTGTTTTCGCAGAACAGGTCCCACAAGCTGCCGCTGTCGTCGAACAGTGCGAGCGTCGACTTGATACGCAGCAGTTTGTCGACCAGACGGTCGTAAGCCAGACGGCCGTCGGCGTCGTTCTCGATCTCGATGTCGAACGGATTGATGTCGAAACAGTCGTCGGGCAGCAGGTCCTTGTACTCCCATGCCTGCACGGCGTTATAGACGATATAGGGCTTCGGCCGGCCGTTCGGGTTGAACAGCAGGTCGCGGATGATCATCTGTACGGAGTCCGATACCGAGGTCTGGTCCAGATTGCCCAAAGCCGACAGGAAGTTCTTGACGATCTCCTTGTCGTCGTCGCTCAGCGCGAAGTACTTGTCGCGGATGCCCAGATCGATCAGGAACTTCTCGAAGCGTCCCTTGTTATCGGCGTCGCGGCTCGTCTTGGTGATGTACTCCTGATATTTTTCGAGGAACAGATTGATACCGAAATTCTTGTGGAAATGGTTCTTCAGCGTTCGTTCGTAGCAACTCGGGATGATGTCCAGAATCAACCGGCAGGCATAGCGGATCTTGCTGCTGAGGTTATTGAACGTGCGGCTGCGCAGATAGTCGCCGAACGTCTTGATCTGATGCCGTCCGCCGCCCTCGAGGATCGTGATCACGTCGATCAGCTTGTTGCCGGCGTAGAAATAGTTCTTCATCCGGCTCTCGAACTCGTCGATCAGCTCCTGAGTCTGAATCTTCTTGTTTTCCTGCTTGTGGCAGTTTTCCAGAAAGAAAATGAAGTCGCGCAGCTTTTCGAGCGAGTATTTGTCCTGCACGACCTGTCGCGAAAAAGAATCGAGCTTGAACAGCGTGATGCGCTTCTCGATGTCGGTGTCCGACCCGGTCTGCTCGAGCAGCAGCGATTTGATTTCGCGGCCGTACTCCTCGATCTGCATTTCGAGCTTTTCGCGGAATTCCTTCAGGTAGCTCGGGTTGACGTTCTCGAGAATCAGCCGCAGATTCAGTTGCGTGTTGGCCGGCGAACCGAGTTTTTTCGTATGGACTTTGTTCAGCGTGTTGATAATGCCGTTGTGGAAACAGAACACGAGCGACGTGTTCGAGCTGCGGGACTCTTTCGAGTCGTCGACGATCACCAGTCGGGTCAGCAGCGGGAACCATTTCGGGCCCGAGTAATGGTTGATGCGCGCGTGCTTGACCTTGACGACGAAAATCGAGGTCGTATCGGCCGTCATCTGTTCGTACAGCGTTTCGGGCGCGGGGCTTTCCAGCACGACGACGGCGTCCTTGTGGAACACGTCGCCCTTGAGCAGCTGGACGGCCTTGTCGGCATTGCCCGAGACGACGGTTCGGATCATGCCGTTCATACCCTTGAAATTGACGGCCCACTGGCTGCGGTGCAGAAAGTCGCTGATCTCGGCCTTGGTCGTGTAGTGCGTACTTTGGCTGATCATCTGCTCGAGCGTGTCCATCAGGTAGTTCCAGTGCGCCTCGTTGATGTCGCCCGTCACGCCGATCACGTCACGGTACTTGCGCAGGTCGCGCACATGGCCGCCTAGCTGTACCTGAGACATGAAATCGATATGGCGGCTGTTGATCGGAGGCGTGCCGACCGACAGGTCGTGGCTGTCGCGGATATTACGCAGCAACGTCTTGATTTCGGTCGTCGTGCCGTCGGTGTCGAGCAGGGCCGATATTTTCTTGGCGAATTCGCCGCGCTTGCTGCTCAGCTCGAAAGCCTTCGAGTTGTTGTGCGGAATCAGCATCAGCGACACGTGCGTGTATCCCGGGATATCTTCGCGGAACTTCAGCAGATAGCGGTTGATCTCGGCCTGTTGCTTGGCCGGATCGTCGGGCTCCTCCATGCAGAGGCTCACGAAGCTTGTGAGGTTATCGAAGATGTGGCGCGGCAGGAAGATTTCCGCACGCTGTCCCAGTGATTCGTACAGGTTCAGAAGCTGCAGCGCCTCGTTGCTCAGAAACGCTTTCGGTTCGCCTACAATTTTCATCTTTGCGGGTTCTATTGGTTTTTCGTCGGCCTCGCGGGGCGACTTCGTGTTGTTTTATCTTTCTTTCGGAGGGCGTATGTCGCTTATTGACAGTGTATTTTTGTCCTATGTAAACGACCTTTCTCTACCTGTGCAAAGATAGCAATTTTAATTGAGAATCGGAATGTATGTTAAAAAAATATTTGATTTGTTAAAAATGCATATTGTTCGATAGCGAAAGCCGGGCCTCCTTCGTGTTTCTTAAGGAAGCCCGGCATGACCGGTCGGACCTGACGCGGTCTATAGCGAGAAGCTGTACAGGGCGGCTACGGCCGACTGGTAGTCCCGCTCGATCTGGAGCAGCGTTCCGCGGCTTTCGAACAGCAGGTTCGCCTCGGTGAAATAGTCGATCACGCTGATCTGCCCCGCATCGAGCGCCTTGCCGAGAATCTCGAGGCTGTTCTGCGATGCGAGAGCCGACCGCATCGACCGCATCGACTCGGAGAGCGCGACGGCCTGATCGTACAGCATCCGGAACTGGGACGCCGCGTTCGTCCGGGCGCTTTCCAATTGAGCCTGAGACGAGACGGCCGCCGCCTTGGCCGCCTTGACCTTGTTCTTGTTCTCGAAAAGCGGCACCGACATGCCGACCTTGAATCCCGTGGCGCGGCCTTCTCCGTAGTCGTGCCGGTATCCTACCTCGAACTGGGGCAGAGAGAGTCCCCGATTCAGAGCCACGGTCCGGCGATCGATCTCGAGCGTATTTTCCATGCTTTCGAGCAGCGGGTTGCCGCTCATGTATGCTTCGGACAACACGTCGGCCGGCGGCAGCGTTTCGACCGGGGGGTAGGTCACGTCCTCGAACGAGTCGTCGCTGTCTCCGGTCATCGTGTTGAGTTGCTGGATTTTGGCTTGCAGCTCGGCTCGGTTCAGATCGGCGGCCGTACGGGCCGAGATCGACTCGACGGCGATCTTGTTCGCTTCGAGGGAGGTCGCGTCGCCCGTCTCCATTTTTCGCCTGTACGCTTCGCTCAGTCGCTCGGCATTCGATAACCGCTCGTCGAGCAGGTCCCGCTGACGGTAGAGGTAGACGATTTCGATACAGAGCTGCTTGGCTTGCAGCAGCAGCAGTTGTCTTTGGGACGCCCATTGGCTTTCATACAAAGTGCTCTTGAGCTTGGCGATCCGGTTGCGGGACCCGTAGACGGTCGGAAAATCGATCGTCTGGACAACGGCCAGCTCGGTGTTCTGCCCTGCTCCGGCCGCTCCCCACATCTTTTCCATTTCGATCGTCGGGTTGGCCATGTATTTGCCCGTGGCGGCGTCTTGCTTCTGCGCCGCGGTCAGTTGCCGTTGCGCTTCCAGCTCGCGGCTCGCGTTTTCGACCTGACGGAGCACCTCGTCGATGCTTCGCTGGGCCGAGGCCGCCGGAGCCAGTACGAGGAAGAACAGTATGATCGGTATGCGTTTCATGCTTTCAGTTTTTTACGGTTGACAATCAGGTAGACCGACGGAATGATGAATCCGTTGAGCAGTGTCGAGCTGAGCAGTCCGCCGAGTATGACTTTGGCCATCGGGCTCTGTATTTCGTTGCCGGGCAGGTTGCCTCCCAGCGCGAGCGGAATCAGCGCCAGAGCCGACGACAGCGCGGTCATCAGAATCGGATTCAGCCGGTCCAGCGAGCCCTGCACGACGCTTTCGTGCAGCGGCATGCCCTCGCCGCGCAGGTGGTTGTAGTGCGAAACGAGCAGAATGCCGTTGCGCGTGGCGATGCCCAGCAGCGAGATGAACCCGATGATGGCCGGAATGCTCACTTCGCCCGAAGTGAGCCACAGGCTCGCAACGCCGCCGATCAGGGCCAGCGGCAGGTTCAGCAGGATGACGCCGGCGATCTTCAGGCTGCGGAATTCCTGATACAGCAGCAGGAAAATGACGAGCAGCGCGACGAGCGACGTCAGCGTCAGCGTGCGTGAGGCCGCCTGTTCGCTCTCGAACTGTCCGCCGTATTCCACATGATATCCTTCCGGCATGGGCACTTGCGTCCGGATCGTTTCGCCGATTTCGTTGACGACGCTGCGCAGGTCGCGGTCGGCCACGTTGGCCGATACGACGATCAGGCGCTGGGCGTTCTCGCGACCGATCGCGTTGGGACCCGATGTCGACACGATGTCGGCCACGTAGCTCAGGGGGACTTTCCCGTCGGTTCCGTCGAGCATCAGCTCGCCGATGCGCTCCATGTCGTTCCGGCTGGCATCCGATGCCTTGACCGTCACGTCGAACGAGCGTCCTTCGTCGTATACCTGCGAGACGACCCGTCCGCCGAGCGCCACCTCGACGAATTCGGCGAAAGCGGGCAGCGTGATACCGTAGCGGGCCAGCATTTCGCGTTTGGGCCGGATTTGCAGCTGAGGCCGCTCGATTTGCTGCTCGACGTTCAGGTCGGCTATGCCGTCGATGTTCGCGATAGAGCTTTTGATCTGGTTGCCGAGCGCGAATAGGCGGTTCAGGTCCGGGCCGAACAGCTTGATCGCGATATTGGCCTTGGTGCCCGACAGCATCGCGTCGATCCGGTGCGAAATGGGCTGTCCGATTTCGATGTTGACGCCGTGAAGCACGCCCAGCCGGCTGCGCACGTCGGCCATGAATTCGCTGCGCGATCGGTCCGCGAGTTCGTACGGCGCTTCGATTTCCGATACGCCGACGCCCAGCGCATGCTCGTCCAGCTCGGCGCGGCCCGTTTTGCGGACGACCGTCCGGATTTCGGGTATTTCGAGCAGAATGCTTTCCACTTGGCTGCCGATCTTGTCGGACTCTTCGAGCGAGATGCCCGGCATCGTCGAGGCGTTGATCGTCAGCGAGCCTTCGTTGAATGGGGGCAGGAAGCTGCGGCCCAGCGAGAGGAAAACGGCGAGCGCCCCGGCGAACAGGACGACGGTCGAGCCGAGTACGGCTTTCTTATGGGCGAGCACCCATTCGAGCACGCGGCGGTAGACGCGCTTCAGAAAGCGCGAGACGACGGGTTCCTTTTCGTTGCGGCGGAGTACCCGGTCGCCGGTCAGCAGGTAGCTGCACAGCACGGGCGTCAGCGTGACCGCCACGATCATCGACGCGAACAGCGCGACGATGAACGAGATGCCCAACGGGCGCAGCATGCGCCCTTCCATGCCGTCGAGGAAGAAAAGCGGGACGAAGGCCACGATCGTGATGATCGTCGCGTGGACGACCGACGTACGGATCTCTTTCGACGCCTCGAAAACGATGCTCAGCGTCGGCAGCCGCTGGTCCTTGGGGCGCGCGAAATTCTCGCGCAGCCTTTTGAATACGTTCTCGACGTCGATGATCGCGTCGTCGACGAGCGATCCGATCGCGATGGCCATGCCTCCGAGGCTCATCGTGTTGATCGTGAGCCCCATCCATTTCAACGCCAGAATCGACACGAGCAGCGAGAGCGGCAGCGCGACCAGCGAGATGACCGTCGTGCGGAAGTTCATCAGAAAGACCAGCAGGACGATCACGACGAAGATCGCTCCTTCGAACAGCGATTTCTGAATGTTGTCGATCGAGCCTTCGATGAAACGGGCCTGACGGAACGAGTCGGTCGATACGTGCACGTCCGCAGGCAGCGTCTCGCTCAGTTCGGCGACGGCTCGGTCGAGTTTTTCGGTCAGTTCGAGCGAGTTCGTGTTAGGCTGCTTCGTGACGGTCATCAGCACGGCCGGCTTACCGCGTTCGGATGCCGTGCCCAGCCGGGGCGTCTTGGCTCCGATCCGCACGTCGGCCACCTGTTCGAGCGTAACGGGGAGGCCGTTCTCGATACGGATCACGGCTCGTCCCATTTCGTCCTCGTCGGCCGTCGAGAGCATGCCCCGGATGATGTATTCGTTGCCGTGCTGGTTCAGAATTCCTCCGCTCGAGTTACGGGTCAGGTTCTCGACCACGCCGAGCACTTCGCCCGTCGTGACGCCGAAATGTTTCATCCGGGCAGGGTCCAGCAGGATCTGGTACTCCTTGATATCGCCGCCGATGACGGTCACCTGGGCTACGCCTCCGGTCGAGAGCAGCCGGGGGCGGATCGTCCAGTCGGCCAGTGTCCGCAGTTCTTCGAGCGAAGTGCTGTCCGAGGTCAGGCCGATAATCATCAGCTCGCCCAGAATGGACGACTGCGGTCCGAGCGTCGGCGTCCCGACGTTGTTCGGAAGCGTTTCGTTCAGCGTAGCCAGCTTTTCGGATACGATCTGGCGGGCCAGGTAGATGTCGGTTCCCCAGTCGAACTCGACCCATACGACCGAGAAGCCGGAGGTCGAGCTCGAACGGACGCGACGCACGTCGGTCGCTCCGTTCACGGCCGTTTCGATCGGGAAGGTCACGGTCCGCTCGACTTCTTCGGCCGCCATGCCGCTCGCCTCGGTCATCACGACGACCGTCGGCGCGTTCAGGTCCGGGAAAACGTCCACTTCCATTTTGCGGGCCGTGTACGTGCCTGCGACGAGCAGCACGACGCCCGCGATCATTACCAACATCCGGTTGCGTAATGAGAATTCGATGATTCGGTTCAGCATGTCCGGACGGTTCTAATGGGAATGGGTGTGGCCGGGTATGGCGCCCGAGAACGAGGCCATCTTGACTTGGGCGACTCCCCGGCTGACGATCGTCTCGCCAGGCGAGAGGCCTTCGAGGATTTGCACCCGGGTGCCGTCGGACGCGCCCAGCTTGACTTCCCTTTTGACGTATGTTTCCGGATCGAGCTGCACGAAAACCGAATAGACGCCCTGGTCCTCCGTTACGGCGCTGAGCGGAACGGCCAGCGTTTCGGGCCGGGGCGCCGAGAGCAGAAAGACCTCGACGAAAGAGCCGGGGATCACCTCTCCGCCGTTGTTGAACTCGAACGTGACGGGAATGTAGGCCGACGTCCCGTCCGAGCCCTTGCCGACCGACAGCAGCCGTCCGCCCATCTCGGCGAGCGAATAGACGCGGCCGTCGTAAGGCGTTTCGAAATTGGCGCTCGTCACGGCGCGCAGTCTGCCTGCGTATTTCTGCGACACTTCCGCTCTCAGTACGAGCTTGCGGTTTTGCGAAACGGTTGCAAGCGATTGGCCTACCGTGACGTAGTCTCCTTCGCCGACCGACAGGCTCTTGATGAAGCCGCCGATGGGGGCCGTGGCGCGGGTTCCCTTGGCCGACGATTTGCTTGCGAGCGCATCGTAAGCCGTCTTGGCGTTTTCGTATGCCAGCCGGGCTTGCTCGTATTCGGTCTGCGTGATGATTCGGTCGCCGATCAGCTTTTCGGCTCGCCGGAAAGCGGTTTCTGCCTGCGTGTATGCCGAGCGGATGCGTTGCTCGTAATCGCCTTCGGCGATTTCCTTCGACGAGATGGTGAAAAGGGTCTCGCCCCGGGATACGGCCGCTCCGTCCGAGAGTTTCTTGTCCGCGAACGAGACGATGCCGCTGACGGGCGCCGCTACGGCGGCCTCGTCGCCTTGCGCTGCCAGAATCCGGCCGCTTGTCTCGATCACGTCGCGGAACGGGGCGGGCTCGACGGTCAGCAGCTCGAAATCGGTACGCGCTGCCTGTTCTTTCGTAAACGCGATTTCGCCGGCATGATCGTGCTCCTTTTCCTCGTGGTCGTGGCCCGTGTGATTCTCGCTGGCATGATCGTGCCCTTCCGATTCGTGATCGTGGAGCTCGGTTCCGTGGTCGCGCGCTTCGGCCTCGCGGGAGCTCCCCTGCCCGTCCGGGCCGGAGTGTCCGCAACTCGTCATGAGTGCTGCGGACAGTATGCTGATTATTAGTAATCTGTTCATTGTTTGAAAATTGGATATAATATACGGATGTAGTACGACTTTTCATCGGCGGATGAAAAGTCCGTTTTCCTGAAAGGGAAACAGTCGGGTTAGGCCGGGAAAACGGGAGGAGCCCGTAACGAGAGCGAATGCCCGTTGCCATGCGAGACGAAGGGTTCCGTGAAAGGCGGATAAGAAAGTCGCAGGCCCGAATCTTCCGGACCGGCGAATGTACGGAAGAAGGCAATCGCGAAAGTGTCGGGAGCGATAGGCGGAATCGGTTCGATATGCGATTGATCGTCCCGGCCCGACATGACGAAAATCTGATGGCAGTTGTCGACGTCCTGACTGCGTGCGTGCGTCGGATCGGCGCATCGGTCGCATGCCTGCGACGTCGCGAAGCAGATGCTGTACCCGTGATGGTGGTGGTGATGGGGAACAGCCAGCAAGGCCAGCATCAGCATGCCGGTCGCGATCAGTATGACTTTTGCCGCTTTTCCCCTCATGGTACGCCTGTGAATAACGCGTTTTCGCAAAAGTAGGAAATTTCTCCGAAATCGGAAAATTCGCTACTTTTGCCAATATTGAAACGTTGCATTCATCCGAAACGTATATGGCGTGGTTTTATCTGATTTTAGGCGGCTTTTTCGAAATGGGCTGGACGGTGGGACTGAAACTTTCCCAGTCCATGCAGCCTCGGTGGCTTTATATCGCGATGGCCGTGCTGTCGATGAGCCTGAGTCTGTTTCTGCTCTATCTGGCCCAGCGAACGATCGCCATAGGTACTTCCTATGTGGTCTGGACCGGGATCGGTGCCGTTTCGACGCTGCTCATAGGCATTCTTTTTTTCGGGGACTCGGCCGGTCTGTGGCGTCTTTTCTCGGCCGCGTTGATTATCGGCGGCGTAGTCGGGCTGAAGTTGACGGCCTGAGGGAGTTTACCGTCTTTTCTCCGATTCCAGCGTGATGACCGTGATCGAAGGGGTCGTCCCGATGCGCATCGGGTACATCACGTATCCCATTCCGTCGTTAATGTACAGGTGTTTGCCGTTTTCCGAGTACAGTCCGCTCCAGCGTTCGTAGAGGAATTTGGCGGGCGACCAGCTCCACGGGCCGAGCGTCAGCTTGAACTGCATGGCGTGCACATGACCCGAGAGGGTCAGATCGGGGTCTCCGGCCGAGCGCGCTTCGTCCCATTGCTCGGGCGTGTGGGCGAGCAACAGGTTGTATGTGTCGGGAGGAACGCTCCGGAATACTTCCTGCATGTCGCATCCGGCCATGCCCGTGTCGCGTCCGTGATTGGTTCCGGTTTCAGGAAAGTTGACGCCCGTTACCAGGATGCTGTCCGCTCCCCGGCGGATCGGAGCCGATTCGTTGACCAAAGGTTTCCATCCCATCGCCCGCTGCTTGGCGAGCAGTTCTTCTACGCTTTGGCGGGGCGTGAAATTCTCTTTCGGCCGCATGTAGAAACCCAGGTCGTGGTTGCCGAGAACCGAATAGACCCCGTCCCGGCCGTGCAAGGTCGAGAGTATGCTCATCACCCGGTCGTCCAGCTCGTGCGAATCGATGTTGACCAGATCGCCCGCGTTGACGACCATATCGGGATGTTCGCGGTTGATCAGGGCGACCATCCGCCGGATCAGGCGGCGGTTCCGGGGTTGCGTTCCGGTGTGCAGGTCGGTGAACAGGGCGATGCGGTAGCCGTCGAAAGCGGCGGGGAGCTTGTCCGAGCGCAATGCGATCCGGTGGACGTCTATGTGCGTGCGGCC
>ULQV01049131.1_pt1 | contig 14528 bp, 12 predicted proteins | sample 1954851 | NCBI WGS metagenome assembly ULQV01 (sample SAMEA4835665, study PRJEB28245) | human gut metagenome | biome: gut microbiome; material: fecal sample | place: Denmark | collected 2008 | reverse complement strand
AGCCCGCCGCTGACCATGCGGTACAGTCCGCGCCGGTCCGGATGCAGCCCCAGTGCGTGCAGGCGCACTTCCAGTGCATCCAAGCGGCAGACCTCGGTCTGGCAGATCACGCCGTCAAAATCAAAGAATACGGCTTGCAGGTTGGCATCCGACATTGGGCAGGCTCCTTTCCGGTCATTCATCGGCCAGCAGCCTGCGGGTTTTCCAGCGGCCGCTGAGGTAGTAGCCCACACAGATGCAGCCTGGCAGAATGCGGGAGCAGGCAACGCCCCACCACAGGCCGATGTAGCCCATCCGGAACACATTCATGAACAGCATACTGAAGCCGATCTTGCAGAGGATGCCGTCCAGCAGGCCGAGGATAAAGCCCAGCTCCACAAAGCCGCAGCCTGTAACCATAGCCTGAAACGAACCGGTCAGCGCCGATGCGAAGAAATGCAGGATGAAGATGCGCAGGAAGGTGGCACCCAATTCGATTACCGCTTCGTCCGTGGTGAACAGGCGGAAAATTTCGTGGGGGATCAGCAGACACAGCGCGCTGGAAACCGCAGCACAGCAGGTGGCGGCAATGTAGGTGCAGAGGGTGGTCTTGCCGGCGCGGTCGATCTTCTTTGCGCCAAGGTTCTGGCCCACCATAGAGGCAGAAGCTGTATCAATGCCCTGCACGAACACTTCCAGGAACTTCTGCAGCTTGTTGCCAACGCTGTTGGTGGCGGACACCACCAGACCGAACGAGTTGGCATTGGCGTTGACCCACAGCATCCCAATGCGGACAAACATGCTGCGCACGACCTGCGGAATGCCCAGACGGATCAGCACCGCAAGGATCTCTTTGTCCATGCGGAAGTAGCTGGGCTTGAGTTCAAAGTCAAAATGCTCTCTGCGCTTCCACAGAAAAATAAAGGCAGCCACACAGGACCCCATCTGGGAAAGCGCGGTGGCAATGGCCGTACCGGCGGCATCCAGACGGAACACCGCCACCAGCACGATGTCCAGCACAATGTTGATGGCGGCAGCGATCAGGATGAAGATCAGCGGCCGTTTGGACTCGCCCATGCCGCGCAAAACGCCGCAAATGGCGTTGTAGCCAAAAATAAACGGGTAGCCCAGCGCCGTGATGATCATGTAAGATTCGGCCTCAAACAGTGCTTCCTGCGGGCAGTTCAGCAGCTGCAGAATGGGGCGGCAGAACAGGATCGCCGCTGCAGCCAGAAGGACCGCCAGCAGGGTGGTAAAGCTCAGCAGGGTGCCAACTGTGCGCTTGATGCGCCGGTCATCGCCCGCACCCACCAGCTGTGCAATAAAAATCTGCCCGGCGGTGGCAAAGCCCATGGCAACAGGGCTGACCAGGTCGGCCATCTCGCCGCCGGTGTTGACGCCAACGGTGCCCACACTGCCCACATACTGGCCGATGACGATCAGGTCCACCATGGAGTACAGCTGCTGGACAAGGTTTGTCAGAACAATGGGAAATGCAAAAAGAAGCAGGCTTTTCATAATTGGCCCCGTCGTCAGATTTGTGCCGACGCGGCGCTGACTTGCGGCCTGGGACATTCGCATCCGCTCCTTTCTCATATACGATCGCGGGCGGCGTTACTGAACGGTCTGCGCCGCCCTGGCTGCCTCGGGGGCAGCGGGTTCTTTGATGGAAAAACGGTCAATGACGATCTCAAAACCGTTGGTCAGCCGCAGGTGCGCGGTGGTATTTTCCAGCGAGGTCAGCACCCCGTACAGCCCGGACTGGGTCAGCACGATGTCGCCCGGTTTGAGCACTTCCTGCATGGCAAGCACTTTCTTTTTGACCGCGTTGTACCGCGCGGTCATCCAGAATGCGTACCCGATGGCCAACACGGCCAGAATGAGGATAAAACGGCCCCAGGAGGGGAGAGAAGCCCAGAATGCAGTCATGTTTTCATGCTCCTTTCTTCTTTTTCTGTGCAAGCGCGGCTGTGGTCACCCCTGCACCTGCAATGCACAGCACCAGTGTGATCAGCGACAAAACTGCCAGGTCCTGGGCCTCGGTGCCTGCGGCATACAGGGCGGCCAGCGGAACGTGCTGTACGGCAAGGTTGGCAATAACGGCAATGCCGCCGCACAGGCAGACCATCAGCCCCAGATACAGGCTGCTGACAGGCTGTGCTTTCAGCCGGCTGAACAGGCCGCAGCACTTCTGTGAGATCATTCGGCTCATGAACATCCATCCTCTCCGGTCGTTTTTTGAAAAAAGAGAAGGTGGACTTTTTCATGCTGCAAAGTCCACCTCCGGTCAGGTCAGGGTCAGCCCTGCGCCAGGGCGTCTTCGAGGTGTTTCATAAAGGGAGCAGGCGTTTCGGACGGGACAGTCTGCTGATAAAGATGATACTGCATGGCGTCCAGTTTGCGGAACGCCTCGATATCCTCTGGCGTTACCGAGATGTGCTTGCAGATCTTCTTTTTGCCGGAACCGCCCGACATGTTGCCCACCGTGATGTCACTTTCCAGGTGGTAGCCCTGGTCGATGAGCCGCAGCAGGTTGCCGGGGGTCTTGGTGACGATGGTGATGCGTTCCTTGCCGTATTTGCCGCTTTGCAGGTTGGCTGCAGCGGTGTCCGGCTCCAGCACGCTCAGGCGTACACCGGTCGGGCAGGCGATTTTCAAAACAGATTTGAGCATCGGGTCATTGGCAGACTTCGTGTCAATGACCATGATCCGGTTGCAATTCCAGCTGCCCTGCCACAGCGTGGCAACCTGGCCGTGAATAAGGCGTTCATCAATACGAATTGCACACACTCCCATGAGATTACACTCCTTTTAACCTTTTCCGATTTACAGGATGCCGAAGAAGCTCAGCACGATACAAATGATGATGATCAGCCAGACCATGCGCACGGTGGTCATCTTCTTGGAGCCAAGGCCTTTGTAGACGCCAAACGTGACCAGCACGGGCAGCAGGTAGGGGAAGATGGCGTCCAGAATGGACTGGACCGACTGGGTGGCATCGCCATAGGCAAATGTCAGGGGGATCTTGATCTTGACGGTGGACGGGATCATGCAGCCGATCACCACAAGGCCCATGATGGTAACCGCGCCGGTCAGGCCCTTGATCATATCCTGCTTGGTGGTGATGAACGAGACACCCTGCTTGTAGCCTTCCATAAAGAAGAAGTAGCGGATGAACACATTGCACACCAGGCAGAGGATGATGCACAGGATCAGGCCGACAATAGAGCCTTCCAGTGCCATGTAACCGGCCAGAGAACCAAAAATGACTTTGGAACTGACTTTGAACAACGAATCGCCCAGGCCTGCAAACGGACCCATCAGACCGGTACGCAGAGCCACTGCAGAATCGGTGATGTTCTCCACACCACTCTCTTCCAGTGCAAGCACAGCACCGTGAATGATCTGGCCCATGGTGTTTTCGGTATTGTAGAAGGTGGACAGATACTGCTCCACCTTTTTTGAGATCAGCTCGTCATCGCCCTCATAGATCTTTTCAATGGACGGGGCGATCATCTGGGCAAAGCCCGGCGACTGCATCGTCTCGTAGTTGAAGGACTGCCATTGGTAACACATACTGCGCAGCATCGCGCTGCGGACATCGCTCTTTGTCAGTTTATTCATCACCAACACCTCCCATATTCTGGGCTTCTGCAATGCGGACGTTGTTCTGGTATGCGATCATGGCCAGCGCCACACCCACAAGGGCTGCGCCCAGTGCGCCGATGCCGAGGTAAGCGTACAGGACAAAGCCGATGATGACGTACTGGAAGTTGCCCTTGATGTTCATGGAACGCAGCAGGATGGCAAAACCGATGGCAGGCAGCATATTGCCGGCGGTCTTAAAGCCGGACAGCAGCCACGCGGGGATCACGCTGTTGATGGCCTCCACCAGCGGAGCACCGAATGCAAACAGGATGATCAGAGGAATGGTGGCGTCCAGCAGGATGCGAGGCCAGAAGCCCAGACGTATCCAGTTCATAGCGCCCTTGATGTTCTTTTTGCCAACCGCATCCTGTGCCTTATGCAGGAAGAACGAGCCGACCATTTTTGCCAGAACGTCCAGCGTGGAAGCGAGAGTAGCCACCACGATGCCAACGGCCATGCCGGTTTCCACACCGGCCACAGCGCCGAATGCCACACCAACCACAACACCCATGTTGTAGTTGGGTACGGTGGAACCGCCCAGGGGGTTCAGGCCGATGTTCATCAGCTCATAGGTGCCGCCCAGGTAGAAGCCAGTGGAAATGTCCCCCATGATTGCACCAACCACCAGACCGTTCAGCACAACACCGCCGGCCGCAAGGCCCAGACCGGTGCCGGAGGTCAGCAGGTTGTAGAATGTGAACCACAGCGTGACCAAGACCATTTGAGGAATTGAAAACATAGTTTTTTTCGCTCCTTTCTTGCTCGTGTTTGGCAGAACAGGGGTTCTGCCGCGATCAAAGAACAGCCTCTTGTGTCGGCCGACAGGGATGCAGGCTTTTCTGTTGGCTCTATTATAGCAGGTACAAATTTCGTTATCGTCCAAAAAGTTGCAACAAGGTTGAATCAATTTCGTAATATTTCAACGTTTTTCGCCTGCAAAAAAGGGGCTGCTGTATAGGTACGTACAACAGCCCCTTCCTTTTGGGCTCGTTCTGTTCCGGAACACCGCGTTCCTTATTCATTGGGGTACAGCACCAGCAAAGGGTTCTCCAGCTGGCTTTCCAGCAGATCGGTACGGGTCTGCGGCGACATATACAGCAGCTTGTGCAGGATCACCGAAAGGATGCGCTCCTGCGTGCGGGAGCGGGGATGCTCGTAAAAAATAAAGATCTGTGCAGGCTGGTCGTTCCACAAAAACGGATGGTCATTGATCAGCACTGCAATGCGGGGTTTGCAGTTCTCCGCCAGCAGTACCGGCAGAAAAACCAGGCTGTTCTTCCGCTGCTGATTCATCAGGCGGTCATTCCGGTGCAGTTCCTCTTCTAGGCTGAGGCCCTGCAGTTCCGGTTCACCCGCAAAATGCTGCACCAGCCAGCGGAATACCGCTTCTTTGTCCGGCAGCCTGGTGCGGTAGAAACAGTGGTCGTTCAGCACTGCCGTTTCCATATCCTGCCGATGGGTCTCCAACCAGATGTCCAGTTCCGGGCAGGAAGCATATTTCAGCGTGAATTCAATGGTCAGCACCGGAATGGGGAGGTCCTTCAGGTAGCGCCTGGTCTTTTTGTGGCTCATATCGGTCAGCAGCAAATCCCACCCGGCCAGATCCATGCGGAGCAGGTTTTTAAAACTGCTGGATTTCACGGTCCCCAGCTGGTCTGCATAGTACATCTGTAGCCGGGCTGCCACCGACTGGGCACAGCTGACGCCGAATTCCGACACCACAAGAACGCGGGGGCAGTAATAATGCCTGGGCATCCGGCTTATGATGGAGTTCAGGATGTAGAAGCTTTCCAGCGCATCGTTCTGTTCCAGCGCAAACCCGAAATTTTCTTCAAAAAAGCGGGCAAACCCCAGGCAGAGGTTGCCGGTGCCAATGCCCAGACGGCTGACGCCGCTGGTGGCTTCACGGTCGTTGATAACGGAAAACTGCCGCTGATTCTGCAGGCGGTAGAAGATGGATGCGATTCCGCGGTAGAACGTCTCGTCAAAGAGGCTGCTCCTGATGTCAAAATACCGCTGCAGATATTGGGCAAATTCCTGTGCCTTCTGTACACAAAACGTCCCGGCAGCGGAGCGCTGCAGACAGAAGTTTTCGTCCTCAAAGCAGAGCAGCAGCGCCGTCAGCATCAGCATCTCGTTTTCCTGAACGGCCTGCCGGAAATGTTCCGGCAGCCTGCAGTGCAGACGGCAGATAAACTTGTATTCCGCACTGGCCTGCAGGACGGTCTGCTGTTCCCCGGAGAACGCCGCCTCTGCCGCATACTTTTTGCGGGAAATGCAAAGCAGCAGCATGTTGATGATCTTGGGGTAGTGAATGTTGGGCAGTGTGAATTCATCCTGCGCCAGAAGCTCCTGCTGCAGCAAAGCCGACAGCTCATCGTAACGCGCACCGCTGTGATATGCAAACAGCTGCCCGCTCTGTGCCGTTTCGCCGCTATGCGGGCTGTGCATGAAAAACATTGCCCGGAACGCCTGCTCCTGCATCAGCAGGTCAAGTTTGCCGCTGTCGGCCGTAATGGTGTAGTTCTTGTGCAAAAGCAGCAGGCACTGCCGGATATGCCACTCGCTGCCCTGCACCACAAATCCATGGCCGCCGCGCCGGTTGGTCAGGCTGAGGTGGAAGCGTTCCAGCAGAGCGCGGACGTTTTTGATGTCCGCCAGGATCGTTCCGCGGGAGACATAGAATACCTGCACCAACCGCTCCACGGTAATACCGTCCGGCGCACACAGGATGGTGCGGGTCAGCGAGTAGACCCGCTCCGAATACTTGCGCTGCAGGCGCTTGTTGCGGATGAGCATATCCCGCATCTGATGCATCCATGGCCGGGCCAGCGCTTCGTTGAGCACTTCCAGCGAAGTGCCGGAGGACCTCTTCATCCGGATGCAGACTCCATGCGCAGCCAGTTCCTGGTTCAGCAGGTCAATCTCCGTGCGGATGGTATTGATGGAAACATCACACACCAGTGCCAGCTGCCGGCTGGGCACAGGCTCCGGAGACTGCAGCACAAGCTCAAGGATCTTATAATCCACCTCGGTAAACATAGCAACTCCTTACGCCGTTACATGGATGGCATTTTCCCTGACCGCATCAATCGTTTCCATCAGTTCACTGCCTGTTTTGCCATCAAACAGGCGGGTAAACAGAATGGGCTGGTCAAAGGGCGGTTTCATCAGAACCGCTTTGCTTTCCACATAACCGTTCTGCTCGATGTAATGAATGACCTTCTGCACGAATGCGATCTGCTTTGCATTCAGCGATTCGTCATTGATAAATTTTGAAAATGCCTGCATGGCAGCATCGTGGTCCAGCTTTGCCACTTTACGCACCAGCAGACCAAAGGGTGTATCCCGAAACTCCCGTGCATAGTCCTCTTTGCTGCCCAGCTCACAGGTAAAGATATGTTCCAGCTCGGTATAGTCACCCCGGGAAAGCGGAATGTTCTGGGTCAACTTGTGGATGGCCAGTGTATCGCTGCGGTGCTCCATGATGTAGCGGTTCACACGTTCCCGGTACTCGCCGAAATCGTAGCCGGGATCCAGCGTTTTGCCCTCGGTCTGTTCCAGTACCGGGTCGGCAAGGGCCGTGTAGACAGGCTTTTGCCCCTCGCCGCCCTCCACCAGAAACTTGATGAGCTCCCGCAGTTCCTGCCGCATTTCCTCAAAGCGGAGCAGATCATGCGAGGTCAAAAATTCGTCTGTCTGCACCTCGCGGATGAGGGGTAGCTTTGCCTGCACCTGCGGGATGGTAGCTTTCCCTTCCAACAATGCCGCTGTGCTGCGCAGCTGTTTCTGGGCGCGGCCCAGCCCCGGCAGACCTTCCAGTTCACAGAGCAGCAAGCCATACACAAAGTTATCGAACCGCTTGGCGGCTTCATCTTTGTCGTCCAGCGATATGAGCGGTGCCACCTCTTTCATCAGAGTACCCTTGTCCGTTTCGGTCAGGCTGACAAAGGCTTCCGGCTTTTGATAGTGTTCCACGGCCTGTCGGTGCAGCCGCACGGATACCAGCTCCGGGTTCAACGCTCCTACTTCGGCACGGCAAGTTTCTGTTAAAATTTTACGCCAGTTCTGGTATTTTTCGTCCCCATAGGCTCCATCCTGCAGCGCGGCGGCGATCCGCACCTGCTTGCAGAAAATGCTCTCGGACAGACTCTTGGTGTCCGCGCTCTCGTAGCCGTTGGGTTTCTGACGGAAAAATTCAAAGTTGCCGCAGTAGTCGAAAATCAGAAACCGCCGTTTGCCCGTATATTCGCCGTCGATGGCATCCACGCAGGCAAGGGACGGGCAGAGCCGCGTACCACGGCCGATCATCTGCCAGAACTTCGTTTTGCTGCGCACTTTTTTGAAGAACACCAGATTCACACACTCCGGCACATCAATGCCCGTGTCCATCATATCCACCGAGACCGCAATAAACGGCGGCTTGTCCGGCTGTTTGAAGTCGTCAATGATGGACTGTGCATAGGCGTCGTCGCAGACCACCCGCTGGATGAATCCCGGGTACTGGGTCTCCAGCTGCGGGTAGAGCTTGCCGAAGCGTTCCCGGATAAACTCCGCGTGGCGCTTGTTCTGGGCAAAGATGATGGTCTTGCCGATGCGGTCGCCGCCCGCCGTCTGGATGCCCCGTTCCATCAGGTCTTGCAGCACCGTGTCCACGGTGTTGGCGTTGAAGATGAACTTATTCAGCTTTTCGGATGGGATAAAGGTGGGCAGGGTGTCGTCCTCGGCAAAATCGTCCTCGTAGCGGGCCTTATCCTCCGGCGAAAGCTGGTCGTAGTGGATGCCCTCTTCTGTGAATTTCGTCTTGACCTCGTAGTTGTAGTAAGGCACCAGCACATGGTCGGTGTAGACCGCCGTGTCGTAATCGTAGGCGTAGGTGGGGATGCCATGTTCCATCTCGAAAAAGTCGTAGGTGTTGCGGTCTACATCGGTTTTCGGGGTGGCGGTCAGACCCACCAGAACCGCATCGAAATAATCAAAAATGGCGCGGTATTTTTTGAAAATGCTGCGGTGGCTCTCGTCCACGATGATAAGGTCAAAGTGGGCGGGCGAAAACAGCGGCACGCCGTCCTTGGTCTTGGCGTTGTCGATGGCGTTGAGCATGGTGGGATAAGTGGAAAACACGATGCGCGCGGCCTTATCGTCCTTGGAGGAGCACAGGTTGCACAGCGACTGGTCCGGCAGATACTTTTTGAAGTCGTCCTTTGCCTGCTTGACCAGCGCGGTGCGGTCTGCCAGAAAGAGCACGTTGGTCACATGACCGCCCCGGCTCAGCACATCGGTCAGGCTGGATGCGGTGCGGGTCTTGCCCGTGCCAGTAGCCATGACCAGCAGATTGCGCCGGAAGCCCTGCGCGATGTGGGCGCAGACAGCCCGGATGGCGTTTTTCTGATAGTAGCGGTCGGTGATTTTATCGTCAATTTCGATGGTGTCCAGCGGCTTTTTCTCGGTGCGGCGGTTCATCAGTTTCTGTAAATCGTCCTTGCAGAACACTCCGCTCACGGCACGCTGCGGGCCGCTCTGCTCATCCCAGAAATAGGTGGTGTAGCCGTTGGTGGTAAACAGCATCGGACGGCGGCCAAACTTCTGCTCCAGACAGTCTGCATAAAGCTGAGCCTGCTTGCGCCCGATGTTGGGGTCTTTGGTGCTGCGCTTGGCTTCAATGACCGCCAGCGGCAAGCCGTCCTTGCCCATCAGCACATAGTCTGCATAACCCTTCTGCCTCAGCACGCCGTTCATGTTGTCCACTTCGTACTCGGTGCACACATCGGCGTCCGGCCCGGTGAATTTCCAGCCCATGGCCTTGAGGTCGATGTCGATGATCTTCCGCCGCGTTTCGGCCTCGGTCAGGTCGGCGGCGGTGAAGCTGCGGCTCTGCTGGTTCTGCTGTTTGCTGGCCGTGTACGCCACCGAAAGGCTCTCCACCTGCTTGCGCAAGGCTTCCAGTTCGGCATCCTTCTGGGTCAGCAGGCTTTCCTGTTCCCGGATCTTCTTTTCGTCCAGCGTTACCTTTTCGCCGGGGATGGCTGTTTCATCAAAGGAGCGCTCCACATAGTCCGTGCCGTAGCAGTAATCCACCCACTGGATGAAGTCGAACAGCCCCCGCAGGCTGAACACTGCATCCGCCGCCGACACACTATGCCCCGTATGTACCGCCAGATTGCCCGCCTTCACGATGCTGGGCAGCACGCTCCACACATTGCGGTCCACCGCGAACCGGAAGCTCGGCTCGTGCAGGAGGGATTGCAGGTTGTCCTTGTAGGGCATCGTGATGGTCTTGTCTGCCGCATACACCCACTTCACCGCCAGCTCCAACGCCTTCCGACACCCCACCGCGCACATCGCCGGGGAGGTGGAGAACACTTTCTCGGCCTCGATGGCAGAATTGGCAAAGAGGGAATATTCGGGATGGGTGGAGAGATAGGAGAAGTTGGGCATGGGAAGGGCTCCTTTCTGTTTTAACACTTCTAATATGTTACTTCGTTCTTAATCTTTCAACTTCTTACTATTCCGCTTGAGCTTCTAATTTTTCTTTGTTTATTTTCAGCAATTCATCCATCAGTTCCATTGCAATATCCTCAATTAGTTCTGGCTTATAGGATTTTATCTCATATATAGTCGGCTCCAAGACAAGAAGGCGCTTATTCGCTTTGTCGTAATAAAATAGCGAAATAAAATTCTTTCCTGTTTGTCTGTTCTCTTCGCGAGTATGGATAATTCCAAGTTCCTGTGCCAAGTTGCTGATTCCAACGCTCTCTTCACCTACTTGAGCACTAATTTTATCAACCTCCTTTTTTATATCGTTTATAGAAAATCCAGATTGCGTTTTATCTGCATCGCTTTCATAAATCAATGTAAACAACGCAATCACGATTTTCTGCCTCATATGTTTTGAATCCTTACGTTGTCTCTGAGGTAATGCAAGGTTGATTGCACGATCTCTTAAAGGTGTATAAGATTCAGCAATGACTTCATCCGCGGTTTCTGTTGCAGAATTCGCATCAGAAAGCATTCGCTTGTGTTGTTCTGTTTTATCGACGCAAAATTTTTGGCAGTACCTTTGCAGAAAATCTTTAAATATACCAATATTATGGGCCGAGCACTCTATAAAAAGTTGTATAGCGTCTTCATCAATTTTAATATTCAGTGCATTTTCTCCCAACTTTTCCACCTTTTGCAATTCTTCCGCTGTCCATGTTCCTATATCTATATGGGCGCACCGATTAATCAAATCAGGTGCCATCGCTGTTATTCTTGACGCGTCCTTCCACACACCTACAATGATAATTTTTATGCCTTGATAGTTGAACTCTTTCAGCAACGAGCAAAAGCTTTGCTGAACATCTGGCGACAGATAATGAAAATTATCAAACACAAAATATTTTTCAGCGGAGCGACTTTTTAAAACCTCTAAAAATTCCAACATATTATTAATATTTACAGTTTGATATGAGGTTTTCAGAGTTTCCTTGTGCGCAGTCGAACTTGTTGTGCTCATTCCCGCACTAGCAACCATCTCGGCTCCGATACTGCTTGATACCTGTTCAACATCACTGTCGCTAAATTCATCTGTAATGCTATGCTCAATTGACGTACTTCAACGCCTACGACATGGAGCATTTCTTTTTTCAATGCATCAATGTCCATAGCTGCATTGCATCCGATGCGTAGTTGATTTGGGCAATACCGTTCAATCGTCCATGTTTTTCCCTGTCGGGACTCTCCGTACACAACAATGATATTATAGCTTTGAACTGCATTCAAGAATTGAGTATGTACTTTTCGCTCTAAGAAGGTCGGGCAGGATACCGATGGGCGTTCTGTGCATCCAAAGGTATCAATAAGTTTATATTCTTGCTTTTTCTTAAATAAATTTTCAAACCACACTTTCAATCTGCTGAGCATTGTAATTCCTCCCGTCCATTATAGTCCTCTTTTATTATACCTCGCATTTTTTCAACTGTATATCGTTTTACCCAAAATATTCCTGCATCAGTGCCTTTTTCATCAATTCCAGCTTTTCAAGGCTTTGCTGTACGGTTTGCTTTTGCTGGTCTACGCGCTCTACAAAAGCGGCAAACTGATTTTGAAGGGCAAGCGGCGGCACCATTAGCTTCAACGAGTTAATCGCATTAAAATTCAATCCGGCTTTCACTGCACTCTGATTTTTTGCAATAAATTGTTCTTTTCCTGCATCGCTTTCCATGTAATACGCTACATACAATGGATTCAATTTATCTTGTTTCAATCGAATACAGGTCAAGTGCTGATTGATATATGCTCCATGCTCTGCAATTTCCTTTGTGACAATACCTGTACGGCCTAAATCAGCCGTAATACTAATGAGTAGGTCGTTTTCTTGAACTCTTGTGCGTTTAGCTTCAGCATTATCTGGCGGCGTAACGCATTGAACATCTTGCAATGTGATTTTGCAGTTTTTTACGTTTTTTATTGTTATAAAGTATTCGCCACTATCAGTGAAATACTGCGACCATCCACGAGAACCAGAAGTGAGGAACACAATACATTCAGAAAGACTACAACAAGGTAAGTTGTTGGGATTAAGTTTTGCATCCCCAAACATCTCCACAAACCGCGCCTTTACCAGCTCGTCCAGTTTGGCAAGCTGCTGCTTGCGGAGAGAAATTAAACTCGTTACTTTATCAAGGACTTCTGCAATTTCGCACTGCTTTTCATACGGTGGCAAGTAAAATGGCAACGCGTCAAAAACGGGCTTGGTCAAATGCTTCATTGTTGCGCCATGTGCATCGGATGCAGCGTTTTCCAGAATCAAACCCACCTGATGTACGAAAAAATCTTTTGAGATTCTTTCTTTATCAAAAACGACCTTGAAAATATGCTGATTTAATACTGCCTTTTCTCCATGCCAAATGTATACGCCAAGACTGGCAGACCATGAAATCAAAACATCTCCATCGTTTACTTCATATTTGGATGCGTATTCACCATTATAACGGTTTGCCTGATACGAATTTCCGGTCAAGTCCTGAATCCGAATAATTGGAATACCTTCGTCTGACCAATCTTGTGGTTTGAAGGCATATCCATTTATGTATGTTGCAATATCTCCCAACTTCGCCATCACACCATCTCCTCCCACACCTGCATGTTATTCCGATTTTTCGTCATCTTTTTCCGTTGCCACGCTCTCGATCATTCCGGCAACTGTCTGGCCCAACAACATGGTACTTGCATTCTCGGCAGTGACCACCGGGCGGCCGGTTTTGGATTCGATCTCTTTCCGGGCATTTCCGGCCACTGCGCCGCCCTGTTTGGCAACGATACGGTTTTCTTCCAGTCCCTGCGGGTTCTGGGCATTTGTCAGCTCCGTTGTGGTGGCTTCTGCCAGCATATTCAAGGCAAGTTCCAGCGTGCTCATGTTATCACGCAGATTTTCCTTTTTCAGCCCTTTGAAGTTTTTATACTGCCGTGTGTTCATACCAGACCATGCCTTCGTCACCTCGTCCGTCAGAATGGCATACTCCTGCCCCTCTTTCACGCCGTGCAGCTTCCATGCGTCGGTCAACTCTTTTCGGGCGCGGATGGTTTGCAGCCGCTGGTTGATCCACTCCGGGGAGTAACCTTTTTGTGCATAGGTGTCGAGTGCACGCTCGATGGTCAATTCCGGGTCAATAATCTCCTCAATGCGTTCCCGGCCGACCATTGCCAGCCACATCTTGAACGGTTCTGCCTTTTTTGAGGGCACCGACTGGATGATGCGCAGGAGCTGTTCCGTGTTGGCAACATCGGTCAAACGGCGTTTTCCGTCTGCCGCTTTCATTTTCAACTGGTGACAATTTGTCACCAGTTCACTGCCCTCAGCTTTCAAGCGCTGCTTCAACTTATTCCAATATTTTCGCCCGGTGTTGTAATCTCCGCTTTCTGTTAAAACCGTCACAACATCAACAATGGAAAAGTACCATTCTTCCTGCATTTCATCCCATGCGGTACGAATCGGACGGTCCTCAAACATTTGCAGTTTATCATTTTCTGTCATCGCATTTTCCTCCGTCATACCATTTCTTCCAGTTCTGCCAGACCCTTGGTGATCTCCATTTCCAGCTCATGCAGGTCAGCAAGGATCTCCGTGGTCGAGGGATACTCCACCGGCACATACTCCGTCTCTTTGTACTTATTGATGGACAAATCGTACCCGTTGGCGGCAATTTCTTCTTTGGGCACAAAGAAACTCTGCTCGGTGCGCTTGCGGTCAGTTTCGGCATCAAGGTTCTGAAACCGAGCGATGATGTCCGGGATGTCGTTTTCCTTCACCTCGGTGCGCTTGTCGTCCAGCGAGAAGCCGTCGGCTTTCATATCGTAGAACCACACCCTGTCGGTACCGCCCGCGCCGGTCTTGGTAAACACCAGCACCGCCGTAGACACGCCTGCGTAGGGCTTGAACACGCCGGAGGGCATGGAAATAACCGCCCGCAGCTGGTGGTTTTCAATGAGTTCTTTTCGGATGCTCTGGTGCGCCTTGCTGGAGCCGAACAGCACGCCGTCCGGTACGATGCAGGCACAGCGTCCGCCGGTTTTGAGCATCCGCAGGAAGAGCGCAAGGAACAGAAGCTCCGTCTTTTTGGTGTTGGTGACGGCCTTCAGGTCGTCGTTGATGCTCTCGGCATCCACAGTGCCCTTGAACGGCGGGTTCGCCAGGCAAATGGTGTACTTGCTGCAGATGGAGTTTTGCTTCGACACGCTGTCCTTGTAGTCGATCTCCGGGTTTGTGATGGAGTGGAGCATCAGGTTCATGGCCGAAATGCGCAGCATGGTGCGGTCTGTGTCAAAGCCGGTGAACATCGGGCCGGCAAAATGCTGCCACTGCTCCGAGGTCATGCTGTCCTCGTAGTGGGCGCGGAGGCACTGCGCACTGGACACCA
>ULQV01023912.1_pt1 | contig 14554 bp, 8 predicted proteins | sample 1954851 | NCBI WGS metagenome assembly ULQV01 (sample SAMEA4835665, study PRJEB28245) | human gut metagenome | biome: gut microbiome; material: fecal sample | place: Denmark | collected 2008 | reverse complement strand
CTGCCGATGCATCGGTAATAATATTAAAATTAACAGCCGGAATATCGAGAGCTTTCCGGTGATAGGCGGCAACCTTAGCCGAACCATAGACGACAGGTGTACAAAGCTCTACGATATGTGGGTCGGACAATGTTTTGAGTATAACCTCATACCCTACTCCATTGATGTCACCCTGGGTAATCCCCACTTTTATTTTATGTTCCATAACTCCAAATCTTTATAACTTAATTTTCTCGGCATACGATCACCGACCTAATTTGAGCTCACTAAGGTAACAAAAATCCACGATATACCCTGCCGGATATAAGAACTATTTAAAACCCCGATTCTATTTCTTGTTTTTCTCGGCCGTAGACAACATACCGCAAGCCGCAAATATATCTTCTCCTCTCGAAGCCCGTATAGTCGCCACGACTCCACGATTATTCAATCGATCCCGAAAAGCCTCCATCGATTGCATATCGGTACTTTTAAGAGTTACCCCCGGGATAGCGTGAAACCGTATCAGGTTCACCCGACAATCCATACCTTTCAACAAACGAGCCAATGCATCGGCATGATCCAAACTATCATTGTACCCGTTAAACAAAATATATTCGAAAGAAAGCCTACGTTGGTGAGAAAAGTCGCGCCGACGCAATAAATCCAAGACATCGGTCATCGGGAATGCTTTCTCCACAGGCATAATTCGCAAACGCTCCTCCGGGAAAGGAGAGTGAAGACTCACGGCCAAATGGCATCGGCTCTCATCGAGAAAACGACGTATGCCGTTCAAATGGCCTATCGTAGACACGGTGATTCGCTTCGGACTCCATGCAAAACCCCATTCCGATGTAAGAACAGACAGAGCCCTCATCACCTCGTCGAGATTATCAAACGGTTCCCCCATACCCATAAATACCAGATTCGTCAGTTTATCGCTATACTCCACCGAAAGAATCTGATTAATTATTTCGGCAGAAGACAAGCTACGCTTAAAACCCTGTTTTCCGGTCATGCAAAAACTACAATTCATCTTGCAGCCCACCTGCGACGACACACACAAAGTAGACCTGTCGCGATCGGGAATATAAACCGTTTCCACAAAATCATCGCCTCCTACCCGAAAAAGATATTTTATCGTTCCATCGGTAGAACGAAGAGACTGAACCGGAGCCTCCCGGCCTATATCATAGCGCTGCGACAATAACTCCCGATGCTTCAACGAAAGGTTCGACATGCCCGCAATATGATCTATACGCTTTTCATAAAGCCACGAAGCTATCTGTTTCGCCGCGAAACGAGGCAGTCCGTTCTCCTCGGCTACCGTCTGTAACTCCTCTAACGTTTTTCCCAACAAATGTTCCTTTTCCATGACTATCGAGAGATTCTACAACACAAATGCAAAGTGCGTGTATCGAGCCGACAGCCACGATATACGCACTCTGTGTTTATCAAAAAATCCGTTTATTAGAAGAAACGAATCATCGTATTTTCTATTTCCGCTTTATCCCGAAGAACTTCCATCAAGCGACTATTGATGAGATAGCCGTAATTCTGCTGAATCTTCTGAGTTTCTGTCTGGGCATCGAACGGTTGTTCCGAAACGGTTTTGTCCGTAACCGTAAACACATACACCCCTCTCGATCCCTTCACTGGACCTACGAGCTTTCCATTCTCCGAAACGGGAGCCAAACCGCTCAACACCGGTTCGTAACCGACACCTGCGATAGACGGGGAAGAGAAAGACACGAACTTGGCGCTATCCACTTGTGCCTTCATAGCCTCGGCATATCCGGCCAAAGAATTGAGATTCTTCGATTTCAAGTCACCGATAATCTTCTCGGCTTTCTTATCGTTACGAATCTGCATAGCCAATATATCTTTCACTTGTTCCAGAGGAGCATATCCTTCTTTTGTAATGTTGTCAAGAGCAGCAACCACGAACGAGTTATCGAGCGTAAAGATTTCCGAAACCTCGCCTTTGTCGGTATTAAACGCCCAACGAATGGCTTGACGGGCATCATTGATTCCGGGTAATGAATAATCTTCGGCACTGCATTCATAGCTGTTAACCGTATATCCGGCCTCTTTTGCCCCCGTATTGAATTTCTCTGCATTATTATTGGCTGCACTATAAGAAGACAACTGGTTATAAAGAGCGGTATGAGTTTCTGTACTGGGATTGACAGCCAAAACATAAGCCGCTACTTTGGCTTTTTTCACCGGAGCCGTACGCGACAATATTTGTACAATGTGTTCCCCGCCCAAGCTCTCGGCCTTGAAATAACCGTTTCCATTCTCGCTAAATACTTTGTTGATGAAAGGTCTTCCCACACTGGAAGCCATATTCTCCATTAACCAAATTTCATCATTCCCGTTGTATTTCGGGGCAAGTTCGGCGAAACTTCCTCCATGATTCAACACATTTAAAACGCTATCGATCTCTGTCGAACGGGGTTGAAACGAAAGCAAACGAACTTTGATAGAATCCGGGGCGACCTTCGTATCCATCAAACGATACATCGTATAAGTATCGTTTTCGAATTCCATCGGAGACGATTCATTTACACTGGCCGTTTGTGCAAATTTTTTCATTTTTTCGGGCATCGACGAAATAGCCACGAAAGAATCGTCATAAGACTCATCGGAATTATTGGCGATAAAAGCTACCACATCGTCCGTCGTAGCGAATACCGATTCGTTCATTTCTGCCTTTTCCTTAGCTTTGGCATAATCGGCCTCACTGGGTACGATATTTACCGTGATGTATTTGATCGAACGACGTTCGGGTGTTTTATAAAACGACTTCATCTTGTTGTATTCGGCTTTAAGCTCACTGTCGCTTACAGCGATCGTCGAATCGGCAATCGATGTATACGGTTGTAAAGCATAAGCTATATTGGCCGAAGTTTTATTATCTTCGAACGAATTTTCAAGATCCAGCTTATTCGGCATAATCGCACGATTCAATAAATTGGCGAATTTCTGAACGGCACGATTTTGTTTAACCTCCTGTTCGAGTCTGAGCCACATTTGGCGTTGAGGCTCTATTTGCGCGAGCAACTCCGGTGTATTGTATCCATGAGATTCCGGATCGAGAACCACCTGCATAAAATTAAGCAAACCTTGACGGTCGAACTCTCCGGTTTGAGGATTCGTAAAATACTGGCGCACTTGCGGAGATATATTGTCACCGCTTAGCAAGTCGGCAAGTTCTTCTTTGCTGACAACGATTCCCAGTTCTTCAAGTTCCTCGCTCAACAATATTTCATTCACCATCTGGTCATAAACCTCTTGATTGATACGGGAAACATACCCTTCGGGCAAAGTCATTCCGCGTTGTCCATACATTTGTTGTAATTCATCTGTACGTACCTTTACACGTTCTTGAAATTCTTCGACTCCGATATTCGTCCCGTTCACGACAGCGACTTTGTTTTGATTCATGGCGTAGAAGGTATGTCCCGAATTCAGGAAGTCCCCTACGATAAAAGCGAGCAAGGCGACCCCTATAATCACCACGAGCAGGCCGGCTTTACTTCTGATTTTGTTTAACGTAGCCATTTGTTACTTTGAATGAATTTTAGTTTTATATTTTATTATTTTTTATCCTCTTTTACTAAGGGCACGAAGATACAAAAATTTGGATTTATATCGGCAGCGAAAGTACAAAAAAATCTCTTATTTCTCTATTTTCATGCGTACAAGTTCTATTTTCGTAGCTTTTCGTTGTAAAATAGTAAACCGGTAATTCCCTATTTCCACGGTCTCTCCGAGCCTCGGCAATGTCTGATAATGATACAAGATATACCCGGCGATCGTGAGATAATCGTCCGATTCGGGAATATCCAATCCGAACTCCTCGTTGATTCGCTCGATTTCCATACGTCCCGAAAACTCGAATTCGTCGTCGCTCACTTTACGGGCGACAAGATTTTGAGTATCATGTTCGTCCTCGATGTCTCCGAATATTTCCTCGACCAAATCTTCGAGAGTTACCAGTCCGGCAGTTCCCCCGAACTCATCGACCACAATAGCCAAACTTTTCTTCTGTTGCATCAAAGTGCGCATCAACTTATTGGCCAACATGCTCTCGGGAGCGAAAACAGCCGGGCGAATACTCTTTTTCCAATCTTCGTGCCGACGAAACATCTCCGATGCATGGATATATCCCAGAATATTATCGATATTCTCGCGATAAACCACCACTTTGGATATGCCGGTACTGATGAACGTTTGTAACAACTCCTCCACCGTAACCTCGTCAATATCCACAGCCACAAGTTCGGTACGGGGTATCATGCAATCCCGTAAATGAATATTCGAAAAGTCGAGAGCATTTTGGAATATTTTCATCTCCGGCTCCACCGGTTCGCCCGAATCAGATTCTTCTATACTTTTCTGGATAAACGAGTCAAGTTCTATCTTGCTCATCAGGGCTCCATAAGGTTGATGTGCGATCTTCACTCCCCCCAGTCTCATCACGCATTTGGAAACGACAGATGTAAACTTCGAAATCGGATATAAAACGACATAAAGCAACCACACGAAAGGAGAAAAAAAACGCATCGTCGCATTCGGGTTAACACGGAAAATCGTCTTGGGCAAAAATTCACCCACGAACAAAATTAACAAAGTGGACAACAACGTCTGTATCAAAACGACAAAAGCCTCCTGCTCCCACACCAAAGCTATAACCGGCTCCAAAAGAGCCGCCATGCCCATACCGTAAATAACCAAAGCTATATTATTGCCCACCAGCATGGTCGAGATAAACTGCTCCTCGTTTCCATAAAACAGCCCCAATATCTTCGACATCATGCCCTGCTGTTTCATATCCAGTTCAACCCGCACTTTATTCGACGACACGAAAGCAATCTCCATACCCGAAAAAAAGGCCGAGAAAAGCAACGCTATGATAATAATCAAAATCCAATTCATGGCTTTATCGCTTGTTTAGGAACGGCGACACTATCGACCTTCGCCGAATCGGGAGGGACAGAATCCCGCTTGATAGGGAATATACCGCTGGTACGACGGATTTTATACCGGGTCATCTGTTCGTTAGACGTAAACCCATACCCCTCGATGACTTCGTCCGGAGTTTCTATATGAATGAACGAATCGGAATAAATCTCCCGTTTACGCTGATCCCAAAAGATTTGAGACGTAAGAAAAACCTCTTCTTTCGTATTCTCTATACGTACATTCCGGTCGAGCCGCCACAACTGTTTGTTCTTAAAATAAATAGCCGTATCGCCCTGAATAAGTGCCTCGGTAGCGAAAACAGAATCGAACTTCTCCACATGCAATCCCCGAGGGAAATACCAGTATGGCTCTTGGGCGTTCTCATACATCAACCATTCGAGAGCATTGATACGATACCTCGTCACACCCGAATCCGAAATAAGAGTCATGACATCGAGCGTACGCAACGTAGGAACTTCCGCGGCATCTTCGAATCCCTTCACCACTTCGTTCTTAGGCCCCGAACACGCACTCCACAACAAAGGAAAAGCGACAAACGCTACCACCCACAAACGAGAGATACTGATAAACCACCTATCGGTATTTTCTTTTTTTGCCATTCCAGATAAACTATGTCACAAAATTATAAATAGTTACACGGCTCTCCAAATAATCCCACGAAATTATCCTCTTGGCAAAGCCAATCCTTAAAACAGCAGAGGATTCACATTCCACTATCGGAAAGATATTTTAACCTCTCCCCTGCCGTGCCCCGTAGTATTGCGGGGTGTCACATATAGAATCGGAGAGAAGCGAAAGGGAAATACATCTCACCCTCCTCCTCTGCCGTGTCCCGTAGCATTGCGGGGTGTTTTGCGCAGCAAAATATAGGGGGAGTGCCCGCAGGGCGAGGGGGTTAAAAAGACGGAGGGGTTGAGAAGAAAATAAAAGCACAGAGAAAATACCCGCCCTCATAGGGCGGCGAAGACACAAGGGATTAAAAAAACACCCCGGTTCCCCGAGGCGTTTCCACACTATGGCTAATCATACAAATTATTTCACGATAAACGATTTTACCACGACTCCCTGCGACGTAGAATATTGCAACATATAGCTGCCTTTCGAAAGATTCGAGACATCGACAGTCGTCACGTTATCGTTAATCTCACCGCTCTGCAACGCCATACCCGCCACGTTATAGATAGCATATTTGCCTTCGGCATAAGGTACTTCTATCGTAAGTACATCGGTGGCAGGAACCGGATAAATTTTAACATCTTCGGCAAGCACTTCGTCGATACCCGAAGTCGAAAGCTGCAAATCGAATTTCTTTTCATAAGAATTACGGCTTTCTTTATGAATCGCCTTGATATAAACAGTTTTGTGAACGGCTTTATCCTCGATCAACTTTGTCGTATAAAGTTTACCGTCACGGACTTCGTAACTCGGTTCGGCATAAGTACCGCCGAATTGCATCATTCCTTTCAGTTCGAATTCATATTCGGCATCAGGCATGTCGCTCAATACCGTGACATCGGCGACTGCGACTCCCGCCGGAGTTCCTATTTTCACGCGAGTCGTGCTCAGACGTATGTCATACGGGGTTTCCGATTTCGGAGCTACTCCCACGACAGCCCGATGATTATCGGGATAAGAACCTTGTATATTATCTCCCAAATTATCCAAGGTAAACCAACCGTTATTGACTCCACCCCAACCCCAATTCACATAATAGTTGGTAAATCCGTCCCAACCGGCCAAATTGAAACAGTGCCCGGCCTGATTGCCTTCGTTTCCGGCATAAATCACCGCACGCCCCCGTTTCAACTCGCTCTGGATAAGTTCGTGCCATGCCTCGTCACCACCGGGATAACGGTCTCGGGCATAAGCCACACAAGTTTCGGGAAATCCATAATACCGCTGAAAATATTGAGGTATATTTTCTGTAATGGCTCCGGAACCATCTACACCATAATTCATATCGATCAAAACACCGCAATGATAGAGCAGCCTAGCCACTTCGTCATAATTGTTGGCTCCCGACAAAATAGCATCCCAATCATAATCGGGCTCATTGTCGAAATTGACCGACAAAAGACCTATCCCCGGAGCTGTGTATGATTTCGTCCCCTGGCCTCGCAGCGGATAACGCACCACCGACAAAGCCTGTCCCATAGCCACGGCCACACAGCCCACCAAAGCCTGTCCTTCCTGCATCATAGGACAATATTTGTTATACGGTGCAGGTTGATTCCAATTGACCTTGACAACCGGGTCTATTCTATCGCTCGCAGCCCGCGTCACCAAGTCACCCGCCCAACGATAATGACGTTGGAGTGCCGGGGTTTGACGAGCTGTTTTTATTTGGTCGGTATATTCTTTCAACCAACCTTTTATCCATTCCGGTTGACCTTTCGAAACATACTCGCTATCGAACGAATATCCTAATAAGGGATCTACGGTATCTTCGGCCGAAATCAAGGCCCACCCTCCTTTTTCAAACCGAATGACATAATACATCGGCTCATTTCCTTGAAATATGGTTTCCACTTGGGCTTTACCGCCTTTAAACAGAACGCCGCCCCGTTGACTCAACAGCATATTGGCCGTCTCTACCGCCGTGCTTTCGGGCACTACCGCCGCATAATTCCCACCTATCCATGAGAAAAGCACTGCCACTAATAACAATAATCTATATTTCATAATCGGTTTTGGGTTTCGTTTTACAAATATATTTTTATATTGACTGACAAAAATAGGCAATCCGAATATATTCTGCAACAATTTAACATTTTCTATGTTTTTTATCCGACAAAATGAAGTATTTATTTTCTTTACACGGCAATACCCTCGTAACAAAAACAGAATTACCCCCACTCCCCCAATATTTCCGTAACAATATATAGGGAAACGCCCAACAGGGCAAGAGGGTTAAAACAGAGAAATACCACTTTCAATCCTCTCCCCTTGCCGTGCCCCGCAGCATTGCGGGGTGTCGCACAGCGATAGGGGAGGTGTCCGAAGGACGGAGGGGTTAATAAACAGAGAGGGGGGGGGGTAGAAAACACCGGCAACACCGGTACTGACAATAACAAAGCAGCCGATCTCTAAAAGACCGGCTGCTCAATAACTCTATCCTTAAAAGGATCAACGAATACTTTTCATTTTAAGATTTTGTCTGATAAGGGACTGCATATGAAGTTTTTCTGTTGCAGACAACGGTTTCATTTCCGACAATTTCATCTCGTTTTTCAACAACTTTATCGACGACGGGATATTAGTATTTGCGGCTGCGGCTTGAACAGATCCTTTAAAGAAGAGAGATGCATTCCACAAATCATACCACCCTAAGCTAAAATTGCTGTCACTGGGGTCGGCATCGGCATTAAAGCAATAAAGTCCACACCAACGATCTTGCGCATACACAACCTCGTCGCCTTGTGCTTTTTCAGCGAAGTTTACATATTCAAAATTATCGGTTTCACTCTCTGGAAGTCCTGCGAAAGTGAAAATAGCGTTAACCATTCCGACATTAGTTTCTACCTGCATAACTCCCATAATTTGTAAATCAGCAATTCTAAAACCATTATCGGTCACTTCGGCTTCCAGTTGATTGGGATACCCATCCTTAAAATAGAAATGGTCTATTACAAGAGTATCAGGATTATTTGCATGTTTTAATGAAAACTCAGTATCGAATCCCATAGGTGTACTTCCGGGTTGTTGTGTTTGAAGATCATATTGATAGAACAAGAATCCGAATGTACCTGTAAAATCACTTTCTTGTGCAGCGGTATACTCCCAATAAGGAGCTGCAACAATTTGAGTTTCTTCATCGACACCACCAACCAATGCAGCAGACACATTTCCGCCGGCATCAGCGAAAGCGCCCTCGGCAAAATCGAGGAATACATACGATACGGCTTCGTTCTCGTCGAACACTACACTTTCAGGCAAAGTAATCGTAACAGACTCATTATTGATAGCGACACTCTCGATCGTACCGTTGGCATAAGAGGTAAGGTTACCCTTCGTCACATCGTAGGTGATAGCACCGCTTCCTCGAACAACGGTCTCGTTGAAAGTCAAAACGACACTGCGTCCGCCGTTCGTAGCTTTATATAAATTACCGTCGGGAACGTTCACCAAATAAGGAGCCTCTTCGTCGGGCAATTCGACAGTTGCCGAAGCCACAGCCCCGCAAACGCCTTTTTCATTGGATGCCACGGCATATACATAGTACGTAGCCCCTAAATTCTGGTTAGAAAGCGTACCGCTCACGCTGGGTTTTTCGGCAGCTTTCACCAATGCAGAACCTTCGTATTTCGCTTGCAACAACTGGTCGGGATCGACAGTCATCGCCTCGTCGGTCACAATATAAGAATAATATACGGTTCCCTCTGCCGGAGTAATGGTTACCTTGAAAGCATCCACGGCTGTTTTTTCAGCCGTCACCGTTACGGCAGGACCTTCGCCCATATCCACCGGCGTAAAGTCTTCGAATTCGGTGCAACCTGCCCCCATGAGGCAGATTGCAGAGAATAATCCTATAATATATTTTTTCATTGCTCTATGATTTTAATTATTCTTCAACTTTTGTCAATGTAAGAGTCCTTACGCCCGTGAGATAACCAACAGTCTCACCACCGGACGCAGCCGAAGCCAACACGAATGTATTTATGGCAATCGTGTTATTCGACACGTAAGCCGTCACCGAACTTGCGCCATTGAAATCGAGGGACAAAGTATAAGTGCTACCATAAGTACCCAAATCCTGACCGGCGTTAATCGTTATCGACTTGAAATCGGCACTTACCGTACCCATTACCGATTTGTAAACAGCTCCACTCTCTGTCGGAACGATCTGCGTAAACCAAACTCGATCTATATAGTCTGCATCTTTCACGACTTCACAAGTCCAAGTGAATGTTGCACCATTGTCGTCTTCGAACGGCGATACACCCGAAGCCGTATAAGTTCCCAAGATTCCGGCAGCGGCCAGCGGGTGGTCGTTATCGCTGATGGTGACGGTAGTCGTGTAGTTCGCGCCTAAATTACAGCCTTCGGGGGCAGAAAGTTTGATATCGAAACACACATCGCCATCATATGTACCATTATCGATAGGTTCGATCGACAGGTAAGCGACCATCTCGCCGCCATCGGTAAACGACAAAGTATTCGACGTATTTTTCAAACGGTAATTCACGCCCTCTTTCGCAGCGTTTTTACCGGCATAGGCAGTCGTATCGATTTCAAAACCCACCGACACGTCAAGCCCTTTGGAAGCGACCAACGAAACGGGTATTTTAACCTCGCTACCGGCATTCTCGGCTATGGAAGTGGACTTACTGTCAAAAGCCACGAATGCATCTTTATCGCTGAACATAGGAGTATCCACCGATTGGCACGAAGCTAACACCCCTCCTACAACAGCCGCATATATAAATTTACTTATTTTCATAATTGTCTTCTATTAAAATTTATTTGCTTTGATAACCGGGATTCTGATCCATGTTTTTGTTATTCAAAATATCGTTCTCGGGAATAGGCAATGCCCAACGATAGCTCGGGAAATCGATATTTTTCATGAGCGGATCCAAGTCGTAATCGGTCCGAACCAACGACTTCTGCAATCGTTTCATATCGAAGAATATATGCCCCTCGAACAAGAACTCCTTGCGGCTTTCCTCGAACAGGTTGTCGAGCGTCACCGTGGCGTAAGCCTCGGCATTACGGTTCGTGGCGACGCGGTTCAAATCGTCGATGGCGGTTACGCCCGACACCGTGGCTCCGCGGTAAATAGCCTCCGAACGTATCAGATACATTTCCGAGATACGCAACACCGGCACGTTATTGTAGGCCAGCAGGCCGCCTTTGCCGGGATACTTGGTCGACCAGCGATAACCCGGATACTTACTGTTGGTTTTCGTCAATCCGGTCAGGCGCACATCGGTTGCGTCATACAAATCGATAAGGTCGTTCGATACTCGAACGTCGCCGTAACCGGCTCCACCTGCAACTTCGGGTGCTGTCAAGTAGTCTCCGAGGTCACTGCGGCTGCCGTCGCTTTGGGATACATAAACTTCAAATATGATTTCGCTGCCCGATTGGGGGGCTACGTCTACCGAGCCGTCCCACATCGATACGAAGCGGTCGCCCGAAAGCAGACGAAAACGCCCGTTCTTGATCACTTTCGTCGCATAATCGGCGGCCAACTGCCAATCTTCGTGGTGCAGATACACCCGTGCCATCAAGGCTTGGATAACCGGTTTCGTCACCGTGGCCACGACATCTTTCACCCCGGCGCGCACATAGCTGTCGCTCATCAGGCGTTCGGCTTCCACCAAGTCGGGTATAATGAGGTTTTCATACACTTCCGCTACCGTGTTACGGGAGGGACGGGCCGAGAGGTCGTCCTTCAACACGATGGGCACACCCATCGCTTCTACTCCGGTAATACCGTTTGCCTTGATATAACCGTAGGGTTGGGCGTAAACTCGTACCAAATCGAAGTAAGCCAAAGCACGCAAGAACAAATTCTCGGCTTTGATGTTGTTGATTTGCTCGTCGCTTACCCCGTCGCGCGAGAATTTTCCTTCGTTAATCGCCGTGAGTGCTTTATTACAGCCCAGTATCGCGCTATATGCGCTCGACCAAAGGCCCATCGTGCTGGTCGAAGTATAGTTCCATGCCGGTTCCATACGCATACGTCCTGTATTGACCGGGCCTACCATACCGTTGCCGCACATCACGTCGAATGTCAACGGGAACGATGCCCCATACCACGAGATGACTGCCCGATAGTTACCCGCCGTCGCTCCGTCGATCCCTTCAAAGGTCGACAGAGCCAATTCGTCTGACTGATCCATAGGCGGCTCCTTCGTCAGGAAGTCCTCGCAGGAAGAAAGAGCCAACGCTAAAACTGCTATCGATAAAATTATTTTTTTCATTGTAACAATTCTTTTTTAATTGATTAGAAAGTAATATCCACACCCACGATCATCGAACGGGTCATCGGGTAACTGATGATGGTAGCACCCGAGGTTCCGTGTTCGGGATCCCAGTAGTTCATGTTGTGGAACGTATAGAGGTTCAATGCGCTGGCATAGATGCGAACACCGCTCATCAATGCCTTTTTGGTCCATTTCGAAGGCAAGCTGTATGCCAGCGTAATATCCTTGATACGCAAGTAGCTGCCATCTTCGAGATAACGGGTAGAAATAGCAGAGCTGTTGCTCGAATTGTTGTAAACCGGTTTCGGCAATACATTGGTGTCGCCCGGTTTCTTCCAATAATTCATGGCGCCTTTCCAAATGTTCGAATCGCCGTAAGAGCCGTCTGCTTCGAACAACGAACGGTCTTGGTTCAACACCTTGTTACCATAGCGGGCTTCGAGCTGAATGCCCAGCGATATGCCTCTCCAAGAAAGCTCGGTATTGAAACCGCCCGTCCACAGAGGTTCGGGAGAACCGGCATTGATACGACGAGCCTCTCCGTAATTCTCGGTCAACAGCCCCTCTTCGTTACGCCACAACGCGTTACCGTTCTGAGGATTCACCCCCGCATAGTCATACAACCAATAGGTATAAAGCTGTTCGCCCTTGACATAACGCAAAGTCGTTCCTATAAAATCCTGACCCGGAGCAAGTTCGAGCACTTTCGAACGGTTGGCCGCAAAGTTCACGCCGGCCGTCCATTTGAAGTCGTTGGTATTGAAAATCTCGGCATCCAACTGAACCTCCACACCGCTGTTGCGAATCTTACCCACGTTCTGGGCCTGCGAAGCAAAACCGGTCGTATAGGGCAGAGGAGACGCGATCAACATATCCTCGGTACGACGGGTATACCAGTCGATAGAACCGTTCAAACGGTCGAACAGACGGAAGTCGATACCGATATTGTGAGTCTTGTTGGTCTCCCAAGTCAATTTGCGGTTCTGCAACTGAGAAGGCAACTGACCGGTAATACCGTTGTACACGACATCGGAGTACAGACCGTAGTGAGCGTAGGATGCAATATTGTCGTTACCGTTCACACCATAGCTGTAACGCAATTTCAATTGATTAAGTACCGATTTGATATCCTGCATGAAATCTTCGTTGTGAATATTCCACGAAGCGCTGGCAGCCCAGAAAGTACCCCAACGTCTGTCGGGACCGAACTTAGAGCTACCGTCCGTACGAATAGAACCTTTTACATAATAACGGCCTTTGTAATTGTATTCGGCTACACCGAAGAAAGAAACCATCGCCGCTTCGGTAAGACCGTCACCCACTCGTTGGTCTTCTACCGAGACACCCACAGAGTGGTAGGGACGTTGCTGGTTCACATGATAAGATATACCTTGCAAGAAAGAAGACTCATATGCATTGGCTTCCTGACCGATCAACACATTCACCGAATGGTCGTCGTTGAACAGGTCGTCATAAGCGATCGTATTCGAAGTAGTCAATATGCGATATTGGCTCTCGGCCGTGTTCAAAGAAGCTCCGTAAGAGGCAGTGTTCACGAAAGCCGGACTGTAAGCGCGGCTGGTAGTCGTGGCATACTCGATAGAGTTGTTGGTACGGAACGTCAGTTGCTTGATCGGTTTCCATTCCAAATAAACGGTTCCGTTGAATTTATACTGCTTGTCGTATTTGTCTTGTTCGCGAATAGCGGCGATCGGGTTCACGTTGAACACGAAAGGCAAATCGAAGTTGTAGCTTCCGTCCTCGTTGTAAGCGTTCATGGTCGGAGCCAAAGCCATACCCGAATAGAAGGGGTTCGTAGGAGCCAAACCGCTATCGCCCAACAAACTATTTTGCACATCGGAAACCTTCATATAACCGCCATGCAGACGAGTTCCCATTTTCAACCATTTGTTCAACTCGGTATCGAGGTTCGCGCGAATCTGCATCTTCTCGAAACCTACGGTCGGCACGATACCGTTCGTTTTATTATAAGACAATGAAGTATAGTAAGTAGTCTTGCCCGCACCGCCCGAAGCGATCAGCTCATACTCTTGCAAGCTGCCGTTACGCGTCAACTCTTTCATCCAGTTGGTCGCGCGTCTGCCGGCCATAGCCTGCGGAAAATAATACTCCGACGAGGGATCATCGGGATTATACCCGGCATTGATACGGGCATCGCGTTGATATTGCACATACTCTTCGAGGTTGGCCATGCCGAAGTCATTGTCATTGGCAAGCGTGGACACACCGTAGCGGGCACGGGCGGTAATCTTGGATTTCCCCGATTCTCCCGATTTGGTGGTAATCAAAATCACACCGTTGGCAGCACGCGAACCATAGATAGAAGCGGCAGCGGCATCCTTCAACACCGTCACCGAAGCTATATCGCTGGGGTTGATCAAGGCAATCGCGTTCATACTGTTGGAAAGTCCGCCTACATCACCGCTTTCCACGGGAATACCGTCGACCACATACAAAGGGTTGTTACCGGCGCCGATAGAACTGGTTCCGCGCACCCGAATCGTAGCCACAGATCCCGGTTGCCCGTTGCTCGACGAAACCGACACACCGGCCATTTTACCGGAAAGCATCTTGTCCACCGAAGTCTCGGGGATAGAAGCCAGATCATCACCATCGACCGTCGCGATAGA
>ULQV01053301.1_pt1 | contig 14713 bp, 18 predicted proteins | sample 1954851 | NCBI WGS metagenome assembly ULQV01 (sample SAMEA4835665, study PRJEB28245) | human gut metagenome | biome: gut microbiome; material: fecal sample | place: Denmark | collected 2008 | reverse complement strand
CAAGCCATCGATCTTCTATGCACTCCGGCTCATCTAACATTCTCATCAACGCTTCCAACGGTTCTTTTACATCATCACCAAATTCTTTCCACAAGGCGATTCCGTAATTCTCCAGTTCAAAAAATTCTGTCAGATATGTCAATCGTTCCATATCCCCCAATGTCATTCTTTTTTCACCTGACAATAATGCTCGATCTCTTTTGCCACATAGATTTAAAAATTTTCTCTTTTCCATCTCCACATCCATGATACTTTTACCTCTTCTTGTTAAAAATAATTCCTTATTACGAAACATTATAAAATTTAAACTCTTTAGAATCAATATATATGTTTCTGTATTACGAAACTTTTTATTTTATAAGGGGAGTTCATCATTATGCAAAAGATTAGACCAGATATGGATATTGGTAAAAATATCCAAGCAATTCGATATAAAAACAATATGACTCAAGAACAGGTGATTGCAAAGTTAAATCTTATGGGTATCTCCATCACCAAGAGTACCTATGCCAAACTGGAAACAAATCGCATGAACATTAAAGTATCTGAATTAGTTGCACTTGCAAAAATCTTTCATACCGATATCAATGCATTCTTTTCCGGCTTGCTATAATTCGACATTCCCCGACTCCCTGTGTATATAATAGCATATTAAAAATAAGAACCAGTCTATATTCTTATCGGATATAAACCAGTTCTTTTTTCTTATCAAATAATATAAAAGTGACAGGATATTCAGATTCTTATCTCCTGCCACTCATGTAATTATTATTCTATTTCAAATTTAATGAATTTACCCATTCTTGAATTTCTTTTTCAGATGCATTTGAAGAAAATCTTTTTCCTTCCTGCCAGTTTCCTGTACCTGCCATCTTCTCTAATAAATTACCGCTATCTCCAATCCCGGATGAAGCTGATGTACAGAATGGGATCACTGTTTTTCCAGTAAAATCATTATCTTTCACAAAGTTATCTACTGGCCATGCAGCTATCCCCCACCAGATGGGATAACCTAAAATCACGGTTTTTACATTTTTAAAGTCATCTGGTGTGACTTCTGTCAATTCCACATCTCTCAAACTTTCATCATCATGTTCTTTTGATACACGACTATCATCATTTGACCAGTTTAAGTCATCGTCCGTATATTCTTCCACAGGTTTTAATTCAAATAACTCTCCATTCGTTTCTTCAGCAATCTTTTCAGCTACTGCTTTCGTGCTTCCTGTTGCAGAATAATATACAACTAATACTTTTCCATCTCCATTCGTTTCCTGTGAAGACGTATCTTCTGTTGTATTCTTGGTTGTTTCACGGCTTTGATTATCCGCTTTATTTGTTCCACATCCAGTTAATAAAGTTCCTACCAACATACATACAATCAACAATACCGAACCAATCTTTTTAGCCATATTCCGAAACTCCTTTTCTATATATTCTTTATATTAACACTATACACATTTTTCTGCATTATCTGTGTATACCGTAGTTTTCAACCTCATAATTATAACTTGATACACGCTATACACTACTATAAACTGTACTCCATTTTAGCAGTGCCTTAGCTAATGGGTATGCATCTTCTTTTTCCAGAATCTTAACAACAGGTACGATTCCTGTGTTGGAAATACGATTCATATACGATTCCATAGTTCCACCTTCCATTTTCTATACTTTGCGTGTGTCTAGTACGCGTTTACTTTTTAGTAAACCAGTTCACCTGTAGTCTAGTATAGTAAACCGGTTTACTTTTTTGAGGAGGCTATGGAGATTATGGTGCGTACAGTAAATATCGAACCAATTACTAAAGAACAAGAGTTTTTAGCAACACCCGCCCTTACAAAAGAAGAATTAACAAATGCGTTTGAAGAATGTTTAAAACAAGTTGATTTAAATATGGAATATTTCAAAGATCGATTCCCATATTCATGTACTAAAGGTTTAAAGTATCCAATCATCGACAACATCGAATGGACTGATGGATTCTGGACAGGTATGTTGTGGTTGGCATATGAATATACGAATGATAAGAAATATAAAGAATTAGCTGATCGAAATATCGAAAGCTTCTTGCACCGTGTTGAAAATCGAATTGAATTAGATCACCACGATCTTGGATTCTTATATTCGCTATCTTGCGTAAGTGGCTATAAGCTTACAAAAAATGAGCATGCAAAAAAAGCTGCATTGTTGGCGGCTGATAAATTGATGGAGCGTTGGCAAGAAAAAGGACAGTTCTTACAAGCTTGGGGACCTAAAAACAGTCCTGAACATTATCGATTCATCATCGACTGCATGTTAAACATCCCATTATTATATTGGGCAAGTGAAGTTACTGGTGATAATCACTATGCGGATGCCGCAACAAAACACTTCACAACAAGTTGTAAATATGTAATTCGTGATGATGCGAGTGCATATCACACATTCTATATGGATCCAGTTACTGGAGGACCAAGTCATGGTGCTACACGTCAAGGATATTCAGATGATAGTTCTTGGGCTCGTGGACAAGCATGGGGTATTTATGGAATCCCATTAAATGTTCGCTACACGAAAAACACAGAATACGTTGATCTATATAAAGGAATGGCAAACTATTTCTTAAATCGTTTACCAGAAGACAATATTTGTTACTGGGATTTGATTTTTACAGATGATCCCGAACAATCAAGAGATTCAAGTGCAGCTGCCATTGCCGTATGTGGAATGCTTGAAATGGATCAATGGATCAAAGAAGAGGATCCAAGTAAAAAGGTGTATCAAAAAGCTTGTGACAACATCACTCGCTCATTGATTCAAAACTACACTAACAATGATCACAAACCAGGCGATCCAATCTTGTATCATGGCGTATATTCATGGCATAGTGGTAAAGGCGTAGATGAAGGAAACATCTGGGGCGACTACTACTACATGGAAGCATTAATGCGTCAAATCAAGCAATGGGATCCATACTGGTAAAAATAAGGAGGAGATAAAATGGCAACACCAAACATCGTTATGACACGTATCGATGAACGTTTAGTTCATGGTCAAGGTCAATTATGGGTAAAATCTTTAGGCGTTAACACAGTAATCGTTGCGAACGATCAAGCAAGCCAAGATGCAATGGCACAAACTTTAATGAAGACTGTAATTCCTAAGGAAGTCGCAATGCGTTTTTACTCAGTACAAAAAGTTATCGACATCATTCACAAGGCAAATCCAGCTCAAACAATTTTCTTAATCGTTAAAGATTGTAAAGATGCTCTACGCCTAGTTGAAGGTGGCGTTCCAATCAAACAAATCAACATTGGAAACATTCACAACTGTGAAGGTAAAGAAAAAGTAACTCGTTCTATTTTCTTGGGTGCTGAAGACAAGGCTGCATTAAAAGAAATGATTGAAAAGTATAACGTTGAATTTAATACACAGACTACACCAAGTGGTTCTGATGGAAGTGTATTAGTAGATATTAAAAATTATTTATAGGAGATAAAAGAATATGCAAATTACATTGTTACAGGCCGTAATCATCGGTCTATGGACAGCATTCTGTTATTCAGGTATGTTGTGGGGTATTTTTACGAACCGTGCTTTAGTTTTAAGTTTCGGTGTTGGTATTGTATGTGGAGATTTAAAAACAGCATTGCAATGTGGAGCAATCGCTGAATTAGCATTCATGGGATTCGGTGTTGGTGCCGGTGGAACTGTTCCTCCAAACCCAATCGGACCTGGTATCATTGGTACATTAATGGCAATCACTATGGATGGTGTTACACCAGAAAGTGCATTATCATTATCTATTCCTTTTGCAGTCGCAATTCAATTCTTACAAACAGCTATCTATACAGTTCGTGCAGGTGCACCAGAAAGTGCAAACAACGCATTGAAAAAACAAGACTTTGGAAAATTCCGTTTACACTCTAACTTAACAATCTTGTTATTTGCTCTTGTTGGATTCTTATTAGGATTCTTAGGTGCATACAGAATGGATACATTAAGTAAATTAGTAGCATTAGTACCAGCTTGGTTATTAAAAGGATTAACAGTTGCTGGTGGTATGTTACCTGCTATCGGTTTTGCTATGATCATGAGCGTTATGTTAAAGAAAGAAGTTGTTCCATTCGCATTATTAGGATACTTCTTAGCCGCTTACTTAGGCGTACCAGTAATCGGTATTGCTATTGTCGGAACTGTATTCGCATTAAAACACTATAACGATGCTGGAAATGTCGCTGTCGCACAAGCTGCAACTGAGGAGGTAGAACACGATGACTGGATCTAAATTAACAAAGAAGGATTACACTAAGACTACATTACGTGCTTACTTCTTACAAAATGGTTTTAACTATAGTAACTATCAAGGTTTAGGATACGCTTTAGTTATGTATCCTGCATTCAAAAAATTGTATGGTGATAACCCAGCTAAATTGGCTGAAGAATTAGACAATAACTGTGAATTCTATAACACAAACCCTAACTTCTTACCATTTATCACTTCTATTCACTTGGCAATGGCAGAAAACGGAATGGAATACGATGAAATTCGTGGTATCAAAATGGCATTGATGGGTCCTTTAGCAGGTATTGGTGACTCATTATCACAATTCTGTATTGCTCCATTATTCTCAACTATCTTTGCTTCTATGGCTATGGATGGTGTGGCAATTGCTCCATTATTGTTCTTAATCTGCGAAAACGTTACATTATTGGCAATCAAACTTGTTATGGGTGGATATGGACGTCGTCTAGGAACAAGCATGATTGACAAATTATCTGAAAAAATGGGTGTTATTTCTGAAGCTGCAAGTATGATCGGTGTTACTGTTATCGCTGGCTTAGCTGCAACATTCGTTAAAATGAACGTCGCAATCACATTCTCTGCTGGTGCTATTGAAGAAGGTGTTAAACAATCTACAGTAGATATTCAGGCAATGTTAGATAAAGTTGCTCCTGCATTATTACCAGTATTATATACAGCATTAATGTATTACTTAATCAAGAAAAAAGGTGTTACAACTTATTGGTTAGTATTGATCACTGTTGTTATCGGTGTTGCATTAAGCTGCTTAGGAATCTTAGCCTAATACATAAAGGAAGCAAATTTGCTTCCTTTTCTTTTTTAAGGAGAATTCTATGAATCTATCTTACATAAAAAAACAACTACAATTCTGGGCAGACAAGAAGGATGTACTACACGTAAAAAAAATATTAACGAAAGAAGATCAAATTCTAGTAAAAAGAAAATCAGAAGAACTGATTCAAAACATCTTTACGTTTGATAAACCATGGGACATGGAACGCTGCCAAATTCCTTACAAGCTAGAAACATTAGATTGGAACATACAATTAAACGATGATGAAGAATGGTGCTTCATGCTCAATCGCATGGACTACCTAAACTATCTGGTTCTTTCGGATCATATTGAATATGCCAAAACACTCATTTTAAACTGGATAGAATCCCATCCAACAATTCAACCAGAACCAAGCACAAGAACACTCGATACAGGCATTCGTTTAATGAACTTCTTTGAAGCCCTACCTTATTTGTACGCAAACAGTTTATTAAGTGATGAAGAAATCACTACGATTGCCAAGTCCATGTTGGATCAGTGTGCGTATTTAAAAGAGCATTACATTCCAAAATACATAACATCAAATTGGGGAAGCATTCAAACATGTGCTATGATCAGCATATTACCTATGATTGAAGAACAAAGTGATATCTATGCTTGGGCATTCAATGAATGGAAAAGACAAATCCAAGCACAAGTGTATCCAGATGGCATGCATTGGGAACAATCCACGATGTATCATATTGAAGTCTTAAATTACTGCATGAAAGCTATGTATTATTCAGAACAAGAATTGCCACAAATTCATGCTTTGGCTAGAGCCATCTTCTTACAGGCTACCCCTCATAAAGAAATTGAAACATTCGGGGATACAGATCGCAGTAATATTCAAGATGTCATGACACGTGCTAGCTTCTTATTTAATGAACCCACATGGAAGTCGATCGCATTTCATACTTTTGACATGGAATCTTTATATACATTAGGAGCTAAAAATGCCAAGATCTATCTGGAAATGCAAAGTACAGAATCTAACGAGCTTAACTTTGATGGAAAAGATAGCGGTATGTATACATCAAGGAGTTCTTGGAAAGAAGATGCTAACTTTACCATGTTTACTAACGGATCATTAGGCAGTGGACATGGACATAGCGATAACTTACATGTATCCTTTTACTATAAGGGAAATCCTGTATGTATTGATGCAGGACGATTAACATATCGTGAAGATCATCCACTAAGAGTACACTTAAAATCTATGGCAAGTCATAATGGTGTGATTGTAGATGAACATTGCTCATGTGTACCTAAGGATAGTTGGGGATATGAAGATTTTGGTGTTCCATTAAAGAATTATGTCTATCATAAAGATGGCATTCACTACTATGAAGGTACACTATTAGGACATGATCCGTTACAGGTATGGACAAGAAAAGTGATTGTCCTTGATGTAGGTGTATGGATGATTGTTGATGAAGTAAAAGAAGATGGTAGCCATCATGCTGTTACACGTTTTCATTTAGATCCAAATGCTAGTGATTTAAAAGGTTTAAAACTTGTATCCAACATTCCATACACAAAGCATATTGAGCCATGTTCCCTTCGTTATAATGAAGAATTAGAGCATGATGTTTTATATTTTGAACAAGATTTCACGAATCATTTCGAACAATGCATTTGTTTTGTGGATAAAGCGATTGAAACAAAAGATGATTTCGTTCTTCAAAACAACGATACAAAACTAGATAATACGATTGTACACACTAAAAAATTTATACTTTCAGAAGATGAATCTTATAGTGTAGCCATATTCCATAAGGAAATCTATAAAGGAAAGAAAGTATTATTCTTAGATGGTGAACCATTCCATTGCAAAGTATTTGTCGTACATAAGAAAAAAGATAAAGTAAAAACATATATTGTTCGTGCATAGTAAACGCGTTTGCTAGAAAATGTAATATTTGTTAAAATTAGAGTATTGAAAGGATCCACTTTATGAAAGAAAAAATAACCATTCGTGATATAGCCGAAAGAGCGGGAACATCTAAAACCACTGTCTCTTTTTTTCTAAATGGTAAGACGGACAAAATGTCAGAGGAAACCCAAGCAAGAATTGCTCAAGTCATCAAAGAGACAAACTATCGTCCAAGTATTGCAGCACGCTCTTTAAACGCAAAAGAAACACGTTTAATTGGCGTCATCATTGGAGATATCACCAACACGTTTGCCAATCAAATCGTTAAAGGAATTGATGATTTTGCAAGAGATAATCGTTACCAGTTGATTGTTGGAAACAGTAATTATAATTTTGAAAATGAAAAAGGATACGTCAATCGCATGTTGGCAATGGGAGTTGATGGTTTTATCATCCAGCCATCCAGTCATTTTGCCGAATTGATTCCAAAAATCAAACAAGAAAATAAAGACGTAGTATTTATTGATTCACAAGTTTCTATGGATAAAGAAAAATGGGTCAAGACAAACAACTATGAATCCATATTGAATGTAGGAACACACCTAATCAATGATGGATATGATGAATTCATTATGATTACGGCAGATCCACATGTATTAAGTACACGTTTAGAGCGTACAACTGGTTTTTTACACGCTTTAGAAGCAAAAGGAAAAACATGCAAAACCCACGTTGTAGCAGATGATATAACAAGTGATGCATTACGTGATCTACTCTATAATGAATTACGTTTTGGCGTTCGCACCCTCATCTTTGTAGCCAACTGCTTCTTATTACCACGTGTCTATTTGGCATTAAAAGATTACCGAAACCTAATGCCAGATACAATTGGATTAATTGGCTTTGACAATACAGAATGGACTAACTTCTCTAGTCCAACTGTCACAACGATCGTACAACCTGCCTATGATGAAGGCTATCAAGCTGCATCGATCTTAATTGATTCATTAAAAGGAGAAAACAAACAGATTCCAAATCAAATCTTAAAGTGTTCTGTAAACTGGAATGAATCAACCAAACAACACAATTAAAGATTTACAATGATGCCCATATTTACTTATGGTTTTTTTCTATCATCAAGAATTTAATTCATATCTTAAATCTTTCATTAGTTTTTATATTTTATCAAATATAACTTATAAATTTGCTTTTTCAACACAAAATTTCAATTATAACTGATAAATTTTGACTTTCTACACTAAAGTTCAATTAAAAATCTCATCCCATTTATTTTGGACTGAGACCTTTTATTTTATCGACTGTACCATTTCTTTAACATACTCCTCAACATACTTAGGCGCATCTTTTCCATACTTTTCAACAATCTTCACAATAGCTCCATTGGATTGATCAGCCATTTTTTTAGCTTGTTCTGGCGTTGAGATTCCAAAACCTACCTCAACAGGAACGTCAGTAACTTCTCGTACAAGATGTACCATAGCTGAAATATCTGTCGTAATCGTAGAACGAACACCTGTAACACCTAATGAAGATACGCAATAAATAAAGCCAGTGGCATCTTTGGCAATCGTTTGAATTCTTTGATGACTGGTTGGTGCAATCATACTGATTAAATCTAAGCCATATTTCTTTAATATCACATCAAACTCTTCTTTTTCCTCATAAGGAACATCCGGAAGAATCAATCCACTCATTACCCTCAGCTAGTAGTGCTGCTTTTTTTACAACCTCAGCTCCCGCACTTTGAGCTAAAGTTTCTAATAAATGTGAAACATATATTGACTTATTATTTATGTAATATATAATTAAATTAACGATAATCATTAATTTTTTAATGTTAGGAGGTAATATCATGAATGATAAGTCTAAAGATTTATTGAAGAAAATGTGTTTCGTTTTAGAAATTGTTCGAGGGACTTGTTTAATTTCTGTTGCGTTGTTGATTGGACTTAGCTTATTTTATGCCTTCAACAAAGATGTATATAACACTTTATTTGGAAGTATAAGAATTGACTTTCTTCAATTGATGTTTAAAGATGATACTGCTTTACAAAAAGATACCATGTCCATGTGGTTACCAATCCTTTTCTTATTGACTGCAATTCTTATATTCATCATCTACAAATCTGTAAAAGCGATTGAATCTATTTGTATGATCACAATGGATCATACTCCATTTGATTTAAGCGTTTCTAATCACATCAAAAACCTTGCCAAGTACATTCTTGCAGGTGGTATTGTCTTTAATATTCTTGAAGTATGTCGTGTTATGTACTTTAAACAAATCATCAACTTTGATTTACTCTTCAATCCAAAATATGTTACACAAATCAAATTTGATATTCGTATTGAATTCAGCTTCTTAATTTTTGCCGCACTTATTTATCTGTTATCTTATATATTTAGATATGGACAAGAACTACAACAATTGAGTGATGAGACGTTGTAATTATGGGTAAGATCATATTACGTTTAGATCGCGTTATGGCCGATCGAAAAATGAGTTTGAAAGAATTATCTGAAAAAGTTGGCGTCAGCAATGTCAACTTATCAAAGATGAAAACGGGTAAGATTTCTGCGATTCGCTTCTCTACTTTAGAAGCTATTTGTGAAGTATTAAATTGTCAACCTGGTGATATATTGGAGTATGTAAAGGACGATGAAAATAGCTAGAAGCACAAACTTCTAGCTATTTTATTATGATTTTAAATTTCAATAACACTACATACTATATTTCAAATTCAGTTAATCCCGTTATTGTCTGTTCATGCACACTTAATATAAGAAAAGATTCGTCATATATTTTTAGTATGTAATAATTATTCAATCGCATCTTTTCTAATATAATGCGATGCACGGCCTAGACCTTTACGAATAATAGTACCATCTTCAACTAATTTTTTTAGTGCCGATTCCACAGAAGAACTGCCTAAACTCGGGCAATTTTCCATAGCATCTCTTTTCGTAAAGGTACCTATTGTGCCATTTACATATGTCTTAACAATATCACATGAGCTACTTCTTTTTCCGCTTTTCTCACTAATTATTAATCTTTCTTCGAATTCACGGTAGCATTTTAAAATAATGCCAAGCATATATTTAATAAATGGCTCGGGATCATTTGTTCCTTCATGCCAACCTAAATCTGCTTGTGCTAAAGCCTGATAATACGCTTCTAAGGTGATTTTGGCGGGTGTGAAGAAGTGAATCAATATATTCATGGTGGAGAAGGAATACTGAAAGAAATTGTTCAAAAGATTGGTTTTCAAATCTACAAAACAGAAGAAATGATGCAATTGATTGAATATATACGGGAATATAATGATGATGCTGAAGAAGAACAGCTGAATTTTTATGGTTTTGATATGCAGAGAATTAGATATTCTTTTGATGCGTTGAAAAAAGAATGTATTGCTGAAGGAGTTAATTTATCATTTTTGGATAATTTCATCATAGATGGTCAATGGAATCAAAATTATAGTTATGCAGAGAAAAAAGATTTACTGATGAAATTAAAAAAGACATTAGAATTAAAAGAGTTTAATGGTGATTTGATTCATTTTGTAGATGTGTTATTACAAAATGTTGAAGTTTTACATAGAAAAGATACTGATGGAAGCTTATTAAGAGATCAGTATATGGCTGAAAATGTTTCTTGGATTTTGCAAAAGGAGCAGCAAAGAAGAAATGATTGTATTTTCATCAGTGGGCATAATGAACATGTTGCAAAATGGGGAAGTTATGACTCTATGGGGAAACTGTTATCAAATCAATATAGATATTATGTGATTGGAACAAACTTCTATAAGACAAGATGCAATTTACCTGAAGGAAATCATAAACATACCATACAGACATTTTATTCTCATGATCCACTTGCAAAAACAGCGAAATTAGCCGGCTTTAAAATGTGCTGGATTGATTTTTCTTCTCTTGAAGAAGGTACAGAAATTAAAAGGCATGCAGATGCATATACCTATATGGGAGCGCTAGGAGAAAGCTACTCTATCATGAATCGCTTCCTGCCTCCTAGCTATCGCATGTTTCAGCCACCCACAACGCTTTATGACAGTATGATTTATGTCTCAAATGCATCACCAACAAAGATTATTGAATGATTATTGATTTACATGTTACAAAGGAACTATAATAAACATGTTGAAAAATGGGGAGCTGAGTGGCTGAGAGTAGGTTCGACCTTGACCCTGAAACCTGATTTGGATAATGCCAACGTAGGGATGATATCTTTATTGTATGTTAGCTGCAGATTAGGTTTTTCTGCAGCTTTTTGTTTTTTGATCAGAATGTGGCGGCAAATTGGGGGCACCACCTTATGTCGCATTAAAAAAGTAATGCAGGAAGGAGATAGAAAATGAAAACAGCATTAACAATCGCTGGAAGTGATTCCAGCGGAGGCGCTGGTATCCAGGCGGATATCAAAACAATGTGCGCAAATCACGTATTTGCGACGAGTGCAATTACAGCACTAACGGCACAGAATACATTAGGTGTTACAGGAATTATGGAAGTAACACCAAAATTTCTTGGGGAGCAGCTGGATGCAGTCTTTACAGATATTTATCCAGATGCTGTGAAGATTGGAATGGTTTCTAGTTCTGATCTGATTCGTATGATTGCTTCAAAACTGCAGGAATATAAGGCAGCTAATATTGTTGTGGATCCGGTGATGGTCGCAACAAGCGGCGCAAAACTTATTAGTGATGATGCAATTGAAACATTGAAAAAAGAATTGTTGCCTTTAGCAACAGTCATTACACCAAATATTCCAGAAGCAGAAGTTCTAGCGGATATGAAGATTGCAAATGAAGAAGAAATGATTATCGCTGCTGAAAAAATTTCTAAGAAATTTGGATGTGCAATTCTGGTAAAGGGTGGTCATCAAATCAATGATGCAAATGATCTGTTGTATAGAGATGACGCATATACATGGTTTCATGGAAAACGTATTAACAACTCTAATACACATGGAACAGGATGTACATTATCCAGTGCTATCGCATCCAATCTTGCAAAGGGATATGATTTGGATACATCCGTAAAACGTGCAAAGGATTATATTTCTGGAGCATTGAATGCAATGCTTGATCTTGGTAAGGGATCTGGACCAATGGATCATTCATTCGCAATTGATAATGAATATGCAAAGGAGAATGTTTAATGAAGAAAACTTCTTTGTTTGAAAATGCATTGATCTGGTTTGGTGCAGGTGTTTCTATTGCAGAAATACTGACAGGTACATATCTTGCACCTTTAGGATTGAAAAATGGTATTTTAGCCATTGTGGCCGGACATGTCATTGGCTGTATCTTATTGTTCCTGGCTGGTGTTATTGGTGGGAAAATGCGCTTAAGTGCGATGGATTCTACAAAGATGAGCTTTGGACAGAAAGGTTGTCTTTTGTTTGCAGCATTAAATGTACTGCAGCTTGTTGGATGGACAGCAATCATGATTTATGATGGTGCACTTGCGGCAGATGGTATTATGCATACAGGTGCATGGATCTGGTGTTTGATTATTGGTATCTTGATTCTTGTATGGATTGGTGTTGGTATTACAAACCTTGGAAAAATCAATACAGTTGCGATGGTTGCTTTATTTGTTTTGACTTTAATGCTTAGCAAATTTATCTTCTTTGATGGAAACAGTGCAGTTGTATGTACAGAAGCAATGACGTTTGGTGCAGGTGTTGAACTTGCAATTGCGATGCCTTTGAGCTGGCTGCCTTTGATCAGTGACTATACACGTGAAGCGGAAGATCCTGTGAAGGCTAGTTTAGTTAGTAGTATTGTGTATGGAATCGTTAGCTGCTGGATGTATTTGATTGGTTTAGGTGCGGCTTTATTTACAGGAGAATATGATATTGCACAGATCATGTTGAAAGCAGGTTTGGGTATTGCGGGATTATTGATCATTGTATTCTCTACAGTTACAACAACATTCCTGGATGCTTATTCTGCAGGTATTTCTAATGAATCTATCGTGCCAAAATGGAATGGAAAACACGTAGCAATGGTTGTAACTGTTGTTGGTACAATTGCGGCAATTGTATATCCAATGGATAATATTACTGATTTCCTGTATTTGATTGGTTCTGTATTTGCTCCTATGATTGCAATCCAGATTGCTGATTTCTTTATTCTAAAGAATGATAAAAGAAATGTAGAATTTGATGTACTGAATCTTGTATTATGGCTTATCGGATTTGTTGTGTATCGCTGTTTTATGCAGATTGATACACCTGTTGGAAATACAATTCCATGTATGATCATTACAATTCTGTTAAGTGTTGTAATTCACAAGATTATCAAAAAGAACAATTAAAATTTAGATTTATGAAAAAGGATGGAATGGAATTCTTGAAAATAGACTTTATTCGATCCTTTTTATATTGACGGTACATATTTGCTTCAGTATAGTTGAAGTATCAAAGGCAATGACGAAGAGCGCTGTTTTGCTAAGAAACTAATAAGAGAGTCCGACATTTGGTGAAAGCGGATAGTGGAAACAAAATCAGTAAATCACTTCTAAGCTTGTGTGCTGAAATATAGTAAGTATACACATAATAAATCACGTTACAGGTTTCGGACTTGTTGGAGTCTAGTAGAGTGGCATATTTTTCTATGCAAATTGAGTGGTACCGCGAATATCAGATTCGTCTCATGTTTTGGGATGAATCTTTTTTTGTGTGCTGGAGTTAGATACATTACAATAAAACCTCCATATATTGTCTAATTATCTTTTCAATTCGAAATGCTTTTGTATAAATCATTAAACGATTAAGATCCTTATCGCTTCTTTGTAAATAAGTTTTAATCGCCATATTAAAATCCTGAATTTCGAAATTACGTCTACTTCTCACTAAATCACAAATTGTTCTTTCCAAATCATACATTGGGATTTCATGACCAAATTGATTTGTGATTGTAGTCTTTCCTAAATCTAAAAGTTCCTTTTTCACTGTATAAACCTTATAACCAGAGTTTGTTAAAGCAGAAGGATTATATCCACTATAAATTGTAATGCAATGCACAAAAGGTTCTCGATCAATCAGACCATAATAATATAAGGCATCATCATGAGAAATAACTCCTTTTGGACAACGCTGTGACAAAACATAAGCTTCATCTTCCAACACATCTTTTGAAATATAAATACCTGGGCCAACTTTTTCCATACAATTCCTTTTTATAAAATTATAAATAGACTGTCTCGATACATTCACATTCTTTAATTTTTTAACATTCAAAACCTCAATTTTTTTAGAATCCATTACTCCTTCCATACTCTCACCACCTTTTACATTCTTGCTAATATCATACTTTATATTAGCAAGTATGTAAATCGACTTCAATTTATTTAATTATTCATATCCAATAATTTATGTATTCATTTTGTACTCACGGCCAAAAATAGCATACAAAAAAGTCCTTATATAAAGGACTTTTGATGTTTATTGAATTATTCGAACTCGGAAAAGAAAGTTATAACGTAAACATTATTGTTTACTATATATATGCAAATTACACTATTTATATACAATTAACATGTATTATATATCTTTACTATTTTTATTGGTATCATTTTGGTAGCAGCTAGATACCTACAAGCAACTTTAAATATGTTTTAAATTATTTCACATGTATTCTTTTTTTAAAGCTACTATTTAAGTACTCTTCCACATCCATTATTTTGA
>ULQV01012414.1_pt1 | contig 14742 bp, 9 predicted proteins | sample 1954851 | NCBI WGS metagenome assembly ULQV01 (sample SAMEA4835665, study PRJEB28245) | human gut metagenome | biome: gut microbiome; material: fecal sample | place: Denmark | collected 2008 | reverse complement strand
AGACCGACCACCTCCCGCGCCCGGGCGATGTCGCCGATCAGCCGGACGACCTGATCGACGGTCATCCCGTCCGGAACGACGCCCACGGCCGCAACGAGATCGGCCGGATCGAGCACGTCCAGATCGAAATGGATCAGCACCTTCGAGGCCCCGCAACCTTCCAGCCACTCTACGACCGCGCGGCTGTCGCCGGCCACGTCCTGCGGAGCGAGGTGCGCGATGCCGAGCTCCCTCTGCCGCGCCCTGATTTCGTCGCGCTCCCAATCGCGCAGACCGACCAGCAGCACGCGCGACGGGTCGATGCGCGCAGGCAGTTCGGCGAGTATCTTCGCATCGCCGAGACCCATGCAGGCCGCGAGCGCCATCGCATGATAGCCGGAATAAGCGTCGCCGGGCAAGGTGATGTCGGGATGAGCGTCTATCCAGATCACGGCCGCGTCATCCCCGTACTTCCCGGCCAGAAAGGCGAACGGAGCCGCGCTGACGGAGCAGTCGCCACCGAACGTCACGATCCGGTCGGGATCGCCGGCACGCAGCATGCTCACGGCGGCCCTCGTCTGGGCAACGATCGCATCGCGGTCGAGCACTCCGTCCGTCACCCGGCGCTCCGCAATGCCGTCGGCGACGGGAACCGTCAGCGTTTGCACGCTGCTGTGCGGAGCCAGAAAGGCGAGCAGCTGCGCTCCCAGAAAATATCCTCTCGCCGCATCGTCGGGATTCCTTATCTCGGGAACCCACCGGACGATGTCGCCGCCCTGCCACTGGGGATAAATCAGGCGAACCGTTCTCTTTTCGTTTTCCATATCGCGAAATCTACAACAAGATAATTACCATATCGATACGCCAAGAGCTCCCGCATGGAATCTCACAGTCGCGGACTGCGGCTACGGACCGCGCGTCCGATCCGCTTTCCCGGCACCCCTTCGCCGAAAGGAACTTCGTTTCGGGACGAAAGCGTTGAAAATTCGACAGCCGGATACAGCAAGACATCTATGCGGGAGTTCTATACCGTATCCGCAGCACGTTTCCGGAACGCAGACAGACCGGCTTGCGCACCCGATCCGCCTGGCGTGCGGGACATATCCGGTCCTTCCTGTGGCAACAGGGCATCCGCGACGCCTTCGTCATCGCTGGCCCCGTTCCCTTCAGTCCCGCCAAACGATCCGGGGAAACGCGCTTCGCAATGGCTTCCGGACCGCAGGGAACGAAATGCCGGCACGCGTCGTCCCCATTCAACCGTATCTCGATACGTTGCGTCCGGAAAATTGCCGACCCGCAAGCCCCCCGCACTCAGGAGACAAAAGACCTCCGGACCCGGAATTTTCGCCGAGAGCCGGAAAGCGTTCCGGATCCGCGCCCGACCGAAAGGCCGGCCGAACGACCGGGAGCCGTCGGGCTCGAAAGCAAGAGCGGCAAGCGTTCTTTCCGCACGGTCCGTCACCAGCGCGGTGTCATCGCATTCGGAAAATAATGCAGGTCGCATTCCCCGTCCGGCCGATACTCGACCGTCACCAAATCGAACTGCGTATCCGTATCGAAGCCGTAGAGCGCGACATAATGCTCGGCGGCCCGCATCAGCGCCGCGAACTTGCGGGGCGTCATCGCCTCCTCGGGCGGCGAGAGCGCGCCGCTCCGGCGACACTTGACCTCGACGACATGGAGCACGCCCTCGCGCAGAGCCACGATGTCGAGTTCGTAACGCCCGCTGCGCCAATTTCGATGCAACAGCTCGAACCCGTTGGCAATAAGCCATTCGGCCGCCGCCTGCTCCCCCCTCAGGCCCGCCTCGCGCGACTGCACGGCTAATCCAGTAAGAAATTCAGATCGTCGCCGGGCCGCACCTCGTAGGGCGCCTGCCCCTTGCGGAAGATCCGCATCGGACGTTCGCCTATCAGCTCGATCCGCCCGTTCTCGACACGCAGGATACATCCTTCGCGAAGCCCTGCGACCGTCATGCACGGATTGGCTTCGACATACTCGAGCAGCCGCTGTTCGCGCGTCTCGCCGGCATGACCGTCGGGATGGGCGTCGGTATAGTGCGGATTGATCTGGAACGGAACGAGCCCTGCCGCCGTGAACGTGGCCGGCTCGACGATCGGCATGTCGTTGGTCGTGCAGATCGTCGGACAGGCGACATTGCTGCCGGCGCTCCAGCCGACGTACGGAACGCCTTCGGGCACTCTCTCGCGGATCACCCTCAGCAAGCCCTGCTCCTGCATCGCCTTCACAAGCGCGAAAGTGTTTCCTCCTCCGACGACGATCGCCTCCGCCTGCGACAGCATGCGGGCCGGATCGCTCTCGCGATGCACCGAACGCACATCGATGCCGAGTTCCGAAAAACGGGCCTGCACTTTGGTCAGGTAATCGTCATAGGAAAACGTCACGGCCGCATAAGGCACGAAAGCGACCTGCCGGACACCGCCGAGGAAATCGGCGATCTGCCGCTTGGGGTACTCGAGATAAGCCTCGCCGGCATTGGTCGAATTGCTGATCAGCAACAGGCGCATCGATGGTTTTCTCTTCATATCGCATACGTTTAGTTTGTCTATTTCCGCTTCGATCACGAGAGGATAATAGCGGTACTCCAGAGCGTGCACCTTCTCGGCCACCCGCTCGGGCGTATCGCCCGGCTCGACCTCCGTGCGGTAGCGGGCCACGATGTCGCCGCTGTCGTAATGTTCGTTGACCCTGTGGATCGTGATGCCCGTCTCCCGATCGCCCGATTCGACAACGGCCCGGTGCACCCGGTCGCCGTACATGCCCTTGCCCCCGTGCCGGGGCAACAGGGAAGGATGCACGTTCAGAATCCGGCCTCCGTAAGCCCCGAGCAGATTGTCCGGCACGAGCCACAAGAATCCGGCCAACACGATGTAGCCGATCCCCTCGCGCCGCAATCTCTCGACGACCCGATCGCTATTATAAAAGGTATCGCGGTCGAAAATTTCCGTCCCGATGCCGAGCCTGCGCGCCCGTTCGAGCACCGGCGCGTCGGGACGGTTCGACAGGATCAGCGTCACGCGGGCCTTCTCTCCTGCCGCGAAATAGGAGGCCACATTCTCGGCATTCGTCCCCGAACCGGAGGCGAACACGGCTATCTTTATCATAAACAATGATTTACAGAATCAAAACCCGATTAAATGCGCAAAAAACGCTTCGGATGACCAAAAATAATCCAAAAAGTATTACTTTTGCAAAAATTTGGCTTTGAAATAGAAGTTATTTTTCGGAATAAACGCAATTGTCAAACTTAAACTATTGGTATTATGTCAGACGTTTCATCAAAAGTAGTGGACATCATCGTCGACAAGCTCGGCGTTGACGCTGCCGAAGTGGTTCCCGCCGCAAGCTTCACCAACGACCTCGGGGCCGACTCGCTCGACACCGTGGAGCTGATCATGGAGTTCGAGAAGGAATTCGAGATCTCGATTCCCGACGAAGACGCTGAGAAGATCACCACCGTAGGCGACGCAATCAACTACATCAGCGAGAAAAAGAAGTAATTTTTCAGGCCTTTGAAACAGGCGTTTGTCGAACGAATTGACCGAAGTTCTATGAAACAAAGAAGAGTTGTGGTAACGGGGATAGGCACCATCAACCCCTTAGGCAACAGCATTGAGGAATATTTCTCCAACCTTGAGAAAGGTGTGAGCGGAGCAGGACCCATTACTCATTTCGACCCTTCCAACTTCAAAACGAAATTCGCCTGCGAGCTCAAAGGCTACGACGCCGCCAGTTTCTTCGACCGCAAGGAGTTGCGCAAGTACGACCTGTACTCCCAGTATGCGCTCGTCGCTGCCGAGCAGGCCGTCAAGGACTCGGGCGTCGATCTGGAGAAGATCGACCGCGATATGGTCGGAGTGATCTGGGGCTCCGGAATAGGTGGACTGGAAACGTTCTACCAAGAGGTAAAGAGCTATGTTGAGGGCGGCTTTATCCCTCGATATAGCCCTTTCTTCATTCCGAAGATGATCGCCGACCTGGCTGCCGGGCACATCTCGATGAAATACGGCTTCCGGGGTCCCAACTTCTGTACCGTTTCGGCCTGCTCGTCGTCGAACCATGCGATGATCGACTCGCTGAACTACATCCGCTGGGGCAAGGCGGACATGATCCTGACGGGAGGCTCCGAAGCCGCCATCAATCCTCCGGGAGTGGGCGGATTCAACTCCATGCAGGCTCTTTCGACCCGAAACGACGAGCCGCAGAAGGCCTCGCGCCCGTTCGATGCGGACCGTGACGGCTTCGTGATCGGGGAAGGCGCCGGAGCGTTGCTGCTCGAGGAATACGAGCATGCCGTAGCCCGCGGAGCCAAAATTTACGCCGAAGTGGCCGGCGGCGGCATGAGCGCCGACGCCTATCACCTGACCGCGCCCCATCCCGAAGGAGTCGGAGCGAAGAAATCGATGACCGACGCGATCAAGGACGCCGGCATCGCTCCCGACGACATCGACTATGTCAACACCCACGGCACGTCGACCCCGGTCGGCGATTTGGCCGAAGTGGCCGGCATCGTCGCTTCGTTCGGAGACCACGTATACGATATGAACATCAGCTCGACCAAGTCGATGACCGGACACCTGCTGGGCGCCGCAGGCGCGATCGAGGGTCTTGCCTGCATCATGGCGATCACGAAAGGGATCGTGCCTCCGACGATCAACGTCGAGAACCTCGATCCGAAGATAGACCCGAAGATCAACCTGACGCTGAACAAGGCGCAGAAGCGCGACGTGAAGTACGCGCTGAGCAACACGTTCGGCTTCGGCGGACACAACTCGACGGTCATATTCAAAAAAATCTGACGGACGTGCTCGACCGGATACGATTGTACTGGAAGCTGCATCACAGCAGGGACAAGGCGTATTACAAGGCACTGGACGGGATTTTCGGCGTCTGCCCGAATAATATAGAGCTTTATAAGCTGGCCTTGATTCACAGGTCAGCTTCTCTTTTTCTGGACGACGGCACGCCGATCAACAACGAGCGGCTCGAATTTCTGGGCGACGCCGTGCTCGAGTCAATCGTCTCGGACTATCTGTTCATCGAGTTTCCCGAGCAGAACGAGGGCTTTCTGACGAAGCTGCGGTCGCGCATCGTCAGCCGAGCGTCGCTGAACAAGCTGGCCGTCCGTATCGGGCTCGACCGGCACATTATCACGCAGGGCAACTACAGTTCCCAGCAGAAAAACCTCTACGGCGACGCGCTCGAAGCCATGGTCGGAGCGCTCTATCTGGACAAGGGGTACGATTTCACCAACAGATTGATAATAAACCATCTGTTGAATCGATATATCGATCTGGTCGATATGACCGAGCAGGAGACCGACTTCAAGAGCCGGCTGATCGAGTGGAGCCAGAAGAACAAGCGCGCCCTGTCGTTCGACACGGTGCCGAGCCCGCTCTATACACAGAAAATCCCGCACTTTCACACGAGCGTCTCGATCGACGGACAGCCGACCGGCACCGGCGAGGGACACAGCAAGAAAAGCTCCGAGCAAAAAGCCGCTCTGTCGGCTCTGATCCGGCTCCGCGAAACGGGCGAGCACGGCACGGCGGAGCATATCGAAGAGTAAATGCCCGCCGCAGGGCATCACGATCAAAGACCTGGTCATCATGGAAGATCACCCGCTTTCCGACAAACAGGTCCGGGAAAAGCTCATTGCCCGGGGAGCCTCCGCATTGACGGATACCGAACTACTGAGTATTCTGCTTCACGGCAGCGGTCCCGGCGGCCCGGCCACCGAGCTGGCCGGGCGCCTGCTCGACCGCTTCGAGGGCAGTTTGGCGCGAATGGGCCGGTGCAGTCTGGCAGAACTGCGCTCGGCCGAGAGTCTGGGCATCGCCCGAGCCGCCGTACTGTCCGCCGCGCTGGAACTGGGCCGCAGGCTGAGAGCCGAGCAAAGCCGGTCGCTCGATCAGGTACAGACCGACCGCGACGTAATCGAGATGTTCCGTCCGCTGATCGCCGAACTGCCTTACGAAGAATTCTGGGCCCTGTATCTCAACTCGTCGAACCGGGTGCTCGACCGTGTACGCATCAGTCAGGGCGGCGTATCGGCCACGGTCGTCGACCACCGGCTGATCGTCAAGCGGGCCGTCGAGAAGCTGGCCCACGCCGTGATCCTCGTGCACAATCACCCCTCGGGCAGCGAACTCCCGAGCGAGGAGGACCGCACGGTGACCGAGCGCGTCGCGCAAGCCGTCTCGCTGTTCGACATCGCGCTGCTCGACCATATCATCGTCACGTCCGGCCCCTGTTACAGTTTCCGCAACGAAGGCTTTTTCGACGATAGAGATTAGCCTCCTCTCGGAACATTTCCATCGAAATCGCTCAAAACGTCTTCCGGCACGGTATCCCGTGCCGTTTTTTGTTTTCTGTCGTTCCGTTTGTGCTCTCCGATTCGGCTTCCAGACCTCCTTCATCTTGTCCGGATCCGGACAAGACCGGCCCTGTCCGATCCAATCCGCAGCCCGGCGGCCACGCTTAAATCCGCTCTTAAGAAACCAAAACCCGATCACAAAAAAGTCTCCACGGAGTACGCGGAGACATAGGTATAAAACCTTCGGCCTATAGCCTTATTGTGATAAGATGTAGAACTCTTACGCTTCAAATATAATAAAAAAGTCTTGAAATTGCAAAATTTTATTTAATTTTACTATAAATGGACGCCAATATGACAAAAATATTAGGATTGGACTTGGGAACCGCCTCGATCGGATGGGCTCTCGTAGAACGGAACGACACGGGATATGCCTTGCTCGACCAAGGGGTAGACATCTTTCAGGAAGGCGTGGCACGCGAAAAGAACAGCGAGAAGCCCGCCGTGCAAGACCGAACCGCAGCCCGCGCCCTGCGCCGTCATTATGCCCGGCGACGATTGCGCAAGATCGATCTGCTCCGTGTGCTCGTTCGCCACGACCTCTGTCCTGCTCTGACCGACGAACAACTGAAAGATTGGAAACAGAAGAAAATCTATCCGCTGACGGACGAATTCATCCGCTGGCAACGAACGGACGACCGCACGGACAAGAATCCCTACCGCGACCGCTACAAGGCGCTGACCGAAACGCTCGACCTCGACACGCAAAGGGACCGTTACACGCTCGGCCGGGCCTTATATCATCTGGCGCAGCGGCGCGGATTCCTGAGCAATCGCAAGGATGCCGGCGACGAAAGCGAGAGCGGTAAGGTCCGGCAGAGCATCGAGGGCCTGACGGCCGACATGGAGAAGGCCGGATGCTCCTATCTGGGCGAATACTTTTACCGGCTTTACGCCCGAAAAGAGAAAATCCGTACGAAATACACCTCTCGCAACGAGCACTATCTGGCCGAATTTCGGGCCATCTGCGAAAAACAGCGGCTCGCCGACGATCTGAGGAAGGCATTGCACCGCGCCATTTTCTACCAACGGCCGCTGAAATCGCAGAAGGGATCGGTCGGCCGATGCACGTTCGAAAAGGACAAAAGCCGATGCCCGGCATCGCATCCGCGGTTCGAAGAGTTCCGGATGCTCTCCTTCGTCAACAACATCCGGATCACGACGCCCGACGACCCGGAACCTCGTCCGCTCTCGCGACAGGAAGCCGAAACGATCCTGCCGCTTTTCACGCGCAAAACCAAACCGCACTTCGATTTCGAGGAGATCGCCAAGAAGCTCGCCGGCAAAGGCCGATACGCCTGCCAAGGCGACCGCGGCGAGGCGCCCTATCGCTTCAACTTCGCGCGGACCGCTACCGTCACGGGATGCCCGGTCACAGCTTCCCTCATTGCGCTGTTCGGCGACGACTATCTGACGAAAATATGCGACCTGTATACGCTCGGGGCCGGCAAGACCCGAGAACAGATACTCGGCGACGTATGGCACGCGCTCTTCTCGTTCGACGACGAAGAACGGCTTAGCGCGTGGGCAAAGCAGAAACTGCGCCTCTCCGACGACGAGGCCGGACGCTTCGCCGCCATCCGCCTGCCGCAGGACTACGCCGCGCTGAGCCTCCATGCCATTAACAAGATTCTGCCCTACCTGCGTGAAGGTTATCGCTATGACGAGGCGGTTTTCGTCGCCAACCTCAAGGCGGTGCTGCCTCCGGACATCTACTCCGACGAATCGGAACGAAACGCTATCGAAGCCGACATCGCCGCGCTGATAACCGATTTCCGACAGAATCCGCTGAACAGGGGAACGACCAAGGAGCAATGCGTCCGCGACTATCTGCGCAACTGCCGGGGCATCGACGAAAAACGCCTCGGGCGCCTCTATCATCCGTCGATGATCGAAATCTATCAGACGGCGCTGCCCGATGCGCAGGGCATCCTGCAACTGGGCTCGCCCCGAACGCCGGCAGTACGCAACCCGATGGCGATGCGGGCATTGTTTCGCTTGAGGGTCTTGGTCAACCGGTTGCTGCGCGACGGGAAAATCGATCGCGAAACGAAGATTCACATCGAGTTCGCCCGAGGACTCAACGATGCCAACCGCCGCAAGGCTATCGAGCTGTACCAGCGCGACCGCGAGGCCGAGCGCAAAGCGTACGCCGACGAAATCCGCCGGCAATACGCCTCGGAATCGGGCCGGGAGATCGAACCCACCGACGACGACATCCTGAAGTACCCTCTGTGGAAGGAGCAGAACCACATTTGCCCCTACACGGGCAAACAGATCGGCCTGTCCGACTTCATGGGCGATTCCGCGCGTTTCGATATCGAGCATACCGTCCCCCGAGCGAGGGGAGGCGACAACTCGCAAATGAACAAGACCCTCTGCGAGAGCCGCTTCAACCGCGAACTCAAGCGCGACAAGCTTCCGTCCGAACTCCCGAATCACGCCGACGTCATGGCACGGATCGACGAACTCGGGTGGCCGAAGGAAATCGCCAGCTTGCAAAAACAGATCGAAATACAGAGGCGCAAGAGCAAAAGCGCTACGACCAAATCGGAAAAGGACGGAGCCATACAGCGCCGCCATATCCTGCAGATGCGACTCGACTACTGGCGCGGCAAGTACGAGCGCTTCACGATGACGGAAGTTCCCGACGGGTTCAGCAACCGGCAGGGGGTCGATATCGGCATCATCGGCAAGTACGCGCGACTCTATCTGAAGACGGTCTTCGAGCGAATCTATACGGTCAAAGGCGCCACCACGGCCGAATTCCGCCGGATGTGGGGATTGCAGGAGGAATATGCCCGGAAAGAGCGCGTGAACCACACGCACCATTGCCTCGACGCGATCGTCATCGCCTGCATCGGCCGCAACGAATACGACCGCTGGGCGCAGTACGCGGGCGACGAGGAGCGTTACAGGCGGGGCGAAGGAGCGAAACCCCGCTTCGAAAAGCCGTGGCCGACTTTTACCGAAGACCTCGAGGCCGTCGCCGGCAGGCTTCTCGTCGCGCATCATACGCCCGACAATATGCCCAAGCAGAGTCGCAAGCGGCTGCGCATCCGGGGCAGGATACGGACCGGCAGGAACGGCGAGACGCTCTATGCGCAGGGCGATACGGCCCGGGGAGCCTTGCATCAGCAGACCTTTTACGGAGCCATCGAGCGTCAAGGAGAGGTAAGATACGTCGTGCGCAAACCGTTGGGGCAGCTTCAGCCGTCCGACGTGGATAAGATCGTCGACGACGCAGTGCGGCAAAAGGTCAAGGAAGCGATCGACGCGGTCGGCTTCAAGACGGCCATGGACACGGAGAGCCATCCGATTTGGATGAACGAGCGGAAGCGGATACCTATCCGCAAGGTGCGGATATTCGCAGGCAAGAACCTATCTCCCAAACCCTTGGGAGAGAAGCGACATCGGGATCTGTCCGCTCTCCCGCACAAAAGACCGGTTTACGTATCGTACGGCAGCAACTATTGTATGGCCGTATACGAAGGAAAAGACAACCAAGGAAAGCTCAAGCGGACTTTCGAAATCGTCAGCACGCTGGAAGCGGCGCAGTATTTCAAGGCGAGCGCGGACAAGGCGGCGCGGCCCGACCTCGTTCCGCAATCGGACGCGAACGGCTTTCCGCTGAAGTGCATCCTGAAAACCGGAACCATGGTGCTTTTCTATGAAAAAACGCCCGAAGAGCTGCACGACTGCACGCAACAAGAACTGGCCAAAAGATTGTACAAGCTGACGAAATTCAGCTCTATGACCAAAGGCAACCGCTCTTACGGCTTATGTACCTTCAGGCACCATCAGGAAGCCCGTCCTGCGGGGGAGTTGGATTCCAAAGGAACAGCATGGAAAGCCGGAGAGGCATACCGCCCCATCATCAGCCTGTACCATACCCAACTCAACGCTTATGTCGAAGGCTTCGACTTCGAGCTGAGCGTTACGGGAACTGTTCAATTCAAACACGGATAGTCATGCTCAAGCGCGCGCTCTTCTTCTCCACGCCCTTCTGCCTGAGTCTGCGAGACAATCAGTTGGTTATCGCGACGAAAGAAGCTCCCGATCTCCGGAAAAGCGTTCCGATCGAGGACATCGGCGTCGTCGTGCTCGAGCACCGGCAAACGATCGTCACGCTCCCGCTGCTGAACGCCCTGTCGGATCGCAACGTAGCCGTCGTCTTTTGCGACGGCAACCGGATGCCCAACGCCATGCTGATGAATCTCGACTCCAACCGAACGCAGGGCGAGAGCTACCGGGCGCAGATCGAAGCGAGCGAGCCGCTGAAAAAGAATCTGTGGAAGCAGATCGTCGAAGCGAAAATCCGCAACCAGGCCGCCCTGCTGGGCAAGCTGGGCAAGGACGGAGACAAACTGAAGCCTTATTACCGAAACGTCAAGAGCGGCGATTCGGACAATCGCGAAGGAGCCGCCGCCAGAATATACTGGTCGGAGCTTTTCGGCAGGGAGTTCGTCCGTATTCGCGAGGGCGCGGAGCCGAACAACCTGCTGAATTACGGCTATACGATCCTGCGCGCGGCCGTAGCCCGCTCGCTGATGGGCTCGGGTCTGTTCCCTGCGTTCGGCATTTTCCACCGGAACCGCTACAACGCCTTTCCGCTGGCCGACGACGTTATGGAGCCCTATCGCCCTTACGTCGACGAGTTGGTCTGCCGGCTGTATCTCGAGAATAAAACGCAGTTGACGCAAGCGGTCAAGGGCGAGCTGCTGAGCCTGCTGTATGCCGATACGCGATTCGAAAAGGTATTGCGGCCCCTCGACGTGGGGTTGACCTTCACCTCGGCATCGCTGGCGCAATGTTTCACGGGAATGCGGAAAAAGATCGCGTTTCCTCTACTGGAGTAAAAAAGATGTCTGAATTACGCCTGAACGCCTATCGTATCATGTGGCTATTCGTATTTTTCGACCTGCCGACCCATACCAAAACCGAACGGCGCCACGCGGCCCAGTTTCGCAAGGCATTGGAAAAGGACGGTTTCGCGATGATGCAATACTCGGTCTACGTCCGGCACTGCGTCTCCAAGGAAAATATGGAGGTCCATATCCGGCGGGTCCGCCAATCGATGCCGCCTTCCGGAATGACGAGCATCCTGAGCGTAACGGACAAACAATACGGCGAGATTTTGAATTTCTGGGGCAAGGTCGAACGCGCCGGTCCCGAAATACCTCAACAACTGGAATTTTTTTGATATATTTGTTTTGCAGAACGGAAAAACTGCATCGAATCGACTTCCTCAGTTCGCCGAACATCGCTTTTTTCGCGGCACATACGGATGTAATACCCTTATAATCAATAAGTGTAGTACCTGAGGTTGTGATTTGATGTAGAAATTGGATACTATACAACTATTGGCCGATCCAAAGCCCTGAATATCGAGTTGTGATTTGATGTAGAAATTGGATACTATACAACTTCTGAGCATACTTCCACTGACGTTTGGCAGTTGTGATTTGATGTAGAAATTGGATACTATACAACAACTGAGCCTTCGACCGCTGCCAGTTGTGGGTTGTGATTTGATGTAGAAATTGGATACTATACAACACGCAATCGATGCTGAAATTTGGAGAACAGTTGTGATTTGATGTAGAAATTGGATACTATACAACGTGATCGTCGAAGATAAAGATAAAACGAAGTTGTGATTTGATGTAGAAATTGGATACTATACAACATGGTCTTTCGACGCTGATGCTTCGGGTCGGTTGTGATTTGATGTAGAAATTGGATACTATACAACCCAGTTCGTCGTCGTCGATGTCATCCACCGGTTGTGATTTGATGTAGAAATTGAATACTATACAACTACGACTATTTTTGCAACCGAAGTAGTGCAGTTGTGATTTGATGTAGAAATTAGTTTACATATTTGAACAACCAATGCAGTAGTTTAAAGCTCAATAGCAATTGGCGAATAGTTCTTGGACAGGAGCAAGAATATGTTTATAACAACCAGATTTACACCAAAATAATTTTCGAATAATAAATCTTTGCATTTTTAATATCTTTGCTATGTACAGATATATCTATAACAATGAAATTATTCGAATATTATAGCTTGCAAAATATTGTTTCTTGGATTGCGTCCGCAACCAAAGCATTATTTAGACCCAAACATTTTTTTAAAGATTTTGAATCTAAATCAGCGATAGATTTATTTTGCCAATACTCTTTTTACTTTATTGCGTATGCGTTTTTATACATACTAATAAGTACTGAGGTTCAGAGGGAAACGCTGTTTAAAATAGCATTTCTTGATATAATAAAAGCTTCAATAGCTTTTATCCCAGCACTAATTGTTGTTGCATTATTTGCACGAACAAAACTTAAAGCAGTTTTATTTTATTTTGGGACACTTTATTTCATATTTTTCTCACTCATCGTCATTTTTACGTCTCTCTTCTTGAATTTTGAAGATTACACATACCAACTAATTGTAAACATCTTAACTATTGTGTTATTCATATACGTAAATTACGTTATTGCGTTTAACATAAACTTGAAATGTAAACAAAAAACACTTTTTATTATAGCCAATTATATATTTCTCAATGTAATGTATTTTATGGGGAATATTGCCATAATAGATAAGGGTGCACCGCAACGTTTATTTGACCCTATAATGAGCGAATATGTAACTTACGAGGCTAATATGGAGCCTATGGATGAATTACCAAGTTTGACCTCGTACGCAATATATAAGAATGATTTTCTTTTTGGATTTACAACCTGCAAATATGCTGATACAGCTTGGGTGGGGCATAAAACAAATATGCTTGACACCAAGGTATATAGAAAGAAAATAAATGATAATTTAAACTATATAAAAGAGAATACTCCTCAATATTATAGGAATAAAGTTATTGTTGAGTTATACAAGAGGTATTTCAATAGCATTCAAGATGTCATTACTCAAGAGTATATGACTAAGAATGAATTTAGGTCGGGAGATTACAAGTTAACCATTATTGGAGTACCTGTTGATACAATATTAGTTTATTCCAAAGTCGTTGACTTAGATGCATTAATAGTAAAAAGGAATGATTTAGTGAATGTTCAAAATGCACTAATTCAGGCTCAAAATATTGCTTATTTGCCGAATGAGTATTGGGGCTTGGTTCAATTTGGATTTGCCAAGTGGCTAATAGGTGTTGTTTCAGACAATAGCCCTAAAGATAATGCGGATAACAAGTCGAAGAATTAGAAGTCAAAGAGTTATAATTCTCGATTTTCGCCAGTAATATGCCAGTAAGATAAATAACAAAGCCCCTAACTGCTTAAAGTTAAGGGCTTTTGTCGTTTTAAAGTGTACCCGGAGCCGGGATCGAACCGGCACGGATTGCTCCACTGGTGTTTGAGACCAGCGCGTCTACCGATTCCGCCATCCGGGCCTGAGACGCGGCGCGTTCAGAGGGCAAAGATAGCGTTTTCTTGATTATCTGCAATACAGGGCCGACGGTTTTCACCCGAAGCCGTCGGGTAACGGCACGGAACGCCTCGGGACCGGACGGAAACGGGCCGTACCGACGAGGCCGGCTTCCGGATCAGTCGATGCGCCGGATATCGGCCCCGATGGCGTTCAGCCGGCCGTCGATGTTCTGATAGCCCCGATCGATCTGCTCGACGTTCTGGATCACGCTGCGGCCGTCGGCCGACATGGCCGCGATCAGCAGGGCGACGCCGGCCCGGATATCGGGCGACGACATCGTCGTAGCGCGCAGCCGTATCTTGTGATCGTGCCCGATCACCGTCGCTCGGTGCGGATCGCACAGAATGATCTGAGCGCCCATGTCGATCAGCTTATCCACGAAAAACAGGCGACTCTCGAACATCTTCTGGTGAATCAGCACCGATCCTTTGGCCTGCGTCGCAACGACCAGAAAGACCGACAGCAGGTCGGGCGTCAACCCGGGCCAGGGAGCGTCGGCTATGTTCATGATCGAGCCGTCGATGAAACTCTCTATTTCGTAGTGGTCGTGGCGCGGAATGTAGATGTCGTCGCCCCGCTGCTCGAACCGTATGCCCATGCGGGCGAACTGGGCCGGTATGATGCCCAGATTCTCGAACGACACGTCGCGGATCGTGACTTCGCTCCGGGTCATCGCGGCCATGCCGATGAAGCTGCCCACTTCGATCATGTCCGGAAGCAGCGTATGCGTCGTTCCGTGCAGTCGCTCCACGCCGTCGATGACGAGCAGGTTCGACGCGATGCCCGAGATCAGCGCGCCCATGCGGTTCAGCATCCGGCAGAGCTGCTGGACATAAGGTTCGCAAGCGGCGTTGTAGATCGTCGTGCGCCCCTCGGCCAGTACGGCGGCCATCACGATGTTGGCCGTGCCGGTCACCGACGC
>ULQV01023552.1_pt1 | contig 15024 bp, 8 predicted proteins | sample 1954851 | NCBI WGS metagenome assembly ULQV01 (sample SAMEA4835665, study PRJEB28245) | human gut metagenome | biome: gut microbiome; material: fecal sample | place: Denmark | collected 2008 | reverse complement strand
TGACGAGCATTTCGGCCCGCTCGCCGGCGATGGCCTCCCGGACGGCCTCGGTGTAGGCGTTGCCCGTCGCGGCGCTCTTTTCGTCGACGTTGCAGACGTACAACACGGGCTTGTCGGTCAGCAGGTTGAGGTCGGCGACCAGTTTGCGGTCCTCCTTGTCGAGTTCCACGGTGCGGGCCGAAAGCCCCTGTTCCAGCACCGCCTTGTACTGCAAGAGCAACTCCACGGCGCGCTTGGCCTGCTTGTCGCCGCCCGAGGTGGCCTGCTTCTGGGTCTTGGAGAGCCGGTTCTCGACGGTTTCGAGATCCTTCAGCTGCAATTCGGTGTCGATGATGCCCTTGTCGCGCACGGGGTCTATCGAGCCGTCGACGTGGGTGATGTTGCCGTTGTCGAAGCACCGCAGGACGTGGATGATCGCATTCGTGTTGCGGATGTTGCCCAGAAATTTGTTGCCCAGACCTTCGCCCTTCGAGGCGCCCTTCACGAGGCCCGCGATGTCGACGATTTCGATCGTCGTCGGGACCACGCGCTTGGGGTTGTCGATCTCCGCGAGGCGGATCAGCCGCCGGTCGGGGACCGTGATCACGCCCACATTGGGCTCGATGGTGCAGAAAGGAAAGTTTGCCGCCTGTGCCTTTGCATTGGACAGACAGTTGAAAAGGGTCGATTTACCCACGTTCGGCAAGCCGACGATGCCGCATTGTAACGCCATTTATTCGTTTCGTTTATGTTGCTGTCAGACAAATTGCGCTTATCGTGAAACAAGCCCACAAAGATACGAATTTCTTTTCAATAATCGGAGACGCTCGCGGGTAAAAGCGGAAAGGGGGATGGTTTCCGGCTCTGGGCGCGGAAAAAAGCGCTTCTGTCCGTTCCGTTTATCCCTTGGCAAATAAAACCTCTTCGCCAGTTGGCGAAGAGGTTTTATTTGCCGGCAGCAAGGCTGGCTATTCGGCCAGCGACCATTCGATCACGACCGGGAAGTGGTCCGAGGGGTATTTCCGGTTGTAACTGTTGTTGACGATGCGCCACGAAACGACCTTCGTGTCCTTCGGCGTGACGAAGACGTGGTCGATGCGCGACGCAGCGGCGGGAGGCGTCGAGATGTATTTGTAGCCGTTGTAGGTGGGCCAGTCTCCGTTGGTCTTGGACGGACAGCGGACGTAGCTGTCGGCAAGGATGCCTGATCCGGCGATCGTTTTGTAGGCTTCGGTGTTTTGGTTCGAATTGAAGTCACCCGTGCAAAAGGCCGGTTTGCCGCCTGCGATCTCCCGGACCTTGGCCACCAGCAGTTTGGCGCTCTCGGCGCGGGCCGTGGTCCCTATGTGGTCGAAGTGCGAATTGAAATGGTAGAATTCCCGTCCGTTCGCGCGGATGCGGAAATGCACCCAGTTGCACATGCGGGGCGAATAGGAGTCCCAGCCTTTGGACCCGGGGGCGGAAGGCGTTTCGGAGTACCAGAACGATCCCATATCCAATACTTCGAATTTGTCCTTGCGGTAGAAAACGGGGTTGTAGTGGCGTCGTTGGGCCGTTTTGTCACCGATGACGTTTTCTCCGACCCAGGTGTATCCGTCGAGGAACGGCTCGATGTCCTTGATCTGGGTCAGATAAGGCTCCTGCGCTCCGAAGATGTCGAACTTCTCGCTCTGGAGTAGTTGGCGAAGCAAATCCCGGCGGGTCGTCCATTTGTTGTCTTGATCGGAAGAGTTGTCGTACTGGATGTTGTAGGTGGCGACGCGAATCGGATCGAGCCACTCTTTTCCAGGTGCAGGGGCGGGTGCGGGATCGTCGTTTCCCGAACTGCACAGCGAGAAGAGCGGCAGGCAGAGCAGGAACAGACTGAAATACGGTTTTCGTATCATTTTTCCGAAAGAGATTGGTTTCGAATTTAAGACGAACTGTTTCCGGTTTTGTCCCCGGGGGGGGCGAAAATTTGCTATTTCGCATTTTTTATTCGATTTTTACCGCTTGCAGGGGGACAAACCGGACGGTTTTCCGTTATATCGAATGACCGACCAAACCAATGAACCGAATGTTTCGGCAACGCAAGTACGACACCCGACGAATCGACCGGCAGTATGCCGAAGAGACCGACGTATATGTTATGTTGTATAACAGTTACGCCGATGCGCTCTATGCCTACGGCATGGGGTTCGGTTTCGACAACGAAACGGTCAAGGATGTCATCCACGACATATTCCTCGACATTATGACCCGCCAGGTCGACCTGGGCCGCATCGTCAACATCAAGGCCTACCTTTTCCGGATCGTTCACAACCGCCTGGTCGATCTGCACCGTTCGCGGGTGGACAAATGCGACCTTTCGGACCGGGAGCCGGGATTGCGGGTGTCGCTGACCTCGCTCGACGCGATGATCGAATCGGAGCACGTGCTGCGCATCCGCCAAACGATCGAGTCGCTGCTCAACCAGCTCTCGCCCAAGCAGCGCGAGGCGCTGCTGCTGCGCTTCGTCTACGAGATGGAGTATGACGACATCGCCGTCATACTCGACGCCACGCCCCACGCCGTCCGCAAGTTCGTGTCGAAGGGGCTGGGCAAACTTCGGAAGGGCAGGGAGTGCGGCAAAACGATGAAAATAGCCACTTGACACGGCGGACGCTGTTTTTTGCGGTTCGAGGGGGACAAAACGGCGGATTCGCCGTCATAGGGGAGAGCGCGGCGCCGCAGCCGCAGCATGCAGTTTGAAGATTACGTTGGAATCAATGATAAAACCGGACGATATTAAGAAGCACACGGCGGAGTTCTTCACCTCCGACCCGGACTTCGTTTTGTGGTGTCTCGATCCCGAGCGGGCGCAGGACGGCTATTGGTGCGGTTACACCGAACGCCATCCGCAGGACCTGGTCGAATTCGAGCGCGCCGTGAGCCTGGTGCGCCGTGTGGGCAAGACCCATCCCGCGCTGCCGTCCGTGGAGAAACAGTTGCTGCTCGACCGCATCCTGACCGACCATTACGCCCGGCGCCGTTTTGCAGCCCCTCCCCGCCGCCGCAACCGGACGGCGCTCTTCGCCGCCGCTTCCCTGCTGGTCGCCGGCGTCGTGGCGGCCCTGTTCTGGAGTGCGGATTTCACGGGTTCCGGGCTGCCTTCGGCCGAGGCCTATGAAAACATCACGCTCGTGACCCGCGAAGGCAGCCGCGAGGTGTACGACGACATCGCCCGTATCAGCCTTACGCCCAAGGGCGAAATCCTGATCGACGGCAAGGAGAACGAAGGGGCGGAGACCGATCGCAGGACGCCCCGGCAGGAGGTGCGCGTGCATACGAGTGAGTTGGTGGTCCCCAAGGGCAAGCGCGCACATCTGCAACTCTCCGACGGGACGCGGGTGTGGATCAATTCGGCGTCGGTGCTCCGTTTCCCGTCGGCGTTCGGGGACACGCGCGACGTCTTCGTCGAGGGCGAAGCCTATTTCGAGGTGGCGAAGGATGCGAACCGTCCCTTCATCGTGCACACCGACCATTTTGCGACCCGCGTGCTGGGCACGTCGTTCGACGTGACGACCGCGCCCCGGGCCGACGGTTCGTCGGCCGTGGTGCTGGTCGAAGGCTCCGTGGCCATCGACGTGGCCAACGGCGAATCGGTGACGCTGAATCCTTCGGAACGCTTCTCGATGAAGGACGGCAGCTATTCGGTCTACGAGGTCGATCCCTATAAATACATCAGTTGGAAGGACGGACTGTTGTTCTTCACCTCGAACACGCTGTTCGAAGTCCTGCAAAAGGTGGCTGCGTTCTACAAGATCGAAATAACCTGCTCCGGGGAGATCGGGAGCCGGAAGTGTACCGGCAAGCTGATCCTGTTCGACGACCTGGACGGCACGCTCGACGTGCTCTCCGACATTTTCCGGATCGCCTACGTCCGGGGGCCCGACGGCTCGGTGGCGGTGAGGCCTGCCCCCGACGATTGCGCCGACGCCGTATATCGCTGACAACCAATTCCAGTCTTAAATACTAACCTTAATACTGTTACTTATGAAGAAACTTTTCTTTGTGAGGAGTGGCTCGACATGCCGTATGCTGCGGATTCTTGCGGCGGTGATGCTGTTGCTTCCGGTGAATCTCCAGCCCGTCCGGGCCTCCCGGCAGGACGCCGGGGCCAAATCGTCGCTGACCGTGAAGATGAAGGACGCAACGCTGTCGAGCGTCTTTGCCGAGGTCGAGCGGACCAGCCGCTACGCCTTCATTTACACCGACGACGTGCGGCCGCTGCTCGACCGCCGGGTTTCGGTTTCGGTCAGGTCTGCGACCATCGACGAACTGCTGTCCGCGGTCCTCAAGGGAACGGAGCTGACCGGACGGGTGCGCGAAAGCCAGGTGATCATCTCGAAAGCGCCCGCTCGGAAAAACGCCGCCGTCACCCCCCCCCCCCCCCGGCTGCGAATTCCGGTAGGGAAATCGTCTTGCAGGGGACGGTGATCTCTTCGGCCGACAACAAGCCCATCGTCGGTGTTTCGGTCTATGTCGAGGGGACGACCGTCGGCGCCACCTCGGACATCAACGGCAACTACACCCTCAAGGTGCCGGCGGGAACGAAACACGTCACCTTCGCTTTTCTGGGCTACGACACCAAGAAGATCGCCGTCGCCGATGTCGAACTGTTCAAGCTCGTGACGCTGATCGAGGCGTCGAACGTCATGGACGACGTGGTGGTCGTGGCCTTCGGCACGCAGAAGAAGGAGAGTTTGGTGGGAGCCGTGCAGGTCGTGCGTCCCAGTACGCTCAAGGTGACGTCGAGCAACCTCTCGACCTCGTTCGCGGGCAAGATCGCCGGCGTCATCTCGACCCAGTCGTCGGGCGAACCCGGCGCCGACGGTGCGAATTTCTGGATTCGCGGCATCTCGACCTTCGGGGCTAACAAATCGCCGCTGCTGATTCTCGACGGCGTGGAGATCGTCTCGGAGATGCTCAACAACATTCCGCCCGAGGCGATCGAGTCGTTTTCGATCCTGCGCGACGCCACGGCCACGGCGCTCTACGGTTCGCGCGGCGCCAACGGCGTAATGATCATTACCACCAAAAACGGCCGCCAGTCGGAGAAGATGGCGATCAACGTTCGTCTCGAGTCGGGCATTTCGATGCCGACGCGCGTGCAGGACATCGCCGACGGCGTGACTTACATGGAGAACTACAACGAGGCGCTGCGCACCCGCACCCCGGCGGGCGAAACTTATGTGCAGCACTTTTCGGACGAGAAGATCACGGGCACGCGCAACCGGCTCAATCCCTACGTCTATCCCGACAATGACTGGTATTCGATGCTTTTCAAGGATTTTACGGTCAACGAGAACATGAATCTCAATGTGCGGGGCGGCGGCAAGGTGGTCGACTATTTCCTCAATGCTTCGATCTTCAACGAAAACGGTATCCTGAAGAAGCCCGCGGAGTCGAAATTCAACACCAACATCAATTCGCAGAAATACCTTTTCCAGGCCAACGTCGGCGCGCAGCTCACCCGAACGACCCGCGTGAGTCTGAAGATGAACACGCAACTGCTTTTCTGGCACCGTCCCGTCGAAGAGGTGAAAGACCTGTTCTACTATACGATGCGCGCCAATCCGGTCGCTTTTCCGGCCATCTATCCCAAAGGCTCCGTGGAGGATCTCGACGACCCGATTTTCGGAAATGCCCCTTCGTGGGACGGTGGTTCTACGGACATCAATCCTTATGCCCTGTTGAGCCGCGGATACGGACAGCGCCATACGCAGTACATCACCACGACCTTCTCGGTGGACCAGGACCTCGATTTCGTCACCAAGGGACTGAAAGTCCGGGGCATGGTCTCGTTCTACAACAAGACCTATGCGGCGACTTACCGTTCTTTTTCTCCCTATTATTACGAAATGACCGACTATACCGACAACGGCGACGGGACTTTCGACTACAACCTGCAAAGCATCGGCACGCCCGGATCGTCCTATCTGGGAACCTCCACGGGGCGGAACGGTTACCGTGAGATCTCGTTGCAGGGGCAGATCGAATATTCGCGCACGTTCGGCAAACACGACGTCAACGCCCTGTTCGTCTACCACCAGAAGGAGAAGGTCGACAATCAGCCCGCCAATGATGAGTACAAGGTGCTCCCTTACCGCGAGCAGGGTCTCGCCGGACGTTTTACCTATGGGTACGACAGTCGCTACCTGATGGAGTTCAACTTCGGCTACAACGGCTCGGAGAACTTCATATCGGGTCGTCGTTTCGGGTTTTTTCCCTCGATCGCCGGAGCGTGGGTCGTGTCGGGCGAACCGTTCTGGGACGGTATCCGCAGCAAGGTGAACCTGCTGAAAATCCGTGCTTCGTACGGCCTTTCGGGCAACGACTATCTGGCCGACAGCAGCAACAACATCGTCCGTTTCCCCTATCTCACGACGGTCAACATGAACAAGGCGCTCTACGTGTGGTTTTCGCCCAACTTCGTCAAGCAGACCGGACACGAGATCAAGACCGTGGGCAATCCCCTGGCCACGTGGGAGGAGAGCACCAAACTTAACGTAGGACTTGAACTGGGACTGTTCGACGCCCTGACGCTGAACGTCGACGTTTACAAGGAAAATCGTACCGGCATCTTCATGCAGCGGCGTTCGCTGCCCTCGACGATGGGCCTTTCGGGCGTCACGCCCTACGGCAATCTGGGTGAGGTGGAGAACCGCGGCGTCGATGTTTCGCTCGAATACAACAAGGCGTTCAACAAGGACCTGCTGGTCTCCGTGCGCGGAACGTTCACCTATGCGCACAACGAGGTGAAGGCCCGCGACGAGGCGAAATACCTGCCCAACAAATACAACTCCGTGCTGGGCAAACCCGTCAATTCGGTTTACGGACTGGTCGCCGACGGCCTTTTCGCCTCGCAGGAGGAGATCGACAACTCGCCCCGGCAGACCTTCATGCCCGATTATCTGCCTGGCGACATCAAATACCGCGACATGAACGGCGACGGCGTGATCGACGCCAACGACCGCACGTCGCTGGGTTATCCCACCGTGCCCGAGATCTTGTACGGCTTCGGCGCCTCGGTCAACTACAAACGCTGGGACTTCTCGTTCTTCTTCCAGGGCACGGCGCGCGTCTCGCTGCGCATGTACGACATGCACCCGTTCCGCGACAATCAGTATTCGGGCTTCAACATGACGCAGTACGTTGCCGACGACCACTGGTCGGAAGCCGATCCCAATCCCAATGCCGCCTATCCGCGCCTGGATTACCGCTACAACGCCAACAACACGCAGACCTCGTCGTTCTGGATCAAGAACGGCAGCTACCTGCGCCTGAAGAGCGTCGAACTGGGTTTCACGTACAAAAGCCTGCGCGCCTATCTGGCCGGCACGAATCTGTTCATCATTTCGCCCTTCAAATACTGGGACCCCGAAATGGGAAGCGGCAACGGCTTGAAATACCCGTTGCAGCGCGTGGTGAAACTCGGCCTTCAGTATAACTTCTAAAATTCGAGCGACATGAAAAAAATCATATCCATTTTGCTGTTTGCGTGCGCCGGAGCGCTTGCCGCGTGCGATTTCCTCGACGTGGTTCCCGAGGGGCAGGCGACGCAGGAGGACATCTTCAAAACCTCCAAGGAGGCCCGCAAGTACCTCAATACGCTCTACACCTACGCCCCCAACATCGCGGCCTACCGCTACATGCCCGACTTCTGCGCCGGCGACGACATTATCACCGCCACCAACGGCCAGACCCGTTATTTTCCCTACAAGAGCATGCTCTACAACGAGGAGAACGCCAGCCAGACCTACTACGGTCTGTGGGACGCGACGACCTCTTCCCCGTCCGGGCGCACGAACTACGACATGTACAAGGGCATCCGCTACTGTTACATCATGATCGACAACATCGACGCAGTCCCGGGCATCTCGCCGTCCGTGGCCGACGAGTTCAAGGGCGAAGCCTATTTTCTGATCGCCTATTACCACTGGGTGCTGCTGACTCACTACGGCCCGGTCATCCTCGTCAGGGGGCAGCTGGACATGGGGCTTCCCGAGGAGCAGGTCTATGTGGCCCGCAGTCCGTTCGACGAATGCGTGACGTTCATCGCCGAGACCTACGACCGCGCGGCCGATTTGCTGCACGGGTATCCGACGCGTCCCGATGCCGACCTGGGGCGCGCCACCTCGGTGGCGGCCAAGGCGATGAAGGCCCGGCTGCTGCTCTATGCCGCCAGTCCGCTCTGCAACGGCAACACGGAGTTCTACGCGCGTTTCCGCAACAACGACGGCACGCCGCTGATGAGCCAGACCTACAATCCCGAAAAGTGGAAGTGGGCGCTCGACGCCTGCCAGGAAGCGATCACGCTGGCCGAGGACAACGGGCACAGGCTCTACGAAAGCCCGAACGCGACTGCGGCTGCAACCGCTGCCGAGCGCGGCGAGATCAACTACCACGACTGCTTCGTCGAACCGCTCTGGAACACGACCGAGTACCTTTGGGCAATGGGCGACCAGACCGGCATCGGGCACTTGCAGCGTTACGGAGGCGCGCGCCTGAAGCTGCCGTACAGTACCGACGGCTTCTGCATCAACATCGTTCCGACGTTCGAGTGCGTGGAGATGTACTACACGCACAACGGCCTGCCGTGGGACCGAGACCCCGAGACCATGCATATCGACCCCTATGCCTATAATGCCGAAAAGGAGACTGTCAACCTTCATGTCTACAAGGAGCCGCGCTTCTATGCGTCGGTGGGCTACGACCGCGGCAAGTACGCCATCAACGGCGAGGAGTTCATTCTCAAATGCCGCGCCGGCGAGATGCAGGGCAGTGTGCTCGACGCCTCGAAGGAGTACCAGAGCTGTACGGGCTACATTCTCAAGAAGTGGATTCACCGCCAGTCGGCCTTCAACTACGACACCAAGTCGTGGACCTACCGCAAGTACGCCTATCCTTACATCCGCCTTGCGGAACTCTACCTGAGCTATGCCGAGGCCGATTTCGAATACAACGGGTCGTTGAGCGACGCGAGCCTCAATTACCTGAATCTGGTCCGCCGCCGCTCGGGGCTGCCCGATTTCAAGGATTCGTGGGCCTTGGCCGGGGGCATTCCCACCGGCGACGAACTGCGCAAGGTGCTGCACCGGGAGCGTTCGATCGAACTGCTGATGGAGGGCATGCGCTACCACGACCTGCGCCGTTGGAAAGAGGCGGGCGAAGCGATGTCCCGGCGTCCCAAGGCGTGGAACCTCGACGGCAGGACGGCGGCCGATTTCTACCGGGTCTCCACGATGAAGGAGAGCGGCGTACGCACGTTCGAATCCCCCAAGACCTACTGGATGGCCATTCCGTTGAGCGAAATCAATATCAACTACAACCTCGTGCAGAATCCCGGTTACTAACCTTAATAATCCGATTGCGATGAAGAATCTTGCGATATGCCTCCTGCTTCTGCTGGGAGCCGTAGGGTGCGGCGACGATTACGTCGTCTACGAGACGGTGGACACTATGGTCTGCATCCCGAAGAACGATTTCCAGGTCCTCGAATACGATGCCGCTTCGGGCCAGGCGTGCGTTTACGATCTCTATCTTTACAAGGGCGGTTACAATGACGACGGAATCACCGTGAAACTGGTGGTCGACCCCTCCGTGCTCGATGTCTATAACGTGGAAAACGGACTCGAACTGAAGGTGATGCCCGACAGGTATTTCGCCTTCGACCCCGAAGTGCGCTTGTCGGGGGACAGGGTCATGGACCGCGCCGAAATCCGCTTCGATGCCGCTTCGATGCTTGCCGACGGCATTGATTCCTCCTATGTGCTGCCGCTTTCCGTCAGGGCCGATGATCAGGGCAAGGTGCGTCCCGAAAAGAACAGCGTAATCATCCGGGTCGTGATGAAATAACCGTGATGCGGAGGAGGTCCGGCCTCCTCCGCATCCTCAATGCAAAAAAATATGTCAAAATTCTACATGCGGCTTCTGTCGGTGTGCCTCGCCGCCCTTGTCCTGGCGGCCTGCTCCTCCTCGGAGGGCGGCGGTGACGACGGCCCGACCGCCGGACAGATCCCCGATAAGGCCGGAATGACGGTGAAGGGAATCGTGAAGGACAGCGCCGGCAATGGCATTGCCGGGGTGGTGGTGAGCGACGGCCTGGAGGTGACGGCGACCGACGAACGGGGGATTTACTATCTGGCCTCCGACCTCGCGCGGCGCAATTTCGTCTTTGTCTCCGTGCCTGCCGACTGCGAGATTCCCGCCACGCAGGGCTGTCCGCGGTTCTACCGCAAAATCGACCGCAAACAGGCCGTCAACCGGGCCGATTTTACGCTGACACGACGCAAGACTCCGTCCGACCGCCATTCGCTGATCGTTATGGCCGACATTCAGCTGGCTGCCGATAACACGTCGGTGGATTCCTATCTCGGTCATGTCGTTCCCGATGTGCTGAAAACCGTGCAGGGGCTTCCGACGGAGGTTTACGGAGTCAGCCTGGGCGACCTGGTCTGGAACGATATGTCGCTTTTCCCGAAGTACCGTCAGGGGCTGGAGACGCTTGGCTTCACGACCTTCAGCCTGCCGGGCAACCACGATCACGATCCGGCCGAGTTGACCGATTCGCTCGCCTTGCAGAGCTACGAACGCTATTTCGGTCCGGCGAACTACTCGGTGAACATCGGGAAAATCCATTATCTGTTCCTCGACAACATCCTTTTCGACCATGCGCCGACCGCCGAAGAGGAGTATACGATCGGTCTTACGGACGAAATTTGCCGTTGGATCGAAGCCGATTTGCGCTACGTTCCGGCGGGCAGCACGCTCGTCGTCTCGTCCCATTGCCCGATTCTCTATCACACGAAGAACACCGCAGCGCGCAACCACCGCAATTTCCAGCGTTTCCTCGATGCGATAAGCCCCTATAAGGTCCATGCCTTCGGGGGGCACAAGCACTACCATGACATTTACCGTTACGACGACGGACGCAAGGTCATGCACTGCATCGCCCGCACGCCGGGCGACCTGTTCATCAACGGCGACGTCAACTGCGACGGCACGCCGCGCGGCTATGCCGTGGTCGAGGTCGATGGCGAACGGCTCTCGTGGTATTACAAGCCGGCGGGCGGGAAGCGCGATATGCAGATGCGCCTCTATGCACCCGGACGCACCAATTCGGCCTGTGTCTATGCCAATGTCTGGGGTTATGACACGGCCTGGAGCGCCGTGGAGTGGATTCCCGCTTCGGGCGGGCAGGCGGTGGCGATGGAGCGGACGCAGCGCACCGATCCCTATTACGAGGAGGTGCTGGCGACGGGTGTGCGCGGAGGGACGCCGACCAATACGTGGCATATGTTCCGGGTCGATCCGGGCAGCGAGCGGGGCGGCATGGTGCGGGTCACCGACAGTTTCGGGCATACCTACGAATCGTCCGTGTCCTGGTAAATACGACATTCGAACAAAACCTTAAATACAACTTCAACGATGAAGAGACTTTTTCTTTTTCTGACCGTCGCGGCAGCCGTTTGCTGTGCGGCGTGCAGCGACGATCCCGAGGTCGCCGAATCCAACCTTTCACTGCTCGAGGATAACGTGACGTTCGATATGTTCGGAGGGCGCAGCGTCCTTGAAATCACGGCCGATTCGCCGTGGACGGTCTCCTGCGACGACGATTGGTGCCGCACCAACGTCGCCGAAGGTTCGCACACGAAGAAGATCGTTCTGACGGTCGACCAGAGTTTCCTGCCCGAGGAGCGCACGACCGCGGTGCGTTTTTACGCCGCGGGCGAAGAGAAGCACACCGTGACCGTGACGCAGGAGAAGTTCGAGCCGATCCTCGTGCTGGCGGAGAACGGCGCCGATATAACCGTCTACGGCGCCGGGAGCGAACCGGCCCTGAACCTGCGTGCATCCGTGGCATGGAAAATCGAGGGCGCGACCGACTGGTGCGCCGTGTCGCAGTCCGAAGGGACGAAAAGTTCGGTCGTGAAACTGTTGCTGACCGACGACGGCGAGGGCGTGCGTCCGCGCAGCGCGACGCTGACCGTCTCCTCCGAGATGGAGGGCGTCGAACCGCAGCAGGTGACCGTCGTGCAGCGGTCGACCGGAGCGAATACGGTCGTGGTCCGGGCGGGTGAAACCCGTGCGTTTCCGGCGCGGCGCACCGACGGCGCGTATGTGAAGGGCGTTGCGGCGGACTGGGTCTGGACCACCGACGCAGAGTTGCTTTCGGGGCTTGACTACGACGCTTCCCGGAATGAAATCACCTGCACTGCGGCCAAGTCGAAGCAGGGCAGCGGGCTGGTCGCGCTGTTCGACGCCGGAGGCGCGGTTGTCTGGTCGTGGCTGGTCTGGGTCGTGGACAAGATGCCTTCGGACGTGACCGTCGGCGGTATCGCCTGGCAGGACCGCAATGTCGGGGCCGAATACCATTCGGCCGACCCGAAGGCCTGTGTGCAGGATTTCCGCTCCTACGGACTGTTCTATCAGTGGGGCCGCAAGGAGCCGTTCATCGGCGCGAAGATCCTCTCGAAGAACAAATATTACGAGGGGCATGCGGAGTATCCCGATGCTTTCGGCGCGATGACGCGCGAGGTGGTTTTCAACGCCTCCCGCACCGCCGGCTGGCAGGTCAGCGGCGAGGAGATGACAGCCGCAACGGCAAACGGCAATCCGACGACGTTCTATACCCGGTCGTCCGCAGCGATGTCCGAAGGCTGGACCGAGGGCGGCAAGGGGCTGAACGATCCCTGCCCGGTGGGATACCGGGTGCCGACGGCGGCCGAATGGCAGTCGCTGCTTGCCTACGTGGACGGCAACGCCGCCAAGAACCAGGACTCGGGCGACACGTACAGCCGCTGGTATGCGCTCAATTCGGGCGGAACCCTCATCGGCCCGTCGACGATGTTCCGCAAGGGCGATAACGGCCGCATCCACTATCCGGGGCGTTCGGCAGCCTATTGTTCGTCGACGCTCGCCGGCGGCAAGCCGCTCCCGATGTACGACTGGAAGGCGGGCGACGCCACGGGCGAGGGGACCTATTACGAACGGAAGATGACCACAGCCTACGGCATGCGCTGCGTGAAGGAGTGACGCCGCTGCGATCGCGGGGGCTTCGGGCGGGAGTGAGTTTATTCCGTTCCGAAGCCCTTTTTTTGCGGTATTTTCATTACCTTCGCATGTCTTTTCAAACTTTTACCGATGAAAAATAGCATCTTTACCGTATTGGCGGCCCTCGTGCTGTATCCCGCCGGGGCGCAGCCCGTCACCCCGCAGGACCGGCGGCGCGCCGCGGAACTGGTCGAACGCATGACGCTCGACGAAAAGATCGGCCAGCTGGTCCAGCAGCGCGGAGGCGGCGCCGTCACGGGACCCGACAAGACGGAACTTTCCGTCGAACGGCTGGTCCGCGAAGGGCGCTGCGGCAGCGTATTCAACATCAAGTCCTTCGAGGAGACCGAGCGGTTGCAGCGGATCGCCGTCGAGGAGAGCCGGCTGGGCATCCCGCTGTTGATCGGCGCCGATGTGATCCACGGTTTCCGGACGATCTTCCCGATCAACCTCGCCGTCGCCGCCTCGTGGGACCCTGCCGCCGCGGAGTCGCTGGCCCGCGTTTCGGCTCGCGAAGCCTCGGCCATGGGCATCCATTGGACCTTTTCGCCGATGTGCGACGTTTCGCGCGACCCCCGGTGGGGCCGTGTCTCCGAGGGCGCGGGCGAAGACCCCTATCTGGGCGCGCGTGTCGCCGAAGCGATGGTGCGGGGCTATCAGGGCGACTTGTCCGACCCCTCGTCGGTCCTTGCCTGCGTGAAGCATTTCGCCGCCTACGGCGCTCCGCAGGCCGGGCGCGAATACCATGCGGTCGATATGTCCGAGCGGGTTTTCCGCGACAGCTACCTGCCGCCTTACCGGGCGGCGCTCGATGCCGGGGCCGCGACGGTGATGACCTCGTTCAATGACCTCGACGGCGTTCCGGCCACGGCCAACCGCTGGCTGATGCGCGACCTGCTGCGCGACGAACTGGGCTTCGGCGGATTCGTGGTGACCGACTACGGCACGATCGGCGAACTGAAAGCTCACGGCGTGGCGGGCGACGATGCGCAGGCTGCCGAACTGGCCCTGCGCGCCGGGGTCAACATGGACATGATGAGCGCCGCCTACCTGTTTCATGCCGCCGAACTGGTGCGGGAGGGGCGTATCCCGGAGTCGCTGATCGACAGCCTTTGCTGCGAGGTGCTGGCCGTGAAGTTCCGCCTGGGGCTGTTCGACGATCCTTTCCGCTACCAGGCGAAGGAGCGCGAGAAGTGCTATTACGCCCTGGAACATCTCGATGCCGCGCGCCGCGTGGCCCGCAGTTCGATGGTGCTGCTGGAGAACCGCGGCGGCGTGCTGCCCCTGAAAAAGGGGAGCCGGATCGCGCTGGTGGGACCTTTCGCCGATTCCCGGTGGGACCTGATCGGCTCGTGGGTTCATTTCGCCGAGGCCGGCCGGACCTCGACCTTTCTCGACGGACTGCGGGCGCGTTTCGGAGCCGACCGTGTGACCTATGCCCGCGGATGTGACCCGCACAAGGCCCTCGAAGGCGGTATTTCGGAGGCGGTGGCCGCAGCCGCGAAGTCGGACGTGGTGCTGGTCGCGCTCGGATTGAAGGCGGGGGAGAGCGGCGAGGCGGCAAGCCTTGCGTCGCTTGCGCTGCCCGACGCGCAGCGTGACCTGCTGGAGAGCTTGAAGCAAACCGGGAAACCGATTGTCGTCCTGCTGGTTACGGGCCGTCCTATGGAGCTGGCCCGTGAAGCGGAACTTGCCGACGCCCTGCTGCTGACCTGGTATCCGGGCACGATGGCGGGCGAGGCGCTGGCCGATGTCGTGTCGGGCGATTACAACCCTTCGGGGCGTTTGCCGATGACCTTTCCCCGCACGGTGGGGCAGATTCCGATCCATTACGACATGAAGAGCACGGGACGTCCGGCCGACGAGTCGGGCAAGCCCAACAAATACACTTCGCGCTATCTCGACGTACCCAATTCGCCGCAGTATTGTTTCGGCTACGGGTTGAGCTACACGACGTTCGGTTATTCG
>ULQV01022783.1_pt1 | contig 15049 bp, 14 predicted proteins | sample 1954851 | NCBI WGS metagenome assembly ULQV01 (sample SAMEA4835665, study PRJEB28245) | human gut metagenome | biome: gut microbiome; material: fecal sample | place: Denmark | collected 2008 | reverse complement strand
CCGCCGCCAGCGAGAGCAGCAGCGCCTCCTCCGGGAGCACCGGCGGCGGCCTCGGCGACTGGTGGACGTCGTGGCTGGGGTAAGGGAGAGACTATGACAGGTTATATCACAAAAGGCATCGGCGGATTTTATTACGTCAAAACGTCGGAAGGCATCGTGGAGTGCAAGCCCCGGGGCATCTTCCGCAAGCAGAAGCTCACCCCCGTGGCGGGCGATGTGGTGACGCTGGAAACGGAAAACGGTGCGGCGGTCATCGCGTCCATCGCGCCCCGGCGGAACGTCTTCGTCCGCCCGCCGATGGCCAACCTCGACGTGCTGTTCCTCGTGGCCAGCACCACCCAGCCCACCCCCAGCACCCTCGTGCTGGATAAGCTCTCGGCCATCGCCGTGGACAAGGGCGTCCAGCCCGTCATCGTCTGCACCAAGGGCGACCTCGCCGAGGCGGAGTTCCTGCGCAGTGCCTACGAGAAGTCCACGCTGCCCTTCATCCGCATCGACCACCGGACGGGGGAGGGCCTCGACGAGATCCGGAACTGGATCAATGGCCGTCTCTGCGCCTTCTGCGGCAACTCGGGCGTGGGCAAATCCACCCTCCTGAATGCCCTGCTGCCCGATGTGGAGCGGGAGACCGCCGCCATCAGCCAGAAGCTGGGCCGGGGCCGCCACACCACCCGCGAGGTGACGATCTTTGAAGCCTTTGGCGGGCGGATCGCCGACACCCCGGGCTTTGCCAGCCTCGAGGCCAGCCGGGCGGGCTTCATCCCCAAGGAGAACCTGGAGCACGCGTTCCCGGAGTTCGGCCCCTACCTCGGCGAGTGCCAGTTCACCGGCTGCTCCCACCGCTCGGAGAAGGGCTGCGCCGTCCGGGCCGCGCTGGCCGAGGGCAAGCTCTCCCAGACCCGCTACGACAGCTACTGCGCCATGTACGACGAGGTCAAGGACGTGAAGGAATGGCAGAGGCCGAGGGGAGTGTAAGGCAAAGCCTTCCCGTGAGCAAAAGCCTCTCCCTTTGGGAGAGGTGTCTGCGAAGCAGACGGAGAGGGCAAGCCAGTTACGACAGAGTTGCTGCGCAGCGATAGGCAGCCTTTTTGTCAGAGCGATACGATCGCTGTGTGGAGCTGTCTTGTCAGCGTCCTTGCCCTCTCAGGCGCTCCGCGCCAGCTCTCCCAAAGGGAGAGCCACTGGCGAGCCGGGCCACTCTGAACTGCCCGCTGAAAGTGTAATTTTACGCAAAAGGGTGGGCCTCGCTTACGGGGGCAGGCCCTAGAAAGAAGGAAATGAATGTCCCGCTGTGTTATTTTGTCGGCCTGCCCCGTCAGCCCTGCGCTGGCGGCGGCGCTGCGGCCCGACGACACCATCATCGCCTGCGACGCGGGCTACCGCAACTGTGAGCCGCTGGGCTGCCGCCCCGACATCATCGTGGGCGACTTCGACACCGCGCCCTGCCCGGCGCAGGAGGAGGACGACATCATCGTCCTGCCCCACGTCAAGGACGACACCGACACCGAATATGCGGCAAAGCTGGCCTCCGAGAAGGGCTTCGACGAGGCGCTTTTGCTGGGTGCGCTGGGCGGCAGACGCCTCGAGCACACGCTGGCGAACCTCTGCACCGGACTCGGCCTCCAGCAGCGGGGCGTCCGGGCCACGCTCCTCGACGAGCGCAGCCGCATCACCTTCGTGATGCCCGGCGAGATCCGCCGCTACCCGAAGGGCGAATACTTCTACCTCTCCGTCTTCCCGATGGAGGGTAGGGCCGAGGGCGTCTCGGAGCGCGGCTCGTTCTACGAGCTGACGGACGCCGTCCTCACCGCAGGCTACCCCCTCGGCGTCAGCAACGAGTACGCCGACGGCTCCGACTGCATCACCATCTCCACCCGGAAGGGCGCGCTGGTGGTGGTGGAGACGGTGCCGGATGGCCCGATCCTGAGCTGAGAGTCACATTCTGCGCCCCGCCCGCCTATAATGGCATAGAAAACGAGAGAAAGGTGGTCGGCGCTATGCAGGTGGTCGTGCTCAAAAGCCCCAAGTGTCTGAGGGGGCTGCTCCGCAGACTGTTCGGGATAAAAAAGGAAACGCAGGACTAAAGAAAACAGAAGCCGCCGTGCCGCCCGGGAAGACCGGGGGCGCGGCGGCTTTTTCTGCGGTCTAGGAGTGGAATGATAAATCTAGGTTGAATTTATCCTATGATTTGAGTATACTAAAGACAGAAGGGAGTCTGATGTTATGAATATCAATACGGATACGATGGTGCCCATCTCGGTCGCCAACCAGAATTTTTCCAAAGTTGCGCGTCTGGTAGACCAGTTCGGCTCGGCGGTCATCCTGAAAAACAACGCACCCCGGTACATCATCTACGAGTTCAATCAGGCGGATGCCATGCAGGCCGCAGCAGACGACGATGTACTGGCTTCCTCGCTGAAGCTGATGGATCGCAACAAGCGTGTCTATGAGGAGCTTGCCAAATGAAGGTGTTGACCAAACGGCAGATACTTCTGCTGCATTCGGCACTGATCCGACAGTCCGGCGGGTCGGATGGCATCCGGGACGAGGGGCTTTTGGACTCGGCTGTCAGCACACCGTTCCAGACCTTTGCCGATCAGGAACTCTACCCCTCTCTGTTGGAGAAGGCCGCCCGGCTGGGGTTTGGATTGATCTGCAACCACCCGTTTATCGACGGCAACAAGCGGATAGGTACGCACGCGATGCTGGTCTTTCTGGACATCAACCAGATCACATTGTCCTATGAAGACGATGATCTGATCGAAACGATCCTGCGCGTGGCGTCGGGAACACTGGACTATAACGGTCTGCTGGGCTGGCTGCAAGAACACTTGGAGTAAAGCGGCCTTTTTCACCCCCCAAACCTGCGCGAAAGGCCCTGAAATCTGCGTGAATCACACTTGCGGGGGGCGGCGAGGCAAGTTATAATAGAGTTACCGAAACACATCACACGATTGGAGGTAACGACCATGAAACGGAAAAAATTCCTTGCCCTCGCCCTCGCGGGCGTGATGACCGCAGCGACCCTCACCGCCTGCGCACCGCTGGAGGACCTCTACGACTGGTTCTTTGGCAGCGGGAGCGGCAGCGCTTCCCACGGCAGCGAAAAGGGCCTTGTGAGGGAGTCCGAGGCGCTTGAAAATAAGCTCAAGACGTATTTGGAACTTTCTGGAACCACAGCAAGCGACAGGGCCAAGAAGACGCTTGAGGAGGTAGCAGAAAAATTTGACGCGACATGGCTCACCCCGGACAACAAGTTGAACGACAAGGCTAGACGCACTTATCCCTATCACGCAGGACAAAGTGCAGGCTAAACAGGCGTTATGGGTGGACGTGATGGAGCTGACCTCCCCCGACGGGACAGCGGATATTACTCTGGATAACAGGCCGATTTACTCGGATAGATATATAGACCCAGGGCCTGATTCTGGTGATCCTTACCATTGGGTTTATCTGGTGGATCCTTCTAATTTAGAACATGAATTGAGCTACTACAAGAAAAATGACGCTGAACTATACGCCGGTACATTCCAGAAAGACGGAAATAAGTACGCCGCGATGGTCACGATAATGAACGGTTGGTGGTAATGTGTAGGGAGTGATGCCAAGCCCTGCTTTACACCCCCTGTTCCGGAAAGAAAGCTTTTCCCCCTCGGAGCGCAGGCCCGGGGGGCTTTTTGCGCCTGCCGGTAGGCCAAAGCCTCTCCCTTTGGGAGAGGTGGCATTGCGAAGCAATGACGGAGAGGGCAAGCCCGTCTCCCAAGAGCCGCCGTGCAGCGATAAGCTGCCTCTTTGTCAGAGCGATACTATCGCCGCGCCTGCGCTTCTCCGCCAGCGTCCTTGCCCTCTCAGGCGCTTCGCGCCAGCTCTCCCAAGGGGAGAGCCTTTTCACCTGCACGATACGGCTCCACTGCGGTGGAACAAGTGGCAAAGTTCCTATAAATTAAACGATACATCATTTAATATTGATTGTTCGCCAACGTGGCGAAGTTCCCCCGATTGGCGAAGTACCTATTTCGCCAGCTGGGCACAAGTTCGCCACCTTGGCGAAGTTTGTTTTATGGCGTTGGTACGCTAATATTTTGGAACTTCGCCAGATAACCTGCATGGCTCGGAGGTGCAGCTCCGTCATACCGCCCTTCCTGCCCGCATACACTTTCCCAAGAGCAAGGACAGGAAAGGAGCATCACCATGGAGCTGAAAGTGTTCCGGGACGTTCTGCCTGCGGCGGGTGCGGACTGCACGGCCAAGGCAGAGCTGCCCCTTGAGACCGAACTTCTCATCTCGGACTATCTGCCGCCGGTGCAGCGCATCGTCAAGTGCTTCGCGCAGCCGGTGGTGCTGCAAAAGCAGCTGGCCCCCGGGCGGCTGACGCTGGAAGGGTATCTGCGCTGCACCGTCTATTATCAGGGCGAAGAGGGGGCGGGCCTGTGCCAGACCGAGCAGAAGCTGCCCTTTACCAAGACCCTCGAGCTGCCCAGCTTCGGGGCCACCGCGTGGACGGCCTGCGTCGAGGGCCAGACCGAGTACCTCAACTGCCGGGCCGTCAACTCCCGCCGCATCGAGGTGCGGGGGGCCTATGGGCTGGTGGTGAGCGTCCACGCCCAGCTGTCCACCGAGGTCATCACGGCCCTCAGCGAGGGGGGCATCGAGCAGAAGCTGACGACCCTTGGGGGCGTGCGGCGGGCCGCCACCCTCGAAAAGCTCGTCACCATCGAGGGGGCGCTGACCTTCCCCAAGCCCCCCGCCGCCATCCTCGACATCACCGGCACTGCCGAGGTGAGGGAGCTGAAGCGGATGCAGGGCAAGGCCGTGGCGAAGGGGACCCTCCGCGCCCTCTGCGCGTGGCGGGCCGAGGGGGACGCCGCCCTCCTGAGCCAGACCGCCGAGCTGCCCTTCCATCAGATCGTGGACGTGGAGGGGCTGAGCGAGGACTGCCAGTGCCTGTGCACCCTTGCGCCGGTGGGCTTTGCCGCCGCCGAGGGGGAGACCGCCGAGGACGGAAGCGCCTCCACCACCCTGACGGCCACCGCCCTGCTCCGGCTGAGCGGCTGGCGCCCCTACCAGCTCCAATGCGTGGCCGACGCCTTTTCCACCCGCTTCGCCGCCGAGGTGACGCCCCAGACCATCGCCACCGAGGGGCTGCTCTGTACGCTGGACGAGACGACGGTGCTGCGGGGGTCCGGGCCGCTGCCCGATGCGGGCGCGCACATTCTGGCCTGCTTTGCCTCTTTCGGGCCGGTGAGCCTGACGCGGGGCGAGGGGAGGGCCGCGCTGACGGCCCGGGCCGTGGTGTCGGCCTTTGCCGAAAACACCCTCGGGGAGATCGAGTGCTACGAAAAGGCGCTGGACTACGCCCTGCCCCTGCCCGCCGACCTCCCGCCCGACGCCCAAGCCTACCCTGAGTGCTGGCTGACGGTGCAGGATGTGCAGTGCACCAGCGCGGGCGGTGCGCTGGAGGTGTCCCTCACCGTCCGGGCCGAGGGCGCAGTGCTGGTGCGGCAGACGTGGCCGCTGGTGGGCGGGGTGGAGCTGGGCGACCCGCTGGCCCCCGCCGACCCCGAGGTGTCGCTGCGCATCTGCTACGCGCAGGCGGGGGAGGAGCTTTTCGCCATCGCCAAGCGCTACCACGTCTCGCCGGGCCAGATGCTTGCCGCCAACGACCTGCCCGACGGCACAGAGCGCCTCGATGAGGCCCAAAGACTGCTGGTGCCGGGGGTGTAGGGGGAGGCTCCCCCTTTGGGGGAGCTGGCGAGCGGAGCGAGACTGAGAGGGCAAGGACGCTGACAGAGAAGCGCAGGCGCAGCGATGTCATCGCTCTGCCAAAGAACCTGCTTATCGCTGTGTGGCGGCTCTCGGGAGACGGGCTTGCCCTCTCCGTCATCGCTTGCGCGATGCCACCTCTCCCAAAGGGAGAGGCTTTGACTTGCGGGGAGGGGAGAAGTACGACTTATGACGAAAAGAGGAAGAAAAACTTCGAAAACATCTACCGTTTCCGCCGCTGGTCTGCTATAATTTTCTATGCTTGTTACAAAACCCGGAAGTGAAGCAAAGGAGCTAGGATATGATAAAGAGCGCTGAACTGGAAAATTCGGCATATGATTTCGAGGCGAAGATGCCGCTGCGCCACGCCGTCCCGCTGGGCCTGCAGCACGTTTTCGCCATGTTCGTGGGCAACCTCACCCCGCTGCTCATCATCACCAGCGCCTGCGGCATCGCAGGCGGTGAGTTTGCAGACCTGCAGGTGAGCCTGCTGCAGAACGCCATGTTCGTGGCGGGCATCGTCACGCTGGTGCAGCTGTACGGCCTCGGCCCGGTCGGCGGCAAGGTGCCCATCATCATGGGCACCAGCTCGGGCTTCCTCGGCGTCTTCAACAGCGTCGCGGCCACCATGGGCGGCGGCGTCACGGCCTACGGCGCCATGATGGGCGCATCCATTCTGGGCGGTCTGTTCGAGAGCGTGCTGGGCGTCTTCCTCAAGCCCCTGCGCAAGCTCTTCCCCCCGGTGGTCACGGGCACGGTGGTGCTGTCCATCGGTCTGTCCCTGATCTCCGTGGGCGTCAACTCCTTCGGCGGCGGCAATGCGGCCAAGGACTTCGGCTCGGTGGAGAACCTGCTGCTGGCCCTCTTCGTGCTGGTGGTCATCCTCTTCTTCAAGCACTGGACGAAGGGCTTCCTCAGCTCCTCCTCCATCCTCGTGGGCATCGTCGCGGGCTATCTGGCCGCCATCGTCATGGGCTTCGTCCTGCCCACCACCGGCGTCACCGCCGAGGGCGTGGAGTTCACCAAGGCATGGGTGCTGAACTGGCACAAGGTCGCCGAGGCCAGCTGGTTCGCCATCCCGAAGCTGGTGCCCGTCAAGATCGTCTTTGATCTCCGCGCCATCCTGCCCGTCATCATCATGTTCATCGTCACCGCTGTGGAGACGGTGGGCGACATCTCGGGCGTCATGGAGGGCGGCATGGGCCGCGAGGCCACCGATAAGGAGCTGTCCGGCGGCATCATCTGCGACGGCCTCGGCTCCACCGTGGCCGCCTGCTTCGGCGTCCTGCCCAACACCTCCTTCAGCCAGAACGTGGGCCTTGTGGCTATGACCAAGGTGGTCAACCGTGGCGCACTGGCCACCGGCGCCATCTTCCTGATGCTCTGCGGCCTCATCCCCAAGCTGGGCGCACTCATCTCCATCATGCCGCAGGCCGTTCTGGGCGGCGCAGCCGTCATGATGTTCTCCTCCATCGTGGTGTCCGGCATCCAGCTCATCACCAAGGAGAAGATGACCCCCCGCACCCTGACCATCGTTTCTGTCGCGCTGGGCGTGGGCTACGGCATGGGTGCGAACGCCAGCATCCTCGCCAACACCCCCCAGTTCGTCCAGCTCATCTGCGGCGAGAGCGGCATCGTGCCCGCCGCCTTTGTGGCGATCATCCTCAACTGCCTGCTGCCGCGGGAGGAGAAGTAACGCTTTCTCTGGAACATAGCAAAGCCCCCTTTCGGAACGCTCCGAAAGGGGGCTTTGTTTGTCACCGGACGGCCTGCTTCAGCCGCGCCAGATCGTCGGCATCCGGGTGGGAGAGAGCCTTGTCGAAATTCTCGATCAGCATATCCAGATTCGGCATATGGATGGGCTGCTTCTTCATCGCTTCATACCGCTGGCGCACCGACAGCGGCATCTTGCCCTGACACATGAAGCTGCCGATGAGGGTGTTGCTGCGGTCGAGAGACTTCTGGACGGTCTTTAAGATCTTGTTGAAATAGCCCTCGCTGCCGCCAAAGCCTGCTGTGCCGAAGAGAAAGACCCTCTTTCCGTGCAGCTGTTCCAGAAATTCCAGAATTGCGGCGTCGGCGGTGCCTTTGTCCGTCCAGAAGCCCACATAGAGGGTGTCGGCGTCCAGAGCGGCGGGGTCCGGAGCGCCGAAATAAGAGCAGGCGTCCTGCGGCAGACTGTCGTGGAGGGTGTCTGCCAATAATTTCGTGTTGCCTGTTTTGCTGCTGAATACGATGGCGTAGCGCATAGCTTCTCCTTTGGAGCCGTTGGCTCTCTGAAATGATGATGGTACGGGCGGCTCAGGCTTCTTTCGCCCGCAGCGCATCGTAGATGCAGCGGGTGCCCTGATGGGCCATCAGCCCGCCCAGACACTTTTTGTTGCAGCGGACACAGCGGTGGATCTGTGCCGCCTGCCCGTTTTTCAATTTGTTTACCAAGTCCGGGTCAGCCAGAAGCGGACGGCTCATGGCGGCGCACTGGATGCGCCCGCTGGCGAGCTGCTGCTCCACGAAATCGGGGTCGTTCAGGCCGCCGACCCCGCAGAGGGGCAGGGCGGTATACTGCCGTACCTCGTCGCAGAACTTGAGGAAGCACCCCGGCTGACCGAAATAGGGATGGCTGGCCGGGGGGATGGTGTCCTCCAGGGCCGAGTGGTTCGCCAGCGTCACATGGAAGCTGGTGACGCCCGCCTGTTCCAGCAGCGGGACGAAGACAGAAAGCTCTTCCTCCGCCACACCGGCGTTGCCAAAGTGCGGGTCCTCCTGCCGGACGGCCAGCTTGTAATCAATGGGCATCCCCGGGACAGCCGCCCGGACGGCCCGGACGGCCTCCACCGCAAAGCGGGCGCGGTTCTCTGCGCTGCCGCCGTATTCGTCGGTGCGATGGTTGAAGAGAGCGGAGCTGAAGCTGCCGCACATCCGGTCGCCGTGCACCTGCACCATGTCGAAGCCCGCCTGTCTGGCCAGCAGGGCGGCTTTCCCGAACCCGTCGAGGATGGTCTGGATCTTGCGCTTGGGCAGCTTGGTGATGTAGGGGCCGACGGCATCGTTCAGCTTCTCCCGCAGCTGGTCGGGGGTGAGCTTCTTCGTCAGGAGGGCGGGAAGGTACTTGAGCATCGCCAGCAGGTCGGAGTCGCTCTGGTGGAGCTGGGCGCAGAGCTTGCAGTCTGCGGCGTGGGCGATCTCTGCGAGCTGCTGATAAAAGGCAAAGCCCTTGGCATCGAAGAGCGACTTCTCAAACCTGCTTTTGCCCACCGGGACATCCCCGACGATGATCATGGCGCAGCCGCCCTCGGCCAGTGCGCGGTATTTTGCAAGGGTCTCCTCGTCCGACAGGCCGAAGGTGGTGGGCGCAAAAAGAATGCGGTTCTTCAGCCGCAGCCCGCCATAGTCAACGGGGCTTAAAATCGTTTCGTACATCGTTTCACCCTTTCTTTTTTGCTGCTTTTTGCAGGAGGGCCAGCAGCTGCTGCCGCTCCGGGGCCGTCAGCCCGCTCAGCGCCTCTGCATCCCAGTCGGCAAAGACCCGGTGACAGACCATAAAGGCCTGTTCGCCCTGCGAAGTCAGCCGCAGACGGTAGCTGCGCCCCAGCTTTTCCCTCGTCAGAAAGCCGTCCTCAACCAGCTTGACAAGGCTGCGCTGAGAGTGTCCCCAGTCCAGATGCAGCTCCTTGGTCAGCTCCGAGGGGGTGCAGTCCGGGTGCTTTCCGACATAGAGGATGAAATACATCTGCCCGAAGTTCAGGCCCAGCTCCTGCAGGCGCTGGCTCGTATAAGCGGCGAAGGCTCTGTGCAGGGTCAGGATGCGGGAGGATACGGTATAAGGCTCCATGTGCTCAGCTCGCTTTCTTCTCTAGGGTGGAATGCAGTATAGCACATTAACTTGACAAAGTCAAGTAATGCGGCATCAAAAATCGCCGGGGGTGCGGTCGGGCAGCTCCCGGCGATCTTGTACAGCGATATTCCGGCGCGAAGACCGTTTTTACAGCTCCGCCAGAGCGCGCTTGAGGTTCTGGGCAATCTGGTCGGGGCAGCTGGTGGGACGGGGGCCGCAGGTCGTGCCCTCCATCCGGGCGATGGCATCCTCCGCCTTCATGCCCTTGAGCAGGCGGCTGATGCCCTTCAGGTTGCCGTTGCAGCCGCCGACGACTTCGATGGACTCGATGGTGTGGTCATCGTTCAGCACGATGTGGGTCTCTTTGGAGCAGGTGCCCTTGTTGGGGTAGCTGAAAGACTTGCTCATATTCATACATCCTCTCTCTATGGCCGATTGACAGTCGTATTATACACCCGCAGGGCAGAAAATGTCAATGTGACCCAGTCACAGTGTGCCGCCCCGGCGCTGGCGGGCCAGCGCTTCCACCCGGGCGATCTGGTCGTCGGCGGTGACGCAGGCCCCCACAGGGTGGGGCTTGCCGTGGTTTGCGCCGTGGAAGTCGCTGCCGCCGGTGACGATGAGGCCGTGGGCCGCGCAGAGGGCGGCGCACTCGGCCCTGTCCTCGGGGCTGTTGCGGGGATGGTCCACCTCGATGCCGTCGATGGCCCCTTCGGCCACCAGCTCCCGCACAAGGGGCATACTCTTGTACACCGTCGGGTGGGCGAACACCACCACCGCCCCGGAGGCTCTGGCTGTGGCCAGCACCTCCCGCACCGGCGGGTAGGCGGGGGAGTGGAGGCATCTGCCCCGAGGCTCCCAGCCGAACAGCTCATGGTACAGCCCGGTGTAGATGCCGTCGCACAGGCCCAGCTGCTGCAGCGCCTGCATGATGCCGCTCTTGAAGAGGACGCCGCTGTCCTGCGCGTACTCCAGCGCCTGCTCGGTGCGGAACTGGGGGTAGAGCGCCTCGATCTCCCGGCAGCTCTGCAAGGCGCATTCGTTGCGGCGCTGGCGCATGATGTCGCAGTGCCGCCGCAGGGCGGGGCTGTCGGGGTCGGGCCAGAAGGCCAGAATGTGGACGCGGTGGCTCCGTTGGAAGTCGTAGCCGGTCAGCTCGGCGGCGGGGATGAGCCGCACGCCGTCCTGTACCGGGTGGTCGTAGGCGTACTGTGCGCTGAGGATGGTGTCGTGGTCCGAGAGGGCCAGAGCGCTCAGGCCCAGCCGCGCTGCCATCAGGGGCAGACGGTGGATGGGCACAGAGCCGTCAGAGCAGGTGGAATGGGTGTGAAGATCGCCAGCCATAGTTTCTATTCCCTCGATTTGCGTGTGATTTTTCTACGCCCATAGTGTAGCACAAAACGAATCGGGGGACAAGAGCGCCTCAGCCCACGGTGAGGCTGGAAGCGGTGAGCCGGTGGGTCAGGACAGCCTCGGCGTCCTCGCCGCCCATAGCCAGCAGCTCGTCCACCGAGAGGGTGGTGGAGCAGAGGATGGTCTGGAAGGTGATGGTGTCGATGCCCTCAGCCCGCAGCTGACGCAGGGTGGCCAGAGAAGCGCGGAGGGAGGCCGTGAACCGCCCGACGCGGATAGAGAGGACGTTGTTGCCCCGGATGCTGGTATAGGAGATGCGCTGGCCGTCCTTGTCGGTGATGACGAGGCCCGGGAAGACCGATTCCTGCACAGAGGCGTCCGCAGAGCCGCCGCCCGACGCGGAGGGAACCGCAGGAACAGGGTCGGTGGGGAGGGTGATGTTGTTGCCCTCGGAGTCGGAGCGGGTGATGGAGCTGCCCTCAGCAAGGCCGGTGAACTCCTGCTCGATGCCGTTGGCACCGATGGCAACATTGTCTTTTCCAGCGGTGGCTGTGATAGTCACTTTGCCCTCAAGGGTGATGTCGGCATCTGCATCGCTTTCGCAGCCAGCACCGATGCCCGCGCCGCCAATAACGATTTCTTCCTCTTCATCTGTACCGCCGCCGACCGCTTTGACGGTGGGACTGCCGTTCGCATTGCTCTTGATGGTGATTTGATTGCCATTGTTATCGCTGCTGTTTTTAGCGCCAGCACCGCCGCCTATGGCCGCGCCGCCTGCGCCTCCGGTAACACTGACTTTGGTGTTGCCCTCGATGGTCACATTGCCGAGACCAAAAATACCACCGCCGATGCCTGCGCCATAGGCGCCGCCCTGCACATTGTCGATTTCGGCATTATCCTTGATGACCACGTTACCGTTGCCGATTTTATCGGGGGAACTAAATGCGCCGCCGCCGATGCCTGCCGCACCGTAGCCGCCGGTCGCATTCTCGATTTTTGCATTGCCGGAGATCGTCACATCACCGTCGTAGCCATAACCGCCGCCAATGCCTGCACCGTATTTCGTGTTGGATGCATTTTTAATAACAGCGTCGCCGGTTATCGTAACGGTCGCACCGTTATAATAACCACCGCCGATGCCCGCAGCGCCTTCACCGCCTGCGGCAGTGATGCCGCCGCCGCTGATGGTCACATTGCCGCTGCCGTTGCAGCCGCCGCCGATGCCAGCGCCTAAATAACCGCCGGTTGCATTGATCTCGCCGCCAGTGATCTCTACATAAGCAGTACCGTCGGAACCACTGCCAATGCCTGCACCCCAATCTTCACCGGTGGCCGTGATATTGCCGCCAGTGATCTTTACCTGAGTGTCATTGCTGCCAGCGCTGCCGATGCCTGCGCCTTTGAATCCACCGGTAGCGTCCAGACTGCCGTTCTTATCTTTGTCCTGAATGGTCAGTTCGCCGCTGGTGTCGGTCTTGTTGTACTCCAACCCGGCATGGCCAGCGCCGCTCTTCAGCTCGTTGTCGCCATCCAGCTCGATATTGGTATTGCCCTTGCCGGTCACGCTCACGGCGGCTTCGCTCCCGCTGCTGGCGTCGATGTTCACATCCTTGAGCGTGACCTCTACCTTATCGTCCTCATCTTTGGCCTCGATGGTCACGGTGTTGGAAGAAGCTTTGTCCTTGTCATGATTTGTGATGACGGTGTCTTTGTCGCCGTAGGTGGTCTCCCCCTTCTGGGTGACGTCGTTGCCGTCCTTGCCCGCCGAAATCGTAATGTCACCATCCTCGATGTACCATGTCTCGGCAAAAGCCGGGGCGGTCAAGGCGGTGAGCATCGCGGCAGTCAGGATAAACGCCGCTGCCCGCTGAGAGGCCGGACGGGGCGAATCGTTACCCCCCCCCGTATGAAGGGGCCGACCCAGAACACGCATCGCAAGCTTACGATAAGACAGCATACAAAAACCTCCTTTGAATGGTGAAAAGAAATGGTAAAAACAGGGAACATTTGACTGTCCTGAATGTACCACATTTGCGGAAAAAAATCAAGAAAACCTGCGCGAATCGCCCTGTTTCCTGCGTGAATGGAGAAAACCCGTCAGATTTTGGCTCTGACAAAGAGACAGTTTATCACTGTGCGGAGAGGGCAAGGACGCCGACAAAGAGCTTTTCTGCGCTTTTTTGCTCAAAAAACTTCCTGAAGATACATTTTATTGGACTTTTATTCTGCTATACTCCTGTCAGAACAAAAAGACACAGGAGGGAAGAGGAATGAAAGACGTAGAGCTGCGATATGTAGGCGGTCATGTGGAGGTGTACACGGAGGCGGGGGCGTTCCTGTTCTCGGCGGACACCCTGCGGGAGGCGATGGAAGAGCTGGACGCCGCCTGACGCATTCCCGGGAATACCGGGCGGCGGGTTAGAAAAGACTAACGTAAAATCGAAGTAAAATCAAAGAAAAGAACCGTGCAAAAGAGGGCGGGAATTTTAAAATTCCAGTCAAAAAGGTGATTTTCCTGTAAAATAATGCTTGTTGAGCCGGGGGGTTCGATGATATAATAAAAAGGACGGCGTTTTGCATACGGAGAGCTGGGCGAAGCCGTCTTGTGCAATGGAGCAATAGGAAGATTTTAGGAGCATTGTTTTATGGACATTACACACATCACCTCTCTGCTGGGCGGTATTGCGCTGTTCCTGTATGGTATGTCGATCATGGGCGCCGGCCTTGAGAAGCTGGCCGGCGGCAAGATGCAGGGCGTATTACAGAAGCTGACCTCCTCCACCATCAAGGGCGTTATTTTCGGTACGCTCATCACCGGCGTGATCCAGTCGTCCGCCGGTACGGTCGTCATCTGTGTCGGCCTTGTCAACTCCGGCATCATGACCCTTACGCAGTCGGTAGGCGTTATCATGGGTGCAAACATTGGTACGACGGTCACGGGCCAGCTCATCCGCATGGCGGATATTTCGGGCGACAGCCTCATCCTGACCCTCATCCAGCCCAAGACGTTTGCGCCGGTGGTGGCGTTTATCGGCTGCATTTTTTATGTCTTCATCCGCAGCGCGAAAAAGAAGAACATCGGCCAGATCATGCTGGGCTTCGGCATCCTGTTCACCGGCATGAGCCTGATGGACACCGGCGTGTCCCCTCTGCGGGAGAGCGCCATGTTTCAGGAGCTGTTCGTCACCATGACCAACCCCATCCTCGGCGTTCTCGTGGGTGTGGTGGTCACGGTCATCATCCAGTCGTCCTCGGCGTCGGTGGGTATCCTGCAGGCTCTGTCCAGCACCGGCCTCGTCACCTTCAGTTCGGCCATCCCCATCGTGCTGGGTGCCCACATCGGCACCGCGTTCACCCCGCTGCTGACCATCGGCGGCTCCTCCAAGGACGGCAAGCGCGCCGCCCTCATCCACCTGTACTTCAACATCATCGGCAGCGTCATCCTGCTGGCACTGGTCTATGCGCTCCAGTTCACCATCGGCATCCCCATGTGGGGCGATGTGATGAACAAGAGCAGCATTGCAAACATCCACACCATGACCAGCGTCATTGCGATGCTGTTCTTCCTGCCCTGCAGCGGTGTGCTGTCCAAGCTGGCCATGATGACCGTGCCCAGCAGCGCCGAGGAGGCGCAGGAGATGAGTATGCCTGTGCTGGATGAGCGTCTGTTCAAGAGCCCGGCCGTGGCTTTGCAGCAGGCCAAGAATGCCGTTGTCAAGATGTCCCGCCGTGCGGCCCGCAACGTCAGCCTTTCCACCCCGCTGCTGCTCAAGATGGACGAGGACGTGGTGAGCGCCATTGATGTCCGCGAGAACCTCATCGACCGGATGGAGGTCGAGATCTCCAACTACCTCATCAAGCTGGCGGATCAGGAGCTGGGCGACGCGGAGAGCCACGAGGTGACAGAGCTGCTCAACTTCGTCACCGAGTGTGAGCGCATCGGCGACTACGCCGTGAACATCAAGGAAAAGGCACAGGAACTGGCCGATAAGGAAGTTACCTTCAGCGAGATGGCCCAGCAGGAGCTGAAGCTTCTGGACAAGGCGCTGGAAAAGATCCTGACCCTTACGGCGGATGCATTCGAGGCGGACGATGGCC
>ULQV01046933.1_pt1 | contig 15110 bp, 18 predicted proteins | sample 1954851 | NCBI WGS metagenome assembly ULQV01 (sample SAMEA4835665, study PRJEB28245) | human gut metagenome | biome: gut microbiome; material: fecal sample | place: Denmark | collected 2008 | reverse complement strand
CGCTATGTATATCTTCACTATGAAACTTTTGCAGAAGAATTCGTAATCAATTAAGGAGGAAACGAATGTACATAGACTTTAAAGAAGCTTTAGACATTGAACTGAAGGACTTACATTATTTAGAAAAAAGACATGATTTAGCTCCAAAACATTGGTATGAAATGTATGGATTTCTGATCATACCGATTGAATGTAAATATTATATTAAAACACAATTTAATAGAATTTTTGGGGATTTTCCGACAAAAGAAGAAGCAGAAGAATATATTCTACTTTATTTAAAAAATAACTATCTTTTCTTTGAAATTCCTGAAAATGAAAGAGAAAACTTTGAGTGTATTGCAAAGTCATGGGAAGACAGAATTTATGAAGATAAAGACGATTGGAGATTACATTTAACCATACATGGGAATTACATTGAAAATCCTGAGGGTTACATCTATCATCGCCGATATTACAAAGTCAGTACAGCGATTGCAGATATTGCATATAGAAAGAGACATCGAAAACCGCCACAGACAGAATATGAGAAAAAGGGAATTAATCCAGAAACAGGAAGGTATATTTCCAGATACTTTGCAAAGAAAGCGAATAGTGAAAGAAAAAAGATCGTAAAAGTTGAAAATGAATACGTTCTAATGGATGAGACAGAATATTATGAATATAAGAAAAAATAACCGTCAATATTTTTGGATAGGAATTGTAATGTTAGTATTTGAGTTTATTATAATTTTCTTTTAAAGTATTACAGGAAAAGGATAAAAATAAAATGAAAAAACAATATTTTTGGATAGCCATTGCAATCATAGTATTTGGTGTATTATATTTTGGATATAACTTATTTGTCTACTTACACACAATGAATATTTACAGTGAGGTGTTGCAGAATCTATGAGAAAAATTGAAGCATTATTTGAAATACGTGATAGAATATACAGAGATCAATCGTATAGTTTGTGGTATAATTTAGTTACTGATGATGTATGCTTAGATTTAAAGGATACAGAATGTGATCAAGTGAAATTAGGTTGGATAGATATTACCGATAAATTAGAGCGAATTGATATTTTAGATTTAAATCGTGTCATTAAAGAATTGAGAGATTCTTTATTGAATATATAATCTTTTCTTTTTAAAATAGGAGGAAATAAAATGAACGAATTAAGTGTACAGAAAACAGTGCAGACATTACCTGAAGAATTGAAAATGAATGTTTTCAATGCTTTGAACAATCCTGATTACAAAATTTCAGACTGTTACGGTCAGCAGATTGAAGTGCAGGCTTGGTTAGTTTATCCAGTAGAAATGAAATCACAGCAGACAGGGGAAATTGAAGTATTGCCAAGAACAATTATCATTGACACAGCAGGTAAATCTTATTCTGCGTTATCCAGAGGGTTTGCGGGCGCTGTAAGAAATTATCAGTTGATCTTTGGCGAGGAAGTCATTTTGAACAAACCGATTACTATTGAAATTCGTCAGGAAGGAACAGGAATGAAAAAGTATGCCACATTTAATTTAGTATAGGAGTTAAAATATGGCAAAGAAGCCGAAACTAACACAGGCTTACCGTAAGCGGCGTCAATTCGCCGCTTCTGCGGTAAGAAGTTATAACGCTGCGGTTACAAGGATTGAAAAACAGTTCGGCAAGAGCTATGCACCACCACGTCGTTCGGTGGATGAGCTAATGAAGAACTATCCAAACATGAAAGCATTACGTTCTGAAGTAAAGCAGATGAAGAAAATACCATCACCGAAGAATCTTGAAATTGTGAGAATAAAAGACGTTTTAACATCTACTTATGCCATATCAGAAACGGCGAGATTAAATCAGAGAAGAAACGAAAAGAGAAGAAAAAGAGCAGAAAAATATGGTAGGTTTGTAGAAGGAAGATCTGGATGGACAGCATCACAAGAAAAAAGTTTGCAAGAACCTGTGCCCTTTGATGAAGCCCGTTTTAACGACCCAAATCAATGGTCAAGGTTTAAACGAAATCTAATGATTGACTTATCAAAAGAAAGAAATGTTGATTCTTATTATCAAAACTATTTAAACGGGATAGAAGATGAATTAGGTCCAGAAATACGAGGAGTAGTGGAGGAAGCGCTGGGAGATATTAGTCCTGAAGAATTTTACCAATTAGCGTTAACCGAAGATTATAGAGATGTGTTTACAATCGAATTTATAATTTACATGCCAATTTCCGCAGAGCAGAAAATTCAAGAATTATTATGGGGAATTGAGCAAGTAAAATCCTATGTCTAAGACGGAGATTTTTGCGGCAGATTTTGAAACAACAACGGATCCAGAAAAAACGGAAGTTTGGGCATGGGGGATTAGTAATTTAGATTGTATGTCACCCTTTGAATGCGGAACAAATATTCAATCTTTTATTGAATTTTGTTATAAACTAAAGAAAAGAAGCAAAATCTATTTTCACAATCTCAAATTTGACGGAAGTTTTATTGTAAATTATTTACTACAAAACGGATGGACACATAAGCAAGAGAAGTTAGAAGAAGCATGTGAATTTCGTACATTAATTACAGATCGAAATCAATGGTATAGAATTGAATGTAATTTTTTCTATACGTCGCAGAAAAGAGTAACGAAAATTTTTAAAGTTACTTTCGTTGATTCATTGAAGTTGATTCCTATGCCGATTAGTAAAATGCCAAAGACATTTAACTTGGGAATTGAGAAGTTAGAAATTGATTACGATGAAGAACGAGAAATTGGAGGTTCGTTATCTCAGCAAGATTTTGAGTATTTAAAAAATGATGTCATTATTTTAAGGGACTCGTTAAATCAAATGTTTGAGAATAACATCAACCGACTAACCTTATCTTCGGCAGCGATGAATGACTTGAAAGAAACCATAGGAAAGCAAAAATTTAAACGAATTTTCCCAATATTGCAAAATGACGAACCGTATCTTACGAATTTAAACTTATCAAAGCAAGAAAATTTAGCATTATCGATTGATAAAGAATTACGACATGCCTATCGAGGAGGATGGACTTATTTAAAAAAGGGATATGAGGGGAAAGAATTTGAGAATGTAGTCGTATACGATGTAAATTCTCTTTACCCTTATGTCATGTCAGAAAATATATTTCCATTCGGAGCGCCGATCATCACCCATGATCTGGAAGAGATAACCGGATATAGTCTTTTTATTATTAATTTTGATTGTGAATTTTGGTTGAAAGATGGTAAATTGCCTACGATACAGATTAAAAATTCGCAGTTATTTAACGGAAGGGAGTATCTGGAAAATAGTAAAAGTGAAATTGTGAACTTAACCTTAACTTCGGTTGACTATGAAATGTTTTTAGAACATTATGAAGTAGCGTATTTTAGAGTGCATAAGGTTTACTATTTTCGTGGCACAGAAGATCTCTTCACTGAGTTCATCCAAAAATGGGCAGCAGTAAAAGAAAAGGCAGGAAGAGAAGGGAATAATGGATTACGTTTTATTTCAAAACAGATGCAAAATTCAACTTATGGAAAATTTGCGACGAATCCGTTAAAATCACAAAAAATTCCTTACTTAGAAAATAATATTTTACGATTTCAAACAATGTCACCAGAATTTCGTCCAGAATATTATTTACCGGTTGGGTTATTCGTGACTGCATATGCAAGAAAGCATATCATATCTTATGCACAGAAAAATTACGATAGCTTTATTTACTGTGACACAGATTCATTACATTTAAAAGAAAAATCAGACAATATCCCTTTGGACAATGAAAAATTAGGATATTTTAAAATTGAAAAAGAATTTGATCGAGCAAGATATATCAGAGCGAAACGATACATTGGAGAAAAAGATGGTGAGTTATTAATCACCTGTGCAGGTCTACCAGCAAAATGCTATGAACAAGTTACGTATGATAATTTTAAAACAGGTCAGATTTACACAGGAAAATTAATGCTTACGCAAACGGAAGGCGGGGCTGTATTAATTGAAACTACTTTTAATTTAAAATAGACTATACACACATTTTTTGATATAATAATTATGTACAGGTTAGCGGAAATAATGATGAAGGGAATCCACGGATTAAGCCCCGCCCGGACATCCATGGCTATGGGAATAGTGTTATTCTGCGCCTGTACATTTTTAAAAAGGGGCGAAAGAATGTATTATAGTTATGAAAATTGTTTAGAAAAGAAAGCATTATTTAATTTTATTACCGGAGAGCGAGGAAACGGAAAGACTTACGGTTTTAAAACGCAGATTGCTTGTAAAAATTATTTTGAAAAAGATGAAAATTTTGTTTATTTACGAAGATTTGAAACGGAATTAGTAAAGGCGGCAAAGTCTTTTTTTAAAGATATAGAGCATTTATATCCGGAGAAAGAATTCAAAGTAACGACGGGGAAAAGCGGAACTTTTTTCTATGAGCGTGGACGTGAAGTAGAAAAAGGTGGATGGAAGCTTATGGGCTATGGAGTGGATTTAAATACCGGAGGGAAAGATAAGTCCGTATCTTACGCTGGGGTTACTTCCATATGTTTTGATGAATTTCAGAGCAAGAAATACTTAAAAAATGAGATTCGGTTATTTTTAGACCTTTACGAAACGATATCTCGAATGAATGATGTTCCGGTATATTTTCTATCCAATAGTATTAATGTTTCCAATGTTTATTATGATTATTTTAACTTATCCCAGCCTTACGGGAAAAAGCGTTGGAAACTAACGGATAATGGATTAATTTACTTGGAACATACCTTATCGCAAGATTATCGGGATAAGAAAAAATCAACTCGGTTCGGGCAGTTGATCGAGGGATCTAAGTTCGGGCAATATGCAATAGATAACGAATATGTTGAAGATACTAAGGACTTTATTAAAAAGAAAACCGGAGATGTCAAGAGCGTATGCAATCTTGTATATTTGGATAATGAGTATGGGCTTTGGTTTGATCGCAGAAATGGTTACCTGTATATGGATTCTACTTTCGACAAGTCACGTGTAACCTATGCATTAACCAGAGAAGACCATACCGAAAATACCTATTTTGCAAATCGAGGAAGAAAAATTGCGTGGCTGAATCTGATGATTCAGGGATACGAGCAGGGATTTCTATATTTTGAAAACCAGCGCGTCAAGCGGATTGGTTTGGAGATTTTAAATATGATCCGTTAAAGGAGGGTCGAATGGAACAACTTATGTCTTATATTTCCACAGTAGGATTTCCGATCGTGATGTGTCTGCTTTTTTATTATCAGATGACAAAGTCAGATGAGCACATGAATGAAATGTTAACACAGATTAAGGTGATGGTGGAAGAAATTAAAAAGGCGGTAAACAATGGCGGTACAGACGTATAGCATGAGAACCGACGCAAACACCAATGTATCGGAACATTTTAAGGTTCGCGAGTTTGCGTGTAATGATGGATCGGATACCGTACTGATCGACGATGCTCTTGTCGAACGATTGGAGAGGATTCGCGGCGTTTTCGGGTCGGGGATCACAATAACGTCCGGGTACCGTACCCCATCGTATAATGCCGCGGTAGGTGGTGCGGCATCCAGTCAGCATACGAAAGGAACGGCCGCTGATATTCAGCTTCGAGGTGTACCGCCCTTAGCCGTAGCAAACTACGTGGAAGAAACCTTTTCGACCGGGGGAATCGGTGTTTACGGTACTTTTACCCATGTGGATACGCGAAGCTCCCGCGTGATCTGGAAAAACAATGGGTCGAATACCGTGAGCAGTACGGGAGCTTCGGAAGGTTACTGGCGTGAATTTCAGAATGGAGCTGACCCCGGCGGTGGAGGAGAAGGGGGCGGCGGAGAGTCCGGAGCGATTGATGCTACGATCCGCAGATTTACGGTAGTCTTTAAGCGTCCCAATGGGAAAACGTATACCGGCACCTATTTTCCGTCTTATTGTAACGGGTGGTGGTATTTTAATGATAGTGAGTTCTATCGTTGTGATGATATCCTTGGAAATTATCAGCAGTATTTTAAAGCTGGCTATTGGGCGCATATTACGCACATTCAAAATATTTCAGCGTCGAATGTACATTTAACAGGAGGTTCGGATGGTTAGCACTTTTACGAATTTAGACTATCAAGTGGGTAAGTATTTTAAAGTAAGAGAATTTCAGTCAAAAGATGGATATCCTACCGTTTTAATCGACGATAATTTAGTCGATCTGTTGGATCAAATCCGAGAATATTTTGGAAAACCTGTACTCATTACTTCGGGATATCGTACGAAGTCGCATAATGCGGCAGTTGGGGGCGTATCCAATTCACAGCATACGCTTGGAAAAGCCGCAGATATACAGGTATCCGGAGTTCCCCCAGCCGCAGTGCAGGCCTATGTCTATGACCATAGTAAATATACGGTTGGAACGTATACGACGTTTACTCATGTAGATACTCGAACAACCGTAAAGTTATTCCGTGGAAATACGGAATTTGTTCGGTCCAATTATGAAAAATATAAAGCCGAAGAAATTAAGGAGGAAACAGAAATGGAAGAAAAAAGATACCAGAAATTAGAAGAAATTCCTGATTACGCAAAAGAAATTATTGAAGATTTGATCAAATCTGATATAATTAAAGGTACAGGAGAAGGTTTGAATTTGACAGAAGATATGCTCCGTGTGATTGTTATTTGCTATCGCATGGCTCTTACGAACGCAAATAACATTTATCAGCTTGCGAAAACTTTAGGAGGTGAAACGAAATGACGGTATATGAAGCGTTAGACATTGTAAGTCAGGGATTTGCTGATTCTGATGAAGGTTTGACTGCGGTAAAAATAATTGCTGATTACAACAAAGAATTAGAAGGTAAAATTGTTACTTTGGATGAAGCGTTAGCTGCCGCTCATGCAGAAAAAGATGATGCCTTAAATTCTTATAATGATTTAAAAAGGCGCTATGTAGAACGTTTTATGAACGGCGATTCTACGGTGGACTCTGATACGACCGTATTAGATGAAGGAGAAACTGCGCATAGTGCAGAAGAACTTACTTATGATGATGTCTTTGTGACGGAAGAAGATTAAGAGGTGTGAAAAATGGCAACAAAACCAAAAAATGTGAAATTAGCAAAAAACGGTGTAGATATTTTAAATGCGATTCGTAATGACGCATCCCTTTCCTTTCAGGAAAGAGTTCCTGTAGCAACGCAGGAAGATATTAAGACTTACGGGTCTGCGGTTCTCAATTTTCCGGGGCTGGCAAATGAGTTTCTTGATGCTTTGGTAAATCGTATCGGTAAAGTCATTCTTACTTCCAGACTTTACAAGAATCCGTTTGCCATGCTGAAAAAGGGTATGCTTGATTACGGAGAAACCATTGAAGAAGTATACACTTCTCTTGCTAAGGCAAAGATTTACGATCCTCAGACAGCGGAAACGGAGTTCATGAAGCGGGAAATTCCGGATGTAAAATCTATTTTCCATAAGCTGGACTATCAGAATTTCTTCAAAACGACAATTCAGAGAAGAGATCTGGAAAGAGCGTTCCTGTCGGAAGATGGCGTTTACAATCTGGTAAGTGATATTATTTCCAGCCTGTACTCCGGTATGGAATATGACGAGTTTATTACGATGAAGCAGTTGATTGTAGAATATGCAAAGAAAGGCTTATTCTATGAGGTAGAAATTCCGACAGTTACTGCAGAAAACATGAAGTCGATCATTTCTACGGTAAAGGGTTACAGCAATAAGCTGACCTTTATGTGCACGCAGTACAACGCGATGGGAGTTCCGACCTATACGGACCGCAGTTCACAGATTATCTTCATCGACGCAGAATTTGACGCAATGATGGACGTCGAAGTTCTGGCTTCTGCATTTAACATGGATAAAGCAGAGTTCATGGGAAGAAGAATCTTAATTGATAACTTCGGTGAGCTTACCGGCGCAAAACTGCTTCTGTGTGACGAAAGCTTTTTCCAGATTTACGATGTGCTTCTCCAGTTTGAAGATGTGCGCAATCCGGAAGGACTGTACTGGAACTACTTCCTTCATAAGTGGACAGTATTTTCTGTTTCTCGTTTTGCAAATGCGATTCTGTTTACTGTTCCAGATAATGAGATTACAGGAATTACTCTGACACCATCGACATCGATTATTCATAGAAATCAGCTCCCAAAAGATGTGACCATCAATGCGACGATCAAGTCCACGGGCACGGTAGATGATACCCTTGAGTGGGAAATGACCGGAAATGAATCTACGGAAACAACCATGACGGTATTAAGTAACACGTCAGTTCGAGTTCATGTTTCTGCAAATGAAAAGATTCCAAACACGTTTAAAATTACTGCAAAATCGAAGTATTTTCCAGTTAGCCAGACGGCTACCATTTCGACGAGTGAAAATGCTTAACTCTACTCCTTTCCTTTTACTATATGATAGCCTACCATTCTTTGGTAGGCTATCGCTGAATTGGAGGTAAAAAAATGATTCGTCCTTTAATTGGCCCATCGACAACAGTTCGCGTGTGTCAATCAATCCCGTTAGATAACACCTATACGGATACCATTCTGTTTACGTCAAAATCAGCGCAGGAAAGCTATTTTGCATCGAAAACGAAAAAGGTCTATAGCGGTTTAACGTATCAGCGGCTGGCATCGAATAGTTCTACGTGGGCAATCTTTCTGGAAGACGTAGCAGATTATTTCTATGATTGTAACTATGTATGTTTTCAGAATGGAGGGTTTGGTAATAAGTGGCTTTATGCCTTTATTTCCGATATCTTATATATCAATGAAAATTGTACCGCATTGACCTTTGAAATCGACGTTATGCAGACTTGGCTATTTGATTTTGAAATTAAAAAGTCATTTATTGAGCGCATGCACGTTTCTGATGACACGATCTCTCGTAATGTGGTAGAAGAAGGCCTGAATTTCATGCAGCGGTATGAATACTACAAAATAGAACCATCGGGGCTGTTTGGTGGTACCTCTTCTGATTTATCGAAAGATTATTCCTCTGTCGTATTAATCGCTACCTCGGAAGACTGTGATCAGGACGACGAAGTGCGAGAGGGGGAAATGATTCAAAATACCTATCAAGGTTTAAAATATATTGCTTTTCCTATTTATCAAAACCCTTCCGCCTGTCTGGAAGCTTTAAATGAATGGTTGAAAAAGATGAATGAATCGGGAAAAGCCGGCGCAATTAATTCTATTTCCATGGTTCCTGCCACCGGGCTTTCAATGGTTCAAGAAGACGGGTGGAAGTACAAGGCGGAAGTTGTTGACGGTGTAATACGTGAACAGAGTTATGAAATTAATTACACTAATTTAGATGATGATTATGTTCCGAAAAATAATAAGTTATTTTGCTGGCCATATCATTTCTTTACAATAACAACTATGGACGGGCAAAGCTACGATTTCAAATATGAGGATATTATTGAAAGTGACCCTATTCCCGGAAATGCGGAAATGAAATTTAGCTTTAAGTTCGCTTTTGGTCCAAACCCTACTTATTTTATGTTTCCGCAATATTATATGAAACATGAAAATAATATTGATTATGGTGTAAAACTTACCGGTTTTCCTCAGTGTAACTGGAACTTTGGGGTGTGGGAGAACTACTATGCACAGCAAGATACCAATATTACCTTGAGTATGTTAGCTTCGGCATTAGGTTCGGCAAACCAAGCAGCAAGCGGTGTGATGAACTCTTCGGGAGGTTCCAAGGGTTCCTTAGCTGCAAGCGCGGGAATGTCTATTGCTCAGGCGGGTTTAGGTACATTGCAGGCCGGCCTTTCTACTTTCGGCGGATTATCCGTAGTCAAAAGCCAACCAGACCAGAGCAAAGGCGCAAACAATGTCGGCGGTGTGAATTACAACATGGAAACAATGGATTTTTGGATTATTCATAAAAGACTGCATTGGGGTTATGTTGTAAAAATTGATGATTACTTCACCAAGTTTGGATACCGTGTCAATAGTACCGGCGTCCCAAACTTGCACACTCGAAAATATTGGAACTACCTGAAGTTAGATCAACCATCGGTGACCGGAAACATGCCTGTAGGAGATATGCGAATGATCAAGCAGATTTTATCCAACGGGATCACGTTCTGGCATACCACAGATGTTGGAAATTATGATCTAAATAATAATGAAGGAGTGTTAGGACATTGAGAAACAGGGGTTTACCATTAGAATGGTCGGATAAAACCATTCTGCGAATGAAAAACGCGATATTTCACGATTATTACAATCGTATTCGAAATATTGCATTATCTCGCTATGAGTGGAGAGATCTTCCAGAAGATATGAATGAAAGATATATCGAATGGTTGCTATTTTACAACGGAAAATGTGTCTTCTTTTACGATGAAATTCTGGAAAAATATCTCTCGCTTCAATGTACGACTACCGGTGAGATGGATTTTTATAATCTGCCGAAAAAAGTCACAGCATATAGTACAAATGTAAATTATACCTACAAAGAATTGGATATGAAAAACTGTGCTCTGTGTTTCAATAATTTAAGCTGGTTACCCGATGAACCGACCGCTTATCTCTTCGCACAGAAATTGACCAGTATTGAAATGAATATTCTTTCCAATGTGGAATTGCAAAAGTTCGCGCTGATTGTCAAAACACCAGAGAAAAAGAAACTGACCTATAAGAACCTAATGCAGAAGTTCTTTGGCTATCAACCGTTTATTATGACTTCGGAAGGAACACCGATTGATAACATTGAAATTTTGAATCAAAATATCCCGTATATTGCGGATAAGTTACAGATTCAAAAGATTAATACGTGGAAAGAAATGTTATCTGCCTTTGGTATCGTTACCCCAGCATCGGAAAAGACCGAGCGTCTCGTATCAAATGAAGTAACCGCTGGGTTAGGTTATTCCGAAATGGCGCAGAATGTAGGTCTTGTTTCTCGTCGGCAAGCAGTAGAACATTTCAATGAACTTTTTGGTACGAATGTATCGGTAGACTTTCGTTCCAATCTTTACGCAGATATTCTGGGAGAAAATACGCAAGGTTATACCGATAATACTTCCCAGGATAACACAGAAGACGATACCTTCTCTACGCAAAGAACTGCGCGTCAGTCCAAGGGGGTGAGCAGTAGTGAGTAGCACAACAACTATGGTGCGCTGGTATTGCGAATATTTGTATAACCAAGTAATCAACGACAATACCAAGCCCCCAAATAATTGGGTCACGGATGTAAATACCATCATCCCCGCCGTATGGGAAAAGATATTTTATGAGTTTCCCATCTGGGAAGAATCCTATCGACCTACCCTCTGCCAAAAGATTTTACGGCATTATTACTTCCGGGAAATTGGCGAGGAAACGGTAGAGTTTTGGAAACTACGTCTACAGCAAACCCTCGGCGAGATCATGCCGTACTATATTCAGCTCTGGGCAACGACACAAGTAGAATATGAAAAACTTTGGACGAGAAATTATATTGAAAAATATCTCGGAAATGAAAATCGTACCGAAGATAAGACATCAAACGAAACAAGCGACTATCATGACACTGCGACAACTTCTGATACAGCAAATACGTTAACTGATTTTACCGATGATGCTACAACGAATATCAAGCAGACGGGAAAAACACATGACGAAGGTACCAGAACTTATTCCGAAACGGTAAAAGATGTGACATCCAACACCCCGATGAATCAGTTAACATGGAACGATCTGGAAAATAATCTATATGCCACCTCAACAGATTTTCGTTCCACCTCGGGAAATGAGAACACAACGAATGACGGTACCTCAGAGAATACAACGGATCAAACCTATAACGATACTTCAAACTCAAAAGTTGATTCTACTTATGATCGTCATTTTACCGATGAAAATAGCCGTGATACGGACTATACTCATAACGTCAAGGGTAAAACGAATACTGATTATATTCGTGAAATCACCGGTTGGGACGGTGTAAACCCGAACGATCTTATTTTAAAGTGGAGAGAAACCCTTTTAAATATTGATGTGATGATTATTGAGGAGCTGGAAGATTGCTTCCTCGGCGTATATTATTAGGAGGTAACTATGAGATATTTAAACCCACTTCGCTATATCCACTATCACACACAGTTAGCTATTCCGACCATCTATGATGATTCTCTCTCGTTCTACGAGATTCTGAACAAGACGAATCTGCACTTCAATGAAGTGATCAATGACATGAATGAGAATTATGAGATCATTGATAAAGCGTTTCAAGAGGTTCTTGAACAGACCAACAAATGGATGGAAGAAGCGAAAGCGCAAGCAGATCGGGCAGAACAAGAAGCGAATAAATCTCAAGCGTCCGCAGAAGCTTCCCAGCAGGCAGCGGAAGATGCCAGAAATCAGGCAGATCGAGCAAAAAGTGAAGCCGACGCCGCCGCCGCTTCTGCTGTAGAAGCTCAGAAACAGGCAGACAAAGCATCCTCGGAAGCGGATCGTGCCCACACAGAAGCAGAAAACGCAAAAGCTCAGGCTCAAGCCGCGGCAAACTCCGCCCAGGAATCCGCATCGTCCGCGGCCGCATCCGCCGGTAGCGCATCGGAAAGTGCGCAAAGCGCTGAAGCTTCGAAAAATAGTGCAGATGCTTCAGCGAACTCTGCTTCACAGGCGGCTCAGTCTGCCACTGCTTCCCAGAACAGTGCGGCTGCTTCTGCAAACTCTGCTTCTCAGTCCGCCGCTTCTGCTACGGCTTCCCAGAACAGTGCGGAAGCTTCAGCGAACTCTGCTTCTCAGGCGGCTCAGTCCGCTACCGATGCGGCAAACTCCGCAAAAGAAGCCGCAGATACTCTGGATGAAGCAAAGGAAACCTTTGTGAAAAAAGCTGGGGATACTATGTCAGGTAAGCTTACCATCTCTTACGGAGGTCTTTCTGTTGATGGATCCGCTGACATATCAGGAGATCTTAACACGGGTCGTTTACAGGTTGGTAAACCCGGCGATCATAGGGATACCCATTTATACGGAAATCTTTATCTCAATGATATGTTAAACATGAGTATTGGTAGCAATGTTGCCCTTAAATTTGCTAACCTTCAAGATGGATTGAAACTTTACGCTCCTTTATCGTTTGAGCCTTCTCCATTGAGAATTTCAAATGTGGGAAATCCTCAGAATGATTTTGATGCTGTAAATAAGAAAACATTGGATAGTAAAGTAACTGGTATTAATGCTGAACTCACTGACGTAAATAATCAGATTGCGGGTCTTACGACAAGAATGGGTACTGCAGAGAAGAATATTACGAAAAATACATCTGATATCGCTTCGCTTACTAATCGTGTGACTACGAATGAGACGAGTATCAATAACATTAATACTGAGATCACTAATATTAAACAGGACATTACCACCGTGGAAGGTGACTATGTTAAGAAAGCTGGCGATACCATGACCGGCAATCTCACTATGGGACTGAATCAAATCGTGATGGATACCGGCCATATTGTGGCTGGAAATAATACGCTTCTCTTCGAAGGTTATCCGTTAATTGATGTTGACGGCGCAAAGATTTCTATGATTGCTGATCCTGTGGAGGGGACGGATGCCGCAAACAAAGAATACGTTGATAATGCTGTTGCTGGGGTAAAACCTACTGGAGATTATCTGCCACTGACTGGTGGTACGATGAGCGGCGATATCAATATGGGAGTAAATAATTCCGTTCGTTTCGGTGCGGCGAATTATGCTCTCTATCAGAATGAAGGTACTGGACATTTGGTTCTTACGGGTAACTCCAATACTGACATTGTAGAAATGAACAATATTGGTACGCTTCAGTTTGGAAATAAAACAACAATCCAAAATGTGAAAACTCCTACGAATAACGGAGATGCCACGCCGAAATCATATGTTGATGGTCAGATTAGTATTGCTAAAAATGATGTTTATGAGCAGATTCATAATTATTTACCTCTAACCGGCGGTACGTTGACTGGTGATGTTCGTTTTGGTACTACTGCTTCTATAGGTGAATTAGTTGATTTTGGACTGGTTGCCAAAATGGACAGTGGTAATTTAGGTATTGAGACACAGTCTATTATTCATACGAATGATTCAACTTCTACCGACGGCGTTACCTACACATTAGCTAATGTTGATTCAGATATTCATTACACCTGCGCAGGCAATGGTGTGAGGCAAATGAATATTGGAAGTTTTGAAACGGTAAAGGTTAGCTCTTCATTATTAGTTGCTGAAGATCCGACTCAGAATATGCAAGTTGCTACTAAGCAGTATGTCGACCAGCATGCTGGGGGCGGGGGTAGTAAAGTTAACGCAGGTGGGAATTATATTTCTGTATTAACACCATTAACAGGAAGATATACAAAGTTTGAAATATTTACGGTTTCAACTACTATTCTCACATTTAAAATTGATGGTTCGAAAATACAAACACAACAACTTCCAGTCCCTTATAGTAATTTTTTAAATAATAACAATTTAGAACTTGAACTAAATGATTCAGTTAGATACTTTATTCAAACTTTTAAAGATAATACAACTAATTCAAATATAGCTTTGTCAACTTACTTTAAAAATACCTCACCTAACACCGTTTATTTTGAGTTTACTAATTTAAGTACTACGCATACCGAGGGAACTTATTACATCTACGGGGGCGGAAAAATAATGGAATGTTTAGTTACAAGAAAGCAAATTATACCATAATAAAAGGGGATTAACTCCCCTTTTTACATACGCTTTTAATTCCACGTAAGAAATTTGAATGGTGACTTGTTCTTCCATAATTTAATTGGCTCCTAAAGGGCTGAATTTTCAGCCCCTAATTCTCAATTATTAAATCAAAATCTCCAAGATTGTAATAACATTGGTTATAAAATTCTTGCATTTGGCTATATAACCAGATCTTTGAAAGATAATCCACTGGTCCGATACTGCTCATATCCGGCAGAGTTTCAAGCATATCTTCATAAGCTACCGATCTTTTAATGTATCCCTCTACGTCTTCCTCCATAATTTCGACTTTCCTATATTCTTTTGGACATACAATATTTTCATGAGCAACTACATAAATCTTCATTTCCTTTCCTCCTTAATTAATCTCAAATTCTTCTGCAAAAGTTTCATAGTGAAGATATACATAGCG
>ULQV01048317.1_pt1 | contig 15183 bp, 10 predicted proteins | sample 1954851 | NCBI WGS metagenome assembly ULQV01 (sample SAMEA4835665, study PRJEB28245) | human gut metagenome | biome: gut microbiome; material: fecal sample | place: Denmark | collected 2008 | reverse complement strand
AGTCGGGAAATCCCCGAACCAGTCTTTTCTATTTATTTAACGTTTCTTCCCTGCATCCCACTCAATCACAATCCACTCCCAAGACATAAACGGACTATCCGATTTTTACGTTTTAAGTTCAGTATCAATCATTAAAAATACTGAATATGAAATTAGACGAAAACATTTTGAAAACCTGTCAAGGACTTGTTATGAACTGTAATTGTAAGGTTCTTATCCTTGATGTATTGGGTGAACATCGTGTATTCCTTGTGAATGATGTACACCTAAAGACACGTGAGTGCCGATACAATGAAGTTCGTGATGCACAAGACATCACTACTCTTGTACTGAACATCGGACATAATTTTGTAAACGGCATGACAGAACAAGCCTTGCTTGAGCGTACACAATCTATCCACAAGGAGGATTTCAAGTTTGGCACTGACAATTACTTGTTGATTACCAAAGTAGATTTGAATAGATAACCATTTAAAACTGAATATTATGCAAAAGGATTTTATTACAGTAACTCCCGATAGTGGCAATGGAAATGGAACTGTAACAGTTGCAGCTTCTCAGAACCCTACAACATCACAAAGAAGTTCTTTTATTGAAGTGTCGGGTGGAGGAATTACAAGGCGCATAAGTGTCAACCAAGAATCGGGAGGGACGGTTATCTCTATAAAGGGGGCTTCCGCAATTCAAGGAAGACCAACACTTGTTAGAGCGAATGCAAGCGATAACGTAAATACGGATGTAAACGTTTCTCTTCATTGGGTTTATAGTCCCAGCAGTCAATCTGGTGATGTGGTTGTAACGATTAGTAGTGGTGAAAATATGTCAAATATTGCGCAAATATCCGCCAACCCACTTCCTAATACAGTTGTAACCGTTACAGGAGTATCTCCAGCAAAGTCGTCCACGCAGATTTATTCCTATTGAAAGCGTACGGAAACGAATTATTTACTATATTTGCACAAGCCTTTCGAGGCAATGACATTGTTGGTAAATTACAAGGAAAGTGCCTTGATACTCGAAGAATCGCCAATTCAACAAAAGTACAAACAAGGCACAGAGGGCAACCTATATCAAGTGGGCTGCTCATCTGTGTGTTTGTACAAGCGTTTGGCGATGCTTTCGAGTATGCACAGGTGGCAGTCCCACTTTCTTTATATATAACGTAATTTCTCACTGGCTGTCTGAGAAAAACTCGAAAATTTCGCCATTATGAAAAAGTATTTCGTTCTGTTCACGTTACTGCTGATTGCAGTGGTGTCAAATGCACAAGAATCAATAACCGATTCTTTAGGTTGTTATGAAAGTTCCAGTGTCAAGTTTTGTTCCTATAAGGAAGCCTATCTTAAAAATGATATGGCAGGTGTCGTTAGACTTGATGAATTTGAAGTCAGTTATGACAAATTAGGGAAAGCATATACCGTATATGTCAGATTTGATTCAAGTATAGTAAATGCAGAAGTAAAATACGTGCGTGGCTCCGTTTCAGAGGGGTATCTATATGACGGTGTTGTCAAAAACAGTAGAGACCAAGAAAAAGTTACTGTATTTTGTAAAAACAAATTAAGCCTTTATACTCAAAATCATGGGGTGGCTTCTAAAAGTATTATTAAGGACTATGAAAAAGAGGGTATCAACCTTATTTTCCCTAAAACATATATAATATCTTCTGTCGTTCCTATCAAGAACTAAAGTTGTTTTAAAATTGAATTAAATCCCCCTAAATCAGCCGGACTAAGTTCCGGCTTTTTTATTAGTCCGTTTTTAGGGTCTATAAGCAATGGCAATGCCTCTGCGAGTAACTTCTTAAAGACTTGTTTAGTTTTCGCTTTAGACGATTTATAGAGGTGATTTATTACGGTAAACTTGTAACCTTTTCCAAGCCAGTCCCAAGTGAACACATATTGCTGGGGAATGTCATCAATAGACAGGTCGTTAAAATAGGTATCAATGATAAGTTGTACACCCTCTGTCCTTATGGCTACCGCTTCATCGAACATTTCAATATAGGGAACAACGATTGTTCCAAGTTTAAATTCTGTTGGTTCTTTTCTCCTTTTCATATTAAGCCACTGATTTTCTGATTTGCTTGTATGTATAACGTGTGTCAGCGCAGCAGAGGAAGCAGTTAAATCGGTCTGAATTGCTGACGTCTCTCAAATTGTATCTATACACAAACTCATCAACGTATTTCTGCAAATACTTTTTGAGCAGAGTTCTGTATGTACCTTTGACCATACGCTTGAAATGCGTCCAAGCTCCCTCTATTCTGTTGGTTGTTATATGTTCATAGCTGTATAGTTTCTTACTGTGGTCAACGTAGAAACGGGTATAAGTAAAGCCTATTTGATTGTAGGCATCATTCTCATCTGTATATATGATTGCATCGGGGTGTATGTATTCTTTAATGAATGCAGACAGGGTATCGGATTTTGTATCAGGTGTTACCCGTGCATTCATCAGATTTTCCCGTTGTATCATTCCAACGACAGGTGCTTTGTCCTTGTGGGAGCGTCCTTGTGAATGAGGTACTTTCTTATCCCAATGACGATTTCCGTTTCTTCCGCCAACAAGAGTTTCGTCTATTTCAACAGTTTCTTCTAAGAAGTTCTCATTGGCGAGGCGCATTGCATGACGTATTTTATGCAACATATACCATGCTGTCTTTTGCGTTACTTCTATATCATTTGCGAGTTGATAGGAAGAAAGACCTGTTTTGTGATTGGTGACAAGCCAAATGGCGATAAACCATTTACGCAAACTTATCTTTGTCTTTTCAAACATCGTACCTGTACGAACGGTAAAGTTCTTACCTGTATTCTTACAGCGATATTTGCCACTTTTCAATTTATAAACTTTAGAGGTCTTGTCAAATGGTGAAACAGGTTTTCCATGCCAATTAATGGCTTCAAGATGTTTAATACAGGCTTCTTCCGTAGGAAAGAGTTCATAAAGAGCCATGATTGATTTAGCATTAAGTTCAAACGGGTCTTTCATAAGGCTGTCCTCCAAACTTTTAATGATGTTACAATTTACAAAGATTGATTTGTTCAACAATGAGTTCACGGAGAAAATCTTGATAAAAATCTGATAATCTCCTGTGCGTATAACGAAAAAGTAGAAGGCGGAGTAAGTCGGATTTGAGTTAAATGATGTGAAGATGGTATGGAAAGATACGTTATATAGTTGTCATGCTAATATAATCGAAATCTTTCTGCACAATATTTCAACAACATGGCAATAACAAAAGCCGATACAAGTATGTTTTCGGCTTTTGTTTTGACAATAAAGGAAAGAGAATAGTTAAATAAATAGAAAAGACTGGTTCGGGGATTTCCCGACTCCAGCCTTTTCTATGATTTTCCAGTGTAGATATGTATATCAGTACCTAAAAGAAAGCTTGCCAACCGGGGAAATCCGCTGACCCGGAAAAAGTTCCTCACTGCTTTATTACGACAAAAAGCCGTTTCCCGGAATAGACAAGGAGGAAACGGCTTTTTTGTTGTCAGTGTGCTTACTGTTATTCGGCACATGAAGTTGTGAAATGGATGCTCTTGGCCGTTTGCATCTGTGCTCAGGCCAAGAACGATCCGTCACAAACAAACATAAACAGGGCTGCTACTAATACTAGTTTTTTGTTTTTTACTTGTTTTTAATTAGGTTAATATATTTATTCGGTTTTGGTTTAGGTAGATTCTACTTTGATGTTGTGGAGTTAAACTTCACACAATATATATATCAAATGACGTGCCAGAGTGAGGGTGGAAACGGTAAGTCATTGCAGATTAGCACGCTATTTTTACTGTGAAGGTGCGCAGGGGTGTGAAGATGTGTGGAAGCGGTGTGGAAAGTGTGGAATAGAGTGTGGAGTTTTTCCACAGTTATAACTCTATTCCATATAATTTAAGTTTGTTGTAAAGTGTCTTTCTGTCTATCCCCAGCAGTTGGGCGGCGCGGCTTTTGTTATATCCCGTCTGCTTCAAGGCTTCGATTATCTGCTGCTTCTCGGTCTCTTCGTTACGGAGAGGCATACCTGCTGCGGATGGGGCTACCGGACTCTTCAGTTCGCTAAGCTCGTTCAGGGTGATGAGCTTGTCTTGCGCCAAAAGGGTGGCACGCCGGACGATGTTCTTCATCTGGCGCAGGTTGCCCGGCCATTGATATTCCAATAAAGCTTTGGATGCCTTTTCGTCAAAGCCGATGAGGTGCTTGTCCAGTTCGCGGTTTGCCTGGTCCAGGAAGAAGTTTGCAAAGAGCAGGATATCCTCGCGGCGGTCTTTCAGTTGCGGCATACGCAGGGTAAACTCATTGATGCGGTGGTAGAGATCCTCGCGGAAAGTCCCTTTCTCGATGGCCTGTTCTAGATTCTCATTGGTGGCGGACACTAAGCGCACGTCTACCTGTATCTCCTTGTTGGAGCCGACAGGACGTATTTTACGTTCCTGCAGGGCGCGGAGCAATTGTATCTGCACCTCGTAGCTGAGGTTGCCTATTTCATCCAAAAAGATAGTGCCGCCGTTGGCAGCAACGAACGCGCCCGTCTTGTCGGTCAGCGCACCGGTAAAGGAACCTTTTACATGGCCGAAGAATTCGGAAGCCGCCAGCTCTTTGGGGATAGCTCCGCAGTCAATGGCTATGAACGGTTGTTTGGCGCGGCGGCTCAACTTATGGATGCGTTGCGCCACATACTCCTTGCCTGTTCCGCTGGCCCCGTTGATGAGGACGGACATGTTGGTGGGAGAAACCAGGTTCACATAATTATAAAGTTGCCTGGCGGCATCGCTTTCGCCTTCCAGGTAGTCGGATGAAGCGTTCTCTGCACCTTTCCGGCAGGGATTTCCATTGCTTTCGGAACGCATGGTCTGTTTGGACGAAACAGACGGTCTGTTTGGGTCGAACGCATGGTCTGTTTGGGTCGAACGGATGGTCTGTTCCGAAGCAACGGATGAGGACTTCAGGGCTTCATCCATTTTCTTCAATAACTCGTCGGGGTTTACGGGTTTTGCAATGTAGTCGCATGCGCCCAGTTTCATGGCTTGCACGGCAGACTGTATGTCGGCATAGCCCGTCATGATGATAAGAGGGATGTGCAGGGAATGTTCTCCCAGCCACTTCAGCAAATCTATGCCGTCGCGGTCGGGCAGGCGCAAGTCGGACAGTATCAGGTCCACCGTCTCGGCTTCGATATGCTTCTGGGCACGGGCTATACTGCTTGCCGAACTGACTTGGAATCCTTTTTTGCCAAGCCATGTTTTCAATATCATGCCGTAAGTGATATCATCTTCTACGATTAATATGGATTTCATCCCTTCTGCTTTTTATCTCTTTTATGGCACAAAGGTAAATCGTTTTGTCCGATTTTAGTATATTTGCAGGCTTAAATTAAACAAAAAGACAGATGAAAAGAAATCTCATTGTATTATTAACCATACTGGTATGCGGCCTGACGGCCTGCAAACCGGGACAAAAGAAAGACGGAAATATGGAAAAAGAAACGAAGTTGAAGATTGAGACAAGTGCGGGTGACATCATCGTGAAACTGTATAACGAAACGCCGAAGCATCGCGATAACTTTATCAAGCTGGCCGAGGAAGGTACTTATGAAGGTACGCTGTTTCACCGTGTCATCAAGGACTTCATGATACAGGCGGGCGACCCCGAATCGAAGAATGCCCCGAAAGGCAAGATGCTGGGAGCGGGCGATGTGGGATACACTGTTCCTGCGGAGTTTGTCTACCCGAAATACTTCCATAAGAAAGGTGCGCTGTCTGCCGCCCGTCAGGGAGATAACGTAAACCCGAAGAAGGAATCGTCCGGTTGTCAGTTCTATATCGTGACCGGAAAGGTGTATAACGATTCTACGCTTCTCGGCATGGAACATCAGATGAACCAGGCACGCCTGAACAATGCTTTCAATGCTTTGGCGCAGAAGCACATGAAGGAAATCTACAAGATGCGTAAGGACGGTGACCAGGAAGGGCTGATGAATCTGCAGGACACGCTTATCGCGCAGGCTGAGGCTCAGGTGGCCGGCGAACCGGAGTTCCGTTTCACGCCGGAACAGGTAAAGGCATATACCACTGTAGGCGGCACACCGCATCTGGACGGCGAATATACCGTGTTCGGCGAAGTCGTTGAAGGCATGGATGTGGTAGATAAGATACAACAGGTAAAGACAGACCGCAGCGACCGTCCGGAAGAGGATGTGAAGATTGAGAAGGTGACTGTGATTGACTGATAAACAGAATTGCGTCAAACCTTTGGGAAGAGAGTCTCGCTCTGTCACACAAGTATGAAGATAAATAAGCATTGTTTCCCCAACGGCCTGCGGCTGGTACACTACGAGGATACCAGCACGCAGATGGTGGCACTGAACATCGTTTACGATGTCGGTGCGCGCGACGAGCATCCCGAGCATACCGGCTTTGCCCATTTGTTCGAGCATCTGATGTTCGGCGGTTCGGCGCATATTCCCGATTACGATACGCCTTTGCAGTTGGCGGGGGGAGAAAACAATGCCTGGACCAATAATGACATTACCAATTACTACCTCACCGTTCCGAAGCCGAACGTAGAGACAGCCTTTTGGCTGGAGTCCGACCGTATGCTGGAGCTGGCTTTCAGCGAGCAAAGCCTCGAAGTGCAACGCGGTGTAGTGATGGAAGAGTTCAAGCAACGCTGCCTTAACCAGCCGTATGGCGATGTGGGGCATCTGTTCCGGCCGTTGGCGTTCCGGGTGCATCCGTACTGCTGGCCTACTATCGGCAAGGAACTCTCGCACATAGAGCAAGCCACGCTGGACGAGGTGAAGAGTTTCTTCTACCGTTTCTATGCTCCGAACAATGCAGTGCTGGCAGTGACGGGAAACATTTCATGGGATGAAACCGTTAAGCTTACCGAGAAGTGGTTTGCTCCCATACCCCGGCGGGACGTTCCGGTGAGGCAATTGCCGCAGGAGCCGGAGCAAACGCAGGAACGCCGGCTGACGGTAGAAAGAAACGTGCCGCTGGACGCCTTGTTCATGGGCTATCACATGTGCAGTCGCGAGGGTGCGGATTATTACGCATTCGATATTCTGTCCGATATTCTCAGCAACGGACGTTCCAGCCGTTTGAACCGCCGCTTGGTACAGGAACAGAATATCTTTTCCGGTATCGACGCGTACATCAGCGGTACGCGTGATGCGGGTCTGCTGCAAATCAGCGGTAAGCCTGCGGCAGGTGTGTCGTTGGAGCAGGCGGAAGCTGCCGTCCGTAAAGAACTGGAAGAGTTGCAGCGGTCTCCGGTAGACGGGCAGGAACTGGAGAAGGTTAAGAACAAGTTTGAATCTACCCAGATATTCGGCAATATCAACTATCTGAACGTAGCCACAAACCTTGCCTGGTTCGAGCTGACGGGAAAGGCGGAAGATATTGACCTTGAAGTAGAGCGTTATCGCTCCGTTACGACGGAGCAGTTGCATACTGTGGCGCAGCGTACTTTCTGCGAAAGCAATTCCGTAGTATTATATTATAAGAGTGATAAATGACAGTCAAAGGGAGCGTTTTTCGTCTCTTTGCAGGAAGGGAAGGGCGCCGTTTGACGAAACGAAAGTTCCCTGTTAAGGAAACTTCGGTTTCCTTGTTGAGGAAGCTTCGGTTTCCCGTTGAGGAAGCTTCAGTTTCCCATTGAGGAAGCTTCAGTTTCCCATTGAGGAAACTCCCGTTTCCCGTCGGGGGAACTCCCGTTTCCCATTAGGGAAACTTTGGTTTCTTACTAAGGAAATTCTGGTTTCCCGTCAGGGGAACAATGGTTTCTCCCTTTGAAACAAATTTTAGACAATAAGATGATGAATTGGATAGCCGGCTATAAGCAGCATTATAAAGCGTTGATATTTTTGGGACTTCCCATTGTTATCGGACAGGTGGGAGTAATTATTCTCGGTTTTGCCGATACTCTGATGATCGGGCATCACAGTACCGAGGAGTTGGGTGCAGCTTCTTTCGTAAACAATGTATTTACGCTTTGCATCATTTTCAGTACCGGTTTCAGTTACGGGCTGACGCCTATCGTGGGCAGTCTTTACGGCAACCGCCGCTTTGCGGAAGCGGGGCAGGCGTTGCGTTGCAGTTTGGTGGCGAATGTCCTGGTGGCATTACTCCTTACGTTTATCATGACGGTGGTCTACTTCAACGTGGAGCGCCTGGGGCAGCCCGAGGAACTGATGCCTTTGATAAAACCTTATTACCTGGTATTGCTTGCTTCGCTGGTTTTCGTGATGCTGTTCAACGGCTTCAAGCAGTTTACGGACGGAATCACAGATACGAAGACCGCCATGTGGATATTGCTGGGCGGAAATACGCTGAACATCATAGGCAACTATATCCTTATCAACGGCAAACTGGGCTTCCCGGAGCTGGGGTTGCTGGGAGCAGGCATCAGTACGTTGTTCTCGCGTATTATGATGGTGGTGGTGTTTGCGTTGATTGTGCTGCGCGGCCGCCGTTTTATCCGTTACCGGATCGGGTTCTCCCGCATGGGATGGTCGTTTCCGGTGTTCAAGAAACTCAATGCACTGGGCTGGCCTGTCGGTTTGCAGATGGGAATGGAGACGGCCTCTTTCAGCCTTAGTGCCATCATGGTGGGCTGGCTGGGCACTATCGCTTTGGCATCCCATCAGATAATGCTGACCATCTCGCAATTCACGTTTATGATGTACTACGGTATGGGTGCAGCGGTGGCGGTGCGTGTCAGCAATTTCAAGGGGCAAGACGATATGGAGAATGTACGCCGCTCCACATTTGCGGGTTTCCACTTGATAATGGCTATGGAAGTAGTGCTTATGAGCATCGTTTTTGTGATGCGCGGACAGGTGGGCGGCTGGTTTACGGATAGCGCAGAGGCTTCGGCGCTGGTAGCCTCTTTGTTCTTCCCTTTCTTGATTTATCAGTTTGGCGACGGACTGCAAATCAACTTTGCCAATGCGCTGCGGGGCATATCGGATGTAAAGCCGATGATGGTTATTGCATTTATTTCTTATTTTATTATATCTTTGCCCGTAGGATATTTTTGCGGTTTTGTACTGGGCTGGGGACTGGTCGGCGTGTGGATGGCTTTCCCGTTCGGTCTGACCAGTGCCGGGGTGATGCTGTGGCTGCGCTTCCGCTATAAAACGAGGACAAGATGATGCACGGGGCGATGCTTTGTCACCCTGTCGCTCCATAACTCTTTTATTACCTGTTTATGAATAGCGTATCGAAAGTAAAGATAGCTGTCGGATACACTCTGCTGCTGGGAGTGTTGTTCTTTTCCCTGTTCTTTGTGCACCGGGAGATGGAGCATCTTATGCTTTCCGATAACCGGGACGTGCAGTGGACGGACAGTCTCATCACGCTTCTTCGGAAGAAGGATGCGAACACCATTTACATGCTGCGCGTGTTGAGCGAGACGAACGACAGCATGGTCTCTACCCGGGAGATAGAAAATATTATCGCTACCCGGCAGGATTCGTTTGTGACAAACCAGCGCGTACAGCAGCGCATCATTACGCATCGCGACACGGTGGTTACCAAGCCCAGGAAGAAAGGATTCTTCCGCCGTTTGGGAGAGGTGTTCGTGCCGCCTAAGAAAGATACCGCCATTCAGGTAAAGACTTCCCTCGAATATGCCACGGATACGGTGATTAACGTGTATAATCCGGTGGATTCCCTGCAGGAAAAGCTGCGTGCCGTGGCACAACAGCAGAAAGAACACATTGCGATTGTACAGCGCCGCAGGCGTACCTTGCAACGCATGGACCGGATGCTGACCGCCCGTATCGACAGTCTGCTGAAAGGCTACGAACAGGAAACCCTGCAGCGTGCCCGCAAAGAGGCGGAGTACCAGCAGTCCGTACGCCATCACTCCATTAAGACAATCAGCGGCATTGCCGTCGGTGCGGTGCTGCTTTCCGTCTTTTTCCTGATAATCATAGGGCGCGACATTACGCGCAGCAACCGCTATCGCCGCGAACTGGAAGAAGCCCGCCGCCGTGCCGAGGACCTGCTGGCCACACGCGAGAAGATGATGCTTGCCATCACCCACGACTTTAAGGCGCCGCTCGGCTCTATCATGGGCTATGCCGACCTGCTCTCCCGTCTGACGGTGGACGAACGGCAACGCTTCTACCTGGATAATATGAAAACCTCATCGGAACATCTGCTGAAGCTGGTGGTCGATTTGCTCGATTTCCACAGGCTCGACCTTCATAAGGCGGAGATAAACCGGGTCACCTTCCATCCCGCCCGCTTGCTGGAAGAGATTCACGTCAGTTTTGAACCGCTGACTTCTGCCAAAGGCCTGGAGTTGCATTGCGATATTGCTCCCGAACTGGAGAGTACTTACATCTGCGACCCGCTCCGTCTCCGCCAGATTATCAACAACCTGCTGTCCAATGCAGTGAAGTTTACGGACGAGGGGAGCATAACGATGACGGCGCGTTACGAGGAACGCCGGCTGGTGGTGGCCATTGCCGATACGGGCAAAGGTATGGAACCGGCGGACAGGGAGCGGATTTTCCAGGAGTTTACCCGCCTTCCCGGTGCGCAGGGCAAAGAGGGCTTCGGACTTGGTTTGTCTATTGTGCGCATGCTTGTGCAGTTGCTGGAAGGAACGATTGACGTGGACAGTGTGCCGGGCAAGGGAAGTACATTTACGCTGCGTGTTCCCTTGTTCCCCGTACAGGTATCGGAGGATACCGGTGAGAAATATCAGGAGACGGAAACCGGAATTTCTTCCGCTCTTTCAGAGAGCATGCCCGCTTCTTCACAACCTTCGCTCCGTGTGCTGCTGATTGACGACGACCGCATTCAGCTTACGCTTACCGCAGCCATGCTCCAGCATAGCGGCATCGCTTCGGTATCGTGCATGCAATTGGACGAATTGCTGGATGCCCTGCGTTCCGATACCTTTGATGTGTTGCTCACCGATGTACAGATGCCTGCCATCAACGGTTTCGACCTGTTGAAACTGTTGCGTGCGTCGAACCTGCCCCAAGCGCAGGCCATTCCCGTGATAGCCGTTACCGCCCGTAGCGATATGAAGCCGGAAGAGTTCAAGGAATATGGCTTTGCCGGTTGCCTGCACAAACCGTTTACGGTAGCGGAACTGTTCCGGGAACTGAATGCGGAAGGTATCGGACAAACATCTGCTGTGCGGAGCGAAGTAGCAGCGGAGATGGTTGAGGCTTCATCGCCGGATGCTCCTTATGACTTCTCGGCACTCACCGCTTTCTCCGGTGACGACCCGGAGGCGGCAAAGTCCATTATGGAGAGCTTTGTTACCGAAACCCGCCTCAATGCCGAACGTTTGCAAAAGGCGGCGGATGCGGCGGATATGGACGAGGTGGCGGCCGTTTCGCACAAGATGATTCCTCTCTTTACGCTGATTGGCGCTACGGAACTGGTGGCGGAGCTTAAAATACTGGAAGGCTTGCGCGGTACTCCTTTTACAGCCGGGCAGAGGCAGCGGGCACTGCGTTCGCTTGCTCTTATCGAGGACATTATCCGCTTGCAGACACGGGCGGATTAGAGTAAGCAATTGCGGTATAAGTGGTCGTAAACACCGGCGCAACATAGTATTTTTCTTTTATTAGGAACTTTATCTCAAAATTAATTGTTTACTTTGTACGAATTAATCGATGACAGCTTGACGTTCCAATGAGAAGAAAATGGTTAAGAGGGGCACTTTGGGTGCTTCTTACTCCTATTATCCTATTTGTAATATTGATGATATTGCTTTACGTGCCGCCCGTACAGAATTTTATACGGAAGCAGGCCACGGCAATAGCATCGGATGCTACGGGCATGAATATCTCCGTAGAGCGGATAGACCTTCGTTTTCCGTTGAACCTGCTTGTACGCGGTGTTCAGGTAGTGCAGCCGGGAAGCGATACTATTGATATCCAACACCCCGATACCTTGCTGAACCTCGGAAGCCTGAACGTCCGCGTACAGGCATGGCCCTTATTGAAAGGAAGGGTAGAGGTGGATGACATCACTTTGCAACGGGTGGCCGTAAACTCTTCCGGCTTGCTGGAAGGCATGCGCATAAAAGGTACGCTCGGACGGTTCTTCCTTGCCAGTCACGGCATAGACCTGAATAAAGAGGATGCCGTACTGAACCGGGTGGAACTGAGCGATACCCACGTGCAGGTGATGCTTGCCGACACTATCGAAACTCCGGAGGATACCACCGAAACCGCCTTGAACTGGCGCGTAGCATTGCATAACCTGAAACTGAAGAATGTGTCGGTGGATTTGCAGATGCCGCTCGACTCCATGTCGCTGGCAGCCACTATCGGGGATGCAAGCATAGAGGATGCCGAAGCCGACCTCAAGCGGCAGTTCTATGGCTGGCGTAAGTTTGCCCTTATGGGGACTTCCGTGAATTACGATACAGGTACAGCCGTTCCTGCCGAGGGCTTTGACGCTTCGCACATCGCATTGCGCGATATCCGTATCGGCATAGATTCGGTGATGACCTGCGGCCGTGACATGAATGCCGTTATCCGAGAGTTCTCCATGTACGACCGTTCCGGGCTGACGGTGACTTCCCTGACCGGACGCCTCTTTGCCGACTCAGCCGTTATCCGTGTTCCCTATTTGCAGCTCAAGACCCCGCACAGCGAGATGAACCTGACGGCGCAGACCTATTGGAAACTTGTCGATATACCCACTACCGGACAGTTGTCCGCCCGCTTTAACGCCAATATCGGCAAGCAGGATGTATTGCTCTTTGCCGGCGGACTGCCCGAAACTTTTAAAGAGGCTTATCCTTTCCGCCCGTTGGTAATCCATGCCGGTACGGAAGGCAATCTGAAACAGATGCAGATTTCCCGTTTCATGGCCGAACTTCCCGGCGCTTTCTCATTGAGCGGCGGCGGTGAGTTGTGGAACCTTACGGATAGCCTGAAGCGTAGCGGAGGGCTTGACTTTGAGATGCAGACGCAAGACCTTAATTTCCTCACCGGGCTTACCGGGGTCACTCCCGACGGCTCTATCGTTGTGCCCGACAGTATGAACCTCGTAGCGCGTCTCGGGCTCGACGGGCCTCAATGCAATGCCCTGCTCAAAGTGCAGGAGGGCAAAGGCAATCTGAATCTGGATGCCGCTTACAACCTGTCTACCGAGGTCTATCATGCAGACCTCGCCATAGATGCCTTGCAGCTTCATCATTTCCTGCCCAAAGATTCTGTTTATGCACTTACTGCGCATGTTGCCGCCAAAGGCAGGGGAGTGGATATGACTTCCCGTCAGACGACGGCTCTTGTGGAAGCCAAACTGGACGAACTGCAATATGCTCGCTGGAATCTGTCGGGTGTGAACCTGAATGCGGGGTTGAAATCTGCGGTAGCTTCTGTACGGTTGACGAGCGATAATGAACTGTTGAAGATGCAGTCTGAAGCTGACCTTCGTCTCGACCGTAAATATATGGACGGCAGACTGAACATGAAAGTAGAGGAACTGGACTTGTATAATCTGGGAATCGCATCCGAACCTTTGGAATATCCCGTTGCGTTCAATCTGGGAGCGGAAGCGCGTCGCGATTCCATTAAGTTGCGGATGGATGCCGGCGATATGGATTTGCAGTTCCGTGCCCGCAGCACGTTGGAGGAGTTGTTGGGGCAGTCGGACAAGTTCGTAGCCATTCTGACGAAACAGATAGAGGAAAGACGCCTTGACCATGCCGCCTTGCGGCAGGTATTGCCCTCGGCGGGCATGAAGTTGACGGCTGGGCAGGCCAATCCGGTCAGCTATTTCCTGAAAACAAAAAACATAAGTTTCAATGACTTCACCCTTCGTTTCGGAAGTACGCCGGCACGGGGCATCAACGGACGGACCGCCGTTCACGGATTGCGTGTGGACTCGTTGCAGCTCGATACGGTTTTCTTTGCCGTGAAGCAGGATACTTCCCGGATGATGCTGCAAAGCGGGGTGATTAACGGACCGAAGAATCCGCAGTTCGTATTCCGCAGTACGCTGACCGGTGAGATTCGCAGTGAAGATGCCGAACTGACCGTGAATTATGTGGACGGAAAAGGACAGACGGGAGTGCTGTTCGGCGTCAATGCCCGCCCGCTGACGGAGGGACATGGCAAAGGCAACGGAGTATTGCTTAATCTGACGCCTGCCGAACCGGTTATCGCATACCGTAAGTTCCATTTCGTAGACAACAGCAATTGGATATATCTGCATAACAACATGCGCGTCTATGCCAATATCGATATGGATAGTGACAACGGTTTGGGCTTCCGTATGCAGTCGGACAAGAACGACAGCATTTCATTGCAGAATATGAACGTGGAGTTGAGCCGTTTCCAACTGGGCGAACTGAGCGAGGTGCTTCCTTATATGCCCCGTCTCACCGGCTTGTTCTCTGCCGAGGCGCAGTATATACAGACCCCTACTTCCTTGCAGGTTTCAGCCGAAGCCAATATCGATGAACTGACCTATGAGCGGCAGCATGTAGGAGACATCGGTATGGGAGCCACATGGCTGCCGGGCGATAAGGGCGCTACGCATTATCTGAATACATATTTCAGTTATGACAACCGGGAAGTGATGACTGCCGACGGCATACTGACAAAGAAGAACGGAAAGGACACGCTGGAAGTGACTACCTCTTTTGAACACTTCCCGATGAAGATTGCCAATGCTTTTGTGCCCGACCAAATGATCTCCTTTACCGGCGACCTCGATGGCGGGATGTACATCTACGGACCGTTGGAGAAACCCAGGATGCACGGAGATATCACGCTGGACAGCGTATCGGTATATGCCCGTCAGGCAGGGGCCCGCTACTGGTTTGACGACCGTCCCGTGCAGATTAAGGATAACCAACTGATATTTGATAAGTTTGCCATTTATACCACCAGCAAGAATCCGTTTACCATTAACGGCAAGGTGGACTTCCGCAATTTGGAACGTCCTACGGCGGACTTGAAGTTGCTGGCGGAGAACTATACGCTGCTGGATGCACCTCGCACCCGCGAAAGTCTTATCTACGGCAAGATATTTGTCGATTTGAACGCTACGGTACGAGGGCCTTTGGATGCCCTGACCATGCGCGGTAACATGAACCTGCTGGGCAATACGGATGTTACCTATGTACTGACGGACTCACCGTTGACGGTGGAAGACCGCCTTGAGGGTTTGGTAACCTTTACTT
>ULQV01033654.1_pt1 | contig 15207 bp, 8 predicted proteins | sample 1954851 | NCBI WGS metagenome assembly ULQV01 (sample SAMEA4835665, study PRJEB28245) | human gut metagenome | biome: gut microbiome; material: fecal sample | place: Denmark | collected 2008 | reverse complement strand
TCCGCCACGGCAGCCGGGTCCGCGTACGCGCCGAAGAGCGTGACGGCGTCCGCCGGGTCCGCCTGCTCTACGACAGGGAGTCCCTCTGGGCGCAGGCCGGCCTGCGCGAAGGCGACCGCTGCTACCCGGTCATCGCGGAGATACGCCCCGACCGGATGATCGTGACGCACCGCGACGTGATCGGCTATATCCCGAACGACGAACTCGACTGGAATTCGTCCCGGATCGTCGACCGCTCGGCCTACCGCCCGGGCATGCAGGTCGAAGCGCTCGTCCTGCGGGCCGACGCGGCGAGCGGCGAGCTGGTCTTCAGCCGCAAGGAGCTGCTCGAAGACCCCTGGCCGGCCTACCCCCACCGGGAGGGCGACACGACGGAGGGGACCGTCGCGGCGGTGCTGCCGAACGGCAACCTGCTCGTAAATGCCGACGGCATCGTGGGCGAGGTGCTGAAATACAATGTCTCGTGGTTCAACTTCCAGAGCGGAATGAACCGTTACAGGACCGGCGACCGGCTCCGGGTCCTGCTCGTGAAGTTCGACCCCGAAGCCCGGGTTCTGTTCCTGAGCGGAACCGGCGGCGCCGAATCCCCGTGGAACGGGGTAAACTACCGAGTCGGCTCGAAGTATGAGGTAACGGTATTGCGGACCGACCGCATGGCCGTCATGGTCGCCCTGGACGGAATCATCGGCGAGATACCCCGCGAACGCATCGGGTGGATCACCCCGCCGAGCGCCGAAGGCGCATTCGCCGAAGGCGAGCGGATCGAGGCGCAGCTCATTTTCATCAACCGCACGAAGCGGGTGGCCCAGTTCAGCCGCAAGGCCGTGCTGCCCGATCCGTGGAGCGTTCCGATCGCCGAAGGCGACGTGGCGGAGGCGAAAGTCGTGGAAGCCACGGCGTCAGAGGTGCGTTTCGATGTCGGGGGCCGGCTGGGCGTCTGCTCCCGCGAAACGGCCCGCACGTTCGTCGCCGGAGCCTGCGGCGACGTGCAGCCCGACGCGCTCTTCCACCCGGGAGAGCTACGCCGCGTACGCATCGAGGGCATCGACCGCCGCAACCAGCGCCTCTACGTCGGTTCGCCCGACCGGGAGGACTGCCGCCGGATGGTCGGCCAACGATTCGACATCACCGTCCTCGGCCGGGAACGGGCCGGGTACCGGGTCGAAACCGCCGGCGGCATCCGCGGCATGCTCTCCTTCGAACGCGCCACATGGAGTGCGCCGGAAACCTCGCGCCTCGCACCCGGCGAGCGTCTGGAGGCGCAGGCCGCGGCCTACGATTTCAAACGCGGCTGCCTGCTGTTCGACCATCGCACCCTGATTCCCGATCCGTGGAAATCGCTCCGTATCGCCCCCGAATCCTTCATCGAAACGCAGCTCGTCGCCTTCGACGCAGGATCGGCCATCGTGCGTTACGAAGGAATCGACCTGTGGCTTTCGCCCCGCGACACGGCGATCCTCGCCGGAAAGCCGTGGCTGGAGTCCGTCGCAGCCGACGAGCTGCCGGCAGACGGCCGTTTCCGGCTTTATGTCGCCAGGTTCGACGCCGGAAAGCGCCGGCTGCTGACGGAGCCGCGCCCGCAGCTCTCCGACGCATTCCGCAACGGAGCCGGGGCCGAAGTGGAGGTGAAGCACTGCACCGAAGAGGGCATCCATGTCTTCTGTCCGGGCGAAGGGTGCTTCGGATTCATCCCCCGGGAGGAGATCATCTGGGGAATCGTCGACTCGGCCTGCTCGCTCTACGACGAAGGCGAGAGGCTGTGGGTCTGCCATCTGGATTACGACGCCGCCCGCGGCCTCTGCCGCTTCAGCCGGCGGCGACTGCTGGCCGGGGCCGCCGTTCCGTTCGTCGCGGGAGCGCGCCTCTCCGCCCGGATCACGCGCATCACCGAGAAACTCATGGTGGTGAAGTGCAACGACACGGAAGCTTCGGTGCTTCTCGGGGATACGACCTGGACCCCGCCCTTCCGGCTGGGCGAACGTTACCTGCCGACCCGCTACGCGGCGGGCGGAGAGATCGAGGCCGTGGTCGAACGACTGGAGAAGAGCGGAGTTCCGCGGCTCAGCATCCGCCGGCTGCAACCCAATCCGTGGCTTTACTGCCCGGTGTCGGACAACGATACGGTCGTCGCCGAAGTAGTCGGGCACTGCGGAGAGAAGGCGGCGGTCGAATACGCCGGCTATGCGGGCCTGATCGAAGGTCTCGCCCCGGGACTGGGTTCGACGCTCGTTCCGGGCGACCGGGTGGCCGTCTGTTGCAAAGCCATCGACCGGGAGCAGGGACGCCTTCGCTTCTCGCTCGTGAAAATCCTGCCCCGCCCGTGGGTGGAAGCCGGATTCCGGCAGTACGGCACGGTGGAATGCACGGTCGTTTCGGTCGGTGACGACCGGACGCTCACAGTCGACGCGGCCGGTTATGCCGGCGTCGTGCCGTGCGGGGAGCTGGCATGGGGCGAACCTTCCGCGACGTTCGTTCCGGGTCAGCGTCTTTCGGCGGTGATCCTGCAAATCGACTACGAAGACCTCTCCCTCGCGTTGAGCCTCCGCTATGCCGAGGGCATTCCTCCGGCGGACATGCCGCTGCGCATCGGCGAAGCGCACCGCGTCCGGATCACCGACGTGCGGACCGCGGCGCGGAAAATGCCCGAGCAGCTCACCGTCGAGAGCGTCGAAATGCCGGCGCTGCGCGGCGTGATCTTCGCCCGCGACCTGGCCTGGGAGCGGGCCGGACGTTCGGCGGCGGCCTACCGCCCGGGCGAAGAGATCGAAGCGGTTGTCACCGACCTGATGCCGCGCAAACTGACTTTCAAGGCGAGCCTGCGCGACATGGTCGACGACACGCGGTCGCTCGACGACATCCGCCCGGGCGAGAAACTCGACGTGACGCTGCGCAAATTCATCCCGCAGGAGTTCGCCGCCGAAGTGACCTATTACGATTATGCGGGGCGGCTCACGCTTGACGACGCCGTCTGGAGCGGCGTCGAGAATCTCGCCAACTTCTTCCGTCCCGGCCGCGAGATCGAAGCCGAGGTAACGGCGGTCGATCCCGACACGCGAAGCCTGGCGTTCCGACTGCCCGAAGACGAATATACGCCCGACTGGGAAGGCGTCCGGCTTACGGAGGGCGACACGCTCGAGGTGACGGCGGACTACGTGATGGATTCGGCCCTCTTCGTCAACTACCACGGAATCGTCGTGACCCTGCGCCGCGAGGAGTTGAGCTGGCTGCCGGTTTTCCGCATCGGGGAAAACTACCGTGACGGCGACACGCTCCGGGTGAAAGTCAAACGGTTCGACCGGGAGAGCCGCATTCTGAAATTCAGCGTCCGGGAGCTTCTGCCCAACCCGTTCCTGCAGGAGATGCCCTTTGCGGAGGGCGATCTGGTCCGGGGGAGCGTCATGCAGGTAGTTCCGCAAGGCATCTACGTGGATTGCAGCGGGTATCCGTGCTACATCGCCAATACGGAGTTCGCAGGCGAAATCCGCCGCAACTACAAGGCGGGCGACGCGCTTCGCGCCCGGATTCTCTCCATCGACCCCGTGCAACGAAAAATCCGGCTCACCCGCCGCTGCGAAGAGCTGTCCGGCGAAGAGCTACGGTTCAGCCCCGGCGAATGGCTCTGGTTTACCGTGACGGAACGGACCGCCACAGGCCTGTGGGCCGAATACGAAGGCTATCGCGCCTTCCTGTCCGACACCGATGCCGGGTTCCGGGAGAACGAGAGCCCCAGTCAGCGTTACGGACCGGGCCAGCTGGTCCGGATGCGCGTGACGGGCATCGACGAAAAGGCCAATGCGCTCACCGTATCGGCCGAACTGGTCAGCGACTATTCGCAGTTCGACAGCTGTACCGTAGGCACGGTCGATGTCGCCGAGGTGATTCATGTGGCCGTCAAGGCGATCACGGTCTGCTTCCGGGGCATCTATTGCCGGGTTCCGCTCGAACGCGCCAGCCTCTTCCCGATCGCCAACGCCAAGATGCTCTACGCGGTGCGCGAACAGCTGACGATGGTCGTCGAAGCCGCCGACCCCGAGACGCGGACGCTGAAGCTCAGCGTGCAGCAGCGTTACAACGACTGGTCGGAGATCCCGGTGCGGCCGGGCGACCGGGTTTCGGGCGAAATCTGCTTCCGGTCGCCGCGCTTCGGACTGTTGCTGCGCGACGGCGATCTTTTCTACCGGGTGTGCGCCGAGAGCCGTTTCTGGCAGCCGGCGACCGAGCTTGCGCTCTACCCGATCGGCTCGCGCTGCGAGGAGGCCGTCGTGGAACGCATCGACCCCGATGCGCGGATGATCTACGTCTCGATCGGAACCCGCGCCGCGACCGACCCGTTCGAGCAGGCCCGGCTCCGCAACGGCGACATCGTGAAAGCCACGGTGGCCGGAGGCGACAAGACGGTCTGTGTGCTCCGCTGCGGGGAACTCTACCTCTCGATGCCCCGGGAGGAGGTTCTGCCGGGACATGCGCCCGAATGCGGCGACGAGGTCAAAGTCCGCATACTGTCGGTGGACAAGGTCAAACGCACCTTCTACGTTTCGCAGCGCGCCGTAACGCACGATCCGCTGCTCACGTTCAGCGTGGGTCAGAAGGCGGAGGGCACGGTGCAGAGCCTGTTCGGAACGATGTGCCTCGTCCGGGTCAACGGACTCGTCGGAACGCTTCCGGTCAGCGAAGCGCAGATCAAGGCCATGAACATCCGGAGCGATGCGAACATAACGGTTTACGTTTCCGCCATCCGTTTCACGAAGCGGCAGATCACATTCTCACTCACGCCCACGACCAACAACGACCTGGCCGTCGGCTCCCGCGTGCAGTGCACCGTAGTCAAGGCCACGGCGCATCATGTGTTCTGCACGTTCCCCAAACGGGGCAGGCTCTACGACGCGGCGATCCGGTCCTCGGAGTTCTACTGGAACCGCCCGCCCGACGTGCCGTGCCAGCCGGGCGACCGGATCAACGCCGTCATCACAGGTGAAGAGATCATCGGCAAGACAAAGTACACGACGCTCAACGCCTGCGCGCTGACCCCCAACCCGCTGCTGACCTGCGAGACCGGCGACACGCTCCCCTGCACGGTGCTGGGGACGACCGCAGGCGGCTACCTGATGCGCTGCGGCGGAGCCGTCGGCTTCCTCCACTGCTCCGAGATCATGTGGCAGTACTGCGACCAGTGGCACGGCGTCTGGAAGCGCGGCGAGAAGGTTTCATGCCGGATACTGCACCTCTCGCCCGCGGAAGGCGGCCTGCTGCTGGGCCACAGACAGACCGTCGGCGATCCCTTCCTCAAACACACGCCCGGCGTCGGGAGCGGTTATCCGGCCACGGTGCGGCGCTCCTCGGACGAGAGCGTCGTCGTCCTGCTCGGGGACACCGGGATCGAAGCCACGATCTCCAAGGCCGACATGAAACTTTTCTTCACGGGCGTCGGCCAGTTTATCCCGCAGCCCGGCACAACCATATCCGAGGTGACGGTCGTCCGCATCGAAAACCCCGGGGACCCGAAGCGGCGCCATCCCTTCGTCCGAGTAACCCTGCTTTAACCCACAACGATCCATGGATAACAAACTGCATTACGCGCATACCTTTTTCTGCAGCCACCTCGCCGCCGTCGGACGGGCCTCCGAAGTGCAGGCCGCCGACAAGCGGTGGCAGGCGGAAAAACCCCTGACCCGCGAGGCCTACGAACGGCTCAGCAGCATCTATTACGAGAGTTTCATTGATTCGCTCATGCAGGTCGACGGACAGACCTCGGGGGCGGTCTATGCCGACACGGCGCACCTGACCCTGGAAACCGACCGGCTCTGCACGCTGCGCCACCCAAAGCTCCCCGCCGCGGAATACGCCTTCAGACTGTGCCGGTTCCACCTCTTCTTCTTCCCCTACGACATCTGCCTTTTCGCCATGGAGATCGCCGAAGAGCCTGAAACGACGCTCGACACGCTGATCGCCGCACACGGCATTCTGCGCGAGACCTCCTGCTATGAGATCGCAGAGCAGGGGATTCTGAAATCGCAGATCGACGCCCCGGAGTACCTCGCCCTGCTGGAAGAGATCCTGCGGCTGTGCCCTCCCCGGCCGTCGGCCGAATCCCCGCGTCAGGGACGTTTCTCCGGCCTGACCCTCACCGGCAACAAGCTGAAATGTTTCCAGATCTTCATTTTGGACGACTTCTCGGACGAACTGCTCTTCGAACTGGGAACCTTGAGCCCCGTCGGCTGCGTCGCCGACCACAAACACGAATATTCCCCCTCCCAGGAATATTACGACCGGATCATCCGCACCCACACGATTTCGGCATTCCGCAACTGGAAAGCGCTGGCGCTGGTCGACAGTTTCACTGTGGTTGCAAAAGGCCGCACGGCCGCACAGATGTGGGTATGGCCCAACAGCTATTTCCGGCTGATCTACATCCATGCGCTTTACCAGAAGACGCTGCTCTTCGTCGTCAACCGGCAATTCCGCTCGGCCGCCAACGACCGGAAGTCCATCCGGCTGCTCCACAAAATGAAGGAGCAGGAGCATTGGTACGCCTTCTCGAATATCTCCTACAACTTCCTGCCGCAGCTCATCTACCGGGCCATCGACACCGGGCTGGACATCGCCACCGAGCGCGAACAACTGCACCGCCACCTCGAACAGGAGGCCGAACGCCTCGAAAAGAACTCGGAGCGGCGGCTGGCGGGCCTTATCCTCTTCCTGACGATGCTGACCGTCTGCTCGGCGACCTACGACGGCGCGTCGCTGGTCAAGGATTATTTCGGCTGGGAAAGCGGCACGACCCCGTTCCGGATTTTCGCCGCGCTCCTGCTCTCCGCAATCGTGATCACAAGCATCTCCGTCTGGCATTACCGGCGCAACAAATCCTGATCGGAGATGGAACGAATATCCTATTCGCCCGAAACGCTTTTTCACGTCCTGACCCATTTCGAAACGGCGGACGAAGCCCTGCGCGACAGCCTGCGCCGGGCGGGATTTACCGACGAGGCGATCGACGGCCAGCTACGCATGCCCGGGTCCAAATTCCTCCGCACTTTCGCCCTTTCTCCGCAGGAAGCCGTCGCGCGGCTGCAACGGGATTTCCCCGAATCTTTCACCGCCCTGCACCCCGGAGCCGACGGCCGGGTGCGCCTGTCGTTCCGCTACGACGAACCCGTCGGGACGAGCGGACTGGCGGCAGACGCGGAGCTGACGCCCGCCGCGCGGGCTACGGTTCGCAACATCCTGCGCAACGGATGCCCTGTCCGCACGGTCCGCACCTCCCGCACGATCTCCACCGGAGCCTGCCAACTGATCCTCGAACGCACCGGAGAGGCCGGGTATGCCCTGCGCACGCTCTTTCCCGGGGAACTCGCCCCTCCCCTTCCCCTGCCGGGCGAAGCCCCCGATCCTTTCTGGGCGACGCATCTCCTCATCGAATTCAACTGAATCCGGCTGCAACCGGGGGCGGCATGCGCACCGGTTCCGAACCCGTTTTCCAAACAATGCGGGACAGATGCCGTGCATCGTGAAACAGATTTTTGATTTTAAGCCGGGGAGTTCCGTATATCGTGAAGAACGGGGCGGATGGATAGTACCTCAAGTACATTCCATTCGCCCCGTTCGAGGGATGTGCGGAAATAGCCGCTTACAAATCGGAAATCAAACCAGACCGGAGAATCCCATAAACGCCATGGCCAGAATCCCGGCCGTGATCAGCGCGATGGGAATGCCCTTGAACGCCTTGGGCACGTCCTCGAAATCGAGACGCTCGCGGATACCTGCGAAGAGCACCAGCGCGAGGGCGAAACCGAGGGCCGTGGCCACCGAATAAGTGACGCTCTGCAACAGGTTGAACTCCTTCTGGATCATCAGGATCGCGACGCCCAGCACGGCGCAGTTGGTGGTGATCAGGGGCAGGAAGATGCCCAACGCCTGATAGAGCGACGGCGAGAGCTTCTTGAGCATGATCTCGACCATCTGCACGAGGGCCGCGATCACGAGGATGAAGACAATCGTCTGCATGTAGACGATGTCCAGCGGCACGAGCACATAGGTCTGAATCAGCCACGCCACGACGGCCGCAATGGCCATCACGAAGGTTACGGCAGCTCCCATGCCCAGCGAAGTCTCGACTTTCGACGACACGCCCAGAAAGGGGCAGATGCCGAGGAACTGCGCCAGCACGACGTTGTTGACGAAGATGGCGCCGATGATGATTGCAAAATAGGAAAGCTCCATAACTATTTCTTGGCTAATTTGTTAAACAATACCATCAGATAGCCCAGCACCAGGAATGCCCCCGGGGCCAGCACGAAGATCAGCGGCGCGACGTCCGCAAAGCCGAGGTTGACGCCGAAGATGGCGCCGCTGCCCAGGATCTCGCGCACGGCGCCGATCACAGTCAGCGCCAGCGTGAAGCCCAGGCCGATGCCCACGCCGTCGAGAATCGAATCCAGCGGGGAGTTCTTCGAAGCGAAGGCCTCGGCGCGGCCGAGGATGATGCAGTTCACCACGATCAGCGGGATGAAGACACCCAGCGCTCCGTACAGCGCCGGCACATAGGCCTGCATCAGCATCTGGATGATCGTCACGAACGAGGCGATCACGACGATGAACGCCGGGATGCGGACCTTGTCGGGAATGATGTTCTTGATCAGCGAAATCACAAGGTTCGACATGATCAGCACGGCCATCGTCGCCAGCCCCATGCCCATGCCGTTTTCGGCCGAAGTCGTCGTACCCAGCGTGGGGCACATGCCCAGCACCAGCACGAACGTCGGGTTGTTCTTGACGATGCCGCTCGATATAATTTGCAGTTTATTCATTTTGACCTCCTTCCTGAGCCGCAGGCTCGTTGGTTTGTCCGGCGGCAGCCGTCGCTCCGGACGCCGTGTCGGTCGGGGCTTCGCCCGTCGCCACGCTCTTGTAAGCCATCCACGCGCGGTTGATCGCGTCGACATAGGCGCGCGACGAGATCGTTGCGGCGGTCAGCGCATCGACGTCGCCGCCATCCTTCGTCACGGCCAGCTTGCCGTCGACGAGCTTCTTCGATTCGAGTTTCCGGCCCTTGACGCTCGCAAGCAGGACGTTGCCCTCGTCGGCCATCTTGGTACCGAGACCCGGAGTCTCGGTCTGCTCCAACACGTTGACGTTCACTACTTCGCCCTCGGGCGTGAAGCCCACCATCAGGCGCACCACGCCGCCGAAGCCCTGCTTGGTCATCGACTGCACGGCATAACCGCTCACGCTGCCCCCGGCCGTCGCCGTGTAAACCGTGATCGGCATGTCGTCGATGGTCAGCTCCTCGGTCGTCGTGGCGTCGAACGCCGGGAGCACCTCGTTCAGGGCCGCCAGCGTCGCGGCTTCCTTGGCCGCCGCGATCGGCTCCACGGTAATCATATTGACGAAGCCCACTCCGGCCGAAGCCACGAGGGGGATGCCGAAGAGGACGGCCGTCATGTTCAAAAGTGTACTTTTCATGCTGTCACCTCCTCTTATTTCACGCCGAAGCGCTTGGGTTTGACATATTTGTTGATCAGGGGCACGCAGGCGTTCATAATCAGGATCGCAAACGACATGCCCTCGGGATAAGCGCCCCACAGACGGATGCACATGGTGATCAGTCCGATTCCCACGGCGAAGATCACGCCGCCCCGAACGGTCATCGGCGAGGTCGAATAGTCCGTGGCCATGAAGATCGCACCTAACATCGCGCCGCCCGCAAGGACATGGAATATACCGGCCCTCCACGCAGTCCCGAAGAGGTATCCCAGTTTATAACCGGCCGAACAGGTTCCGTCGGCAGCCTGCGGAAGCGCGTCGAACGACACGGAGCACATCGCAACCACCCCGGCGAACACAGCCATCGTCGCGAGCACCGTCACGGGAATGTGCCACGTGATCACGCGCCGCCACAGCAGGTAGACGAATCCGCACAGCAAGGCCGCAGCGGCCACCTCGCCCAGCGAACCGGGGATGTTGCCCAGCAGCATCTCCTGCACGCCGATGGCGCCGGGACCCGCCAGCCCCTGCTTCACGGCCGCCAGCGGCGTGGCGCCCGACAGAACGTCGAACGAGCCGTTCACGGGCAGCGGCCAGGTGGTCATCTGCACCGGATAGGCGATCAGCAGGAACACGCGTCCCACCAGCGCGGGGTTGAAGGGGTTCTTGCCCAGGCCGCCGAAGGTCATTTTGGCGACGGCGATGGCCACGAAGGCGCCCATCACGACGATCCACCAGGGAATCGACGCCGGGAGGTTGAAGGCAAGCAGCACGCCCGTCACCACGGCCGACCAGTTGCCGACGGTAGTCGCACCGCGGACCATGAATTTCTGAATCAGGTACTCGATCACCACGCACGACACCACGGAAAGGGCCGTAACGCGCAGCACGTCCAGTCCGAAGACCACCGTCGACACGACCAGCGCGGGCATCAGCGCGATCACGACGTCGCGCATGATCCGGGTCGTCGACTGGGCCGTCTGCACGTGGGGTGCGGGAGCCACAATGAGTTTATTAGCCATATCTATACTGTTTTTTCATTTACTTTTTAGGTGCAGCCGCTGCGCGTGCGCGGATCAGGCCCATCACGGTCTGCTTGCCGAGGCGCACCCAGTCCAGCAGCGGCAGATAGGCCGGACACGTCGACTGGCAGCAGCCGCACTCGATGCACGAGGTGATCATCAGCGCTTCCAGTTCGTCCCAGCCCTTCTTCTGGGTCATCTTCGAGAGGTAATAGGGTTCCAGTCCCATCGGACAGGCGGAGACGCACTTGGCGCACTTGATGCACTGCGTCGCCTCGCGGCGCTGTGCGTCGCGGCCCGACATGACGGTGATGCCCGAGCAGCCCTTCGTCACGGGCGAGTCGAGGTTCACCATCGCCCGGCCCATCATCGGACCGCCGTTGATCACCTTGCCCGCATCCCCGGGAAGGCCGCCCGCGGCCTCGATCAGCGCCGAGATCGGCGTACCCATGCGGGTCAGCAGGTTCTTCGGCTCCTTCACGCTCTTGCCCGTGACGGTCACCACCCGCTCGATCAGCGGTTTGTTCTTCAGCACGGCCTGATAGACGGCAACGGTCGTCGAGGCGTTGCACACCACGGCCCCCACGTCGATCGGCAGCGCGGGCGGAGGCGGAACCTGACGGCCCATGACGGCTGCGATCAGCTGCTTCTCACCCCCCTGCGGGTACATCACCTTCAGGGGTACGACCTCGATGCCCTTGTATCCGGCGGCGATCTTCGTCAGATGCGCGATCGCGTCGGGTTTGTTGTTCTCGATGCCGATATAGGCTTTCCCGACGCCCACGGCCTTCATCAGAATCGTGACGCCGACGACCAGTTCCTCGCCGTGCTCCAGCATCGTGCGGTGGTCCGACGTAAGATAGGGTTCGCACTCCACGCCGTTGATGATGACGCACTCGGCCTTCTTTCCGGGTGGAACCGAGAGTTTCACGTGCGTGGGGAACGTCGCTCCGCCCATGCCGACGATGCCGGCGTCCTTGATCTTGGCGATGATCTCCTGCGCCGAGAAGGAGCAGACCTTCACCAGCGCCTCCGAACGGTCGATGCCCTCGGCCCAGTCGTCGCCCTCGCGCTTGATGGTGATCATCATCTGGCGCAGGCCCTGGCCGTTGACGACCATATCGACAGCCGTCACCGTACCCGAAATCGGGGAGTGGATGTTCGCCGACATGAAACTGCCGGCTTCGGCGATGAGCTGGCCCGTGAGCACCCGATCGCCTTTGGCGACCTTGGCCACCGCCGGGGCGCCGATGTGCTGTGCGAGGGGAATCGTCACCACATCGGGCAGCGGCAGCACCTCGATCGGTTTGGCGCAGCTCAACTTATTTTCCGACGGATGGACTCCGCCCATTGGAAATGTTCTCATAGATATAGTAAGGTTCTATTTTTATGCTTCTGCTTCGAAAAACCTGTTTCGTTTTTCCTTATCCGCAGGTCGTGATCGCGGCGCAACGCCGCGTTTATACATTTGACCCACCTCTAAATCCCCGCCTTGACGGGAACTTATCGCCCGCGACCGGATTGTCAACCGGAATGCGGATGGAAAAGTCTCAACTCGTCTCTTTCAGTTTTCAACTTTCGGCGCAGCCCCGGCCTTCGGAGCGGCGGGTGTTGCCGGTGTTGCCGGAGCCTTCGGGGCTTTGGGCAGCGGGTCCATGCCGACGAGCCGGATGGCTCCCGTAGGACATTCGTTCACACACTTGCGGCACAGCTTGCACTTCTGCGGGTCGATGTAGGCGAGGTTGTTCTCCACGGTGATGGCATCGAAGGCGCATACTTTCACACACTTGCCGCAGCCGATACATCCGGCCTTGCAGGCCTTCATCACCACGGCGCCCTTGTCCTTCGACACGCACGACACGTACACCGCACGGTTCTTGGGCCATTTCTTCCGCAGTTCGATGATCATTTTCGGACACGCCTTCACGCAGGCGCCGCAGGCCGTGCACTTGTCGGCGTCGACCTCCGGAAGTCCCGTTTCCGGGTTGATGTGAATGGCGTCGAAGGCGCAGACCGCGACGCAGTCGCCGAAGCCCAGACAGCCGAACGCGCAGCCCGTCTCGCCCACATAGAGCGACGAAGCCACGGCACACGACTTGGCCCCGTTGTACTCGTTGGTGCGGGGACGCTTCTCGCACGTGCCGCCGCAGCGGACGGTCGCCACTTCGGGCTGCTTTTCGGCAGCGGCCTTTCCGAGGTATGCAGCCACGGCTTTCATACAGTCGCCGCCGCCCACGGGGCAGAAGAGCGCCGAGATGTCGTCGCGCTTCACGAGCGCGTCGGCCATGCCCCGGCATCCTGCGAATCCGCAGCCGCCGCAGTTGGCCCCGGGGAGCATCTTCTCCACCTCGTCGATCCGCGGGTCCTCCTCGACCCGGAATTTCCGGGCCACGAAATAGAGGATTACCGCCGAGAACACTCCCAGCGCACACAGCGTCAGGATCGTGTAAAGTAATACTTCCATCAGATTTTTGTTATTGTAAATTGAATTGTGTGTTCGATTTTCCGCCGGAAGAGCCACAGCGCGAAATAATAAACGCCCACGCCCGCAATAGCGGCGAGGGCGCCCGCACCTTCGCTCCATCCGGCGACGGCGATCGTCCCGACCAGAACGGCCAGCAGGACGGCCAGCGCACCGACATAGGCCAGCACGACGGCGCGTACGCCGGCACTCCGCCGCACGCCGACCATCACCTCCCTGCCGGCGGCATACTGCCCGGCCTCGGGGGTCGCCACGGCGACGATCTTGTCCTGCGCCTCGGCCAGGCCGCACGCCTGGCGGGCCTTGCAGGTTCCGCAGGCGCTCCGGGAGGTGATCCTCACATAGACCGTGTCGCGCTCCGTGCGTTCCACCACGCCGCAGTGTTCGATCAAATCCGCCACGCCCTAATCTCCGTATTTGTTGGTGAGGGGCATCAGCCGCTCATGTCCGAACGTGCACGACGAGAGCCGCAGCACGGGCGGAAACTGGTAGCGTTTCTTCTCGTTGCGCATGATCATGCCGTGAATTTTCTCCACCACCTCCGAGTCGAAGCCCGCGTTGACGATCTCCTCGCGGTGCTGCCCCTCCTCGATCATGCGGAACAGGATGGCGTCCACCACCTCGTAGGGCGGCAGAATGTCGCTGTCCTTCTGTCCGGGATGCAGTTCCGACGAAGGTTCCTTGGTCAGGATGCTTTCGGGAATCGGGTTGCCCTGCGTCCGGTTGATATAGCGTGCCACGTCGTACATTTCGCTCTTGTAAAGGTCGCCCGTGGGGCTGAAAGCGCCTGCCGTGTCGCCGTACAGGGTGCAGAGCCCCAGTGCGTTCTCGCTCTTGTTCGAGGAGTTCAGCAGGATGTAGTCCGTTTTGTTCTGGAGGGCCATCAGCAGCACCGTGCGGATACGCGTCTGGATATTCTCCTCCGTGGCGTCGAACTCCGTGCCGCCGATGACCGGCTTGAGGGTGTTCACCACGCTGGTATAGATTTCCGAGATCGGAATGACGTTGTATTCGATGCCGAGGTTGCGCGCCAGCTCCTTGGCGTCCTCCACCGACTCGAGGGACGAGAAGGGCGAGGGCATCAGCAGCGCGCGGACATTCTCCGCCCCCAGCGCATCGGCGGCGATCGAGGCCACCACGGCCGAGTCGATGCCGCCCGACAGGCCGATCGAAGCCTTCCGGTAGCCGTTCTTGCGGAAGAAGTCCCGCAGTCCGCAGCGTGCCGCCTCGTAGACCAGACGCGTGCGGTCGTTGTAGGTCGAGGGGATCGAGATCGGCCGGGCGGACGCCTTCGTATCGAAAATCTGGAAATCCTCCTCGAAATTCTTCATCATCAGCACCAGTTCGCCGCGGCTGTTCAGCGCGCCCGACGTGCCGTCGTAGACGATGTCGGTCGAACCGCCCACCTGATTGACCAGCACGAGATTCTTGCTCTCGACGAAAGCCAGGTTGCGCATCATCTCGTAACGGTAGGTCATGGTTCCCTTGCCGTATTTGCGGGCGTTGATCGAGATGACCGTTTCGACCGACTGGTCGAAGTCGCGCTCGCGGCTCAAATCGTCGCCCACGATGATCGCGCACTTATGGCCCTTGATCGTGGCGTATTCATAGCCTTTCGAAGGGACCAGGAAACCCATTTCACGGCGCGCCGTGATGTATTTCTTGCCGATGTAGCGCAGCACCTTGCGATCCTGGATCAGCGCCGCGGCGCTGATCGTGCCGTCCGCCGTGAGGATCGGAAGACCGACGATGGCGGCGATGCCGTCGCAGCACGAGGCTATTTCGACCAGAGCGTCCTCGCAGAGTTCGAGGAAGGTCGTCTTGCGCAGCAGGTCGAAGGCGGGGGTTCCGCTCACGGCCTGTTCGGCGAAAATCACCAGGTCGGCATGCTGCGCTTTCGCCTTGTGAATGGAGTCGATGATCTTCGAGGCATTGCCGTCCACGTCTCCGATCGTGTAATTCAGCTGAGCTATGGCTATTTTCATGCGAATAATTTAAGTCCGGAAATTACAACTTTGCAAAGTTAAGGATTATTTGCAAAAGTCGGAAAGATTTTCGATGTTAATAAATTAACATTCCCGCATTTACAAAAATATTTAAAAACAAAAAAGGCTCCCGGTTTTCCGGAAGCCTTTTCGCTGTTCGTATCGTCTCTATTCCTGCGTTTCGTCGGGATCGGCGACGAGGATGCGGCCGCAGTATTCGCAGATAATGATCTTCTTG
>ULQV01021902.1_pt1 | contig 15276 bp, 15 predicted proteins | sample 1954851 | NCBI WGS metagenome assembly ULQV01 (sample SAMEA4835665, study PRJEB28245) | human gut metagenome | biome: gut microbiome; material: fecal sample | place: Denmark | collected 2008 | reverse complement strand
TATTTCGTGTAATTCTGCCTCAGGTTCTTGATGTCGTGGTTGCCGGAAATAAGGTATATTTTCCCGTTCAGCCTGTTCAGTATGTTTACCCATTCGGCAGAACCGCCCAGACAGAAATCACCCAAGTGGAACACGATATCCTCCGGACCGACCACTCGGTTCCAATTGATAATAATCGTTTCATTCATGTGCGACACATCCTTGAATGGCCTGTTGCAGAACCTGATGATATTGGTGTGGTTGAAGTGGGTGTCGGATGTAAAGAACACCCTGCTTCCGTCAAATTTATAATTCATAATCTTTCCATTCATGCGCATCACTGCGCGGTTAATGATACGTTACAATTCAGCCCGTGGACGGAATTGACGGAGAAAAGCACATCGTGCGAACGTCACCAACAGGCACATAATAAAAACCGTCGAAAAGTTTGGTAAGGACTCTCCGACGGTTTTCATTTATCGTTTCAGCGGGATACCAGCATCATCGTACCCCCGATGGTCTATCAGACGTTCGTCGGAAAATGTTCCCAAATGTATAGAATGCTCCAATGCCCGAAGTATGGACACACGACAATCTCTCAAGGCATTTTATGCCTCGATCCGATACGGTGTTCCAGTTGTTCATTCTTCTTTGCAGCATTGTAAGCTTAATGTTTTTTATTCAATTGACAGCGCAAAATTACGGATTTTCTTGAGGACCAGCAAATTTCTTTAGAGAAAAGCCGATATGAAGCAAATGCGGACACATAGTGCAAAAGTGCAAGAGCAAACATATATTCGGGCTGTTCCTGTGGATGCAGAAAACTTGCACTCTTGCCCCTTTAATGCGATAATTTATAGTGCTATCCTTGGGTGTGAAATACAGTCATTAATAATCAGGACTGACTTACCTCACATAATTCTCGATGATGATTCCCATATATCTGGATTAATCATACAGTTTAAACATGTTCTCTATCTGGTCAAGCGTCTTATTGAATGATATCCTTAGATCGGCTGGACATTTGGGGTTGTTCAGAAGTTGTCTCAATCTTTGAATCTGGACTCTCATCTTGATATTACTCGCTTTCGTGGTCTTATCCACTCTTATCGCAAGCTCAGCCATTAGTTTTTTTAAGAACTTTCGTATTCTACCTATAATCTTTATAAACGCTGGATAAGCATTCATTTCTATTAGCAAATCAATTCCTTCAATACTTTCTAATATGCGAAGTACATTACTTTCGTTGGTATCTCTATCCAAATAGTGAACGTACAAAGCTCTACGTTTCACATCCTCCTGATTTAAAAGACTTTCCAATTCCGTTCGAATTTCTACTGCTTCAGTTTTCAACTTTTCAGCATCCGCAGGGACAGCTTTCTGTATGAACGACCAAAGCGCATTGCCTTTTTCTGTATCATTATATCCGACAAGATGGCCAAGCGTTGAAACTTTTGATACAAGCAATCGACGAAAGGTCAAGGGATATTCTATATCACTTCCTGCATTCATAAAAGCCTTTATGACACAAGACATATCAGCAAAAGACATTTCTATAAGGAGAAAAACATTCATTAGGTCTTTCATGTCCTTTATTGTCTTTGACTTGTTTTGGTTGGATGCGTTCTGGCCCAACCAGTCTTCCAGCCGTCCTAGTTTATCCTTTTCTTTAGCTGCCCAGTCAACGCTATCAATGTCTTTAAGTACCTTATAGAGTATTTCCTTAAATTGATCATTTTTTGAGAATTCAGCAACTATTCGTTTGTAGAAATCTAGTTTGATGACATTGATTCGAAAATGATGAAAACCTGTCACTTTAGAAAATGTATTTCCCTGCCAGGTCTCCACGTATTCAATAGTATCACATAATACCTGTATCCAAAGCAGTGCATCCATCCACGGAATTACGCACTTCATCGGTTCATCCTCGCCTTTATCTTTTACCTTTACAAGTTGTTTATACACCTTATAAAGGTCATCATCATAATGGTAAGTAAGATTCCGACTTTTACGTTCTTCATAGGTCGTCATCACTGTTCTCAATTGCGTTGACACCTTGTCATAAAGGGCCAGCAACCGTTCATATACCTGAGCATACTTAGTCTTTTCGAATCTTTGGCAGACCTGTTTAAGTTCACACTCGAGTTTCATCCATATTGATTCCTCACTTCCCTCACCATAACCTAATAGCAAACGGCATCCCTCCACCCTAATACCTTCAAGGTTCTTGATATGATAACATTTCTCAAAGGTATATGTACCCTTCAAACAGCCCCTTAAGCTGGTCATAAGGTCTATTAATATAAACCTCATATTCATCCGCAGTTCTATAGCCAGTCTTAATAATTGTGGTACATCTGCATTTAGTTCCTTCAAGACCGAGATATCTTCTACTACTTTCTTATGCAAATCCTCGATGGTCTTTGAGAAATTGCCTATCAGATTCTCTACAGTCTCTTTTGAAGCCTCTTGATATATAGGTTTTGTCTCTGTCATTTTGCTCTCTCTACTATCTGCCTTGCAAGTAATGTCGTTTCTATCAGATGTAATATCAATACATGACAAAGTCTACAAACCGACATTAAAGTCGTTTTATATACCTTGCTGTCATCTGCAGCATCGTAGTGGCATTCTATGTGTTGTGTTATAGGATTGTAATCAACGCCACTATGAATAGCAGCATTCCTGATTTTATTATTCATTGAACCGTCCAGATAATCCACAAAGGCACCATTTCCTTCAAGCACTTCTATCATCTTTCCAGCTGTTTTTTCGGCAAACTTTGTGATAGTATTGACATCACTTAACCCAGAATTAGTAAATACATCTATATTGCTGTTTTCTCGAAGATTGTTCAATCCTACAAGTATTTTTAAGCCATGAGCAAATACCTCATAACCTTCTTTGTACATACCCATCGCATCATCACAACCTATAGTGACAATCTTCAAATCACCATTCCCGGCCACATCTTTGATACCTGCACTTGCATATATTGTGGCAGGTAAAATTTTTTGTATATTATCAATAGTCTTAGCTATAAAAGGCAATGCCTCATCTTTATACCACTTTGAAATCAATCCGCTAGCATCCAATTTAGCCTTGAGATCCCGCACTTCATCTACAGTTAACTTATTGATAAGGTCTTCCAGCGGTTTAATAAACCTTGCATGACAATCATCCAGATAACGTTGTGGAGCAATGTTTAGATATACGCCTTTCAGCAGCTCAAAGTAGGAATCATACATTTCCAGAGTATTGTCGAGGGGCTTATATTTCTTCTCATCAAACAATGTAGCCATCTTATTACTAAACGCTTTCACATTCCCCTTCTTCAGCATAGGCAATAGTACGTTCAGCACTCCTTTATAGGGTAATAACCCATACTGCATCTTTGTTAAGAACTCATCATACCTATGAACCTCTTCTAGTGAAAAAAAAGGACTTTTAAACGATAAACTCAAAAATAACGATGAAAGAACCATGGACTGCGCAAAGTCTAAGTCTTTCATATACAAATCGTCAATAATTGGCAGAGACGAAGAATAACCAATGGTTGTTATCGGTGGATCTTGTGGCGAGGGCGTGTGCATAAATTCCTTTGGGAAAAGGCCTTGCTTCCCATATCTATAAGCAAGGTTATCTCCACAACCCACGCACTCAAAACTAATGGGCCATTCATAAATTTGTATGTTCTGGTCTAATTGAAACTTCAACTGATATATTTTCCCACAACTGAGACATTTTACATATGTTCGCTGTACCATACCCTCTTTAATTTAACCCTTTTTAACCATCAACTTTATTCTTTCCTGCATAGTTTTAGCAGCTGTCAAGATGTTTGCTAGCGAGCAAATTTCTCCTAACCTTTGCCACTCACAGGACTGATAGATCAATGTCCATAAATAAACATAGCTAAAGGTCAACAAATAGTATGAAAAAGCATAGGTATTTAACGTCGCCATATCACTCTTAAAAGGAGAAAAATAGTCCCCATGAAAACGTTCACACCTATACGTATAAAGCACACAACTCAACATAAATAATAACCGCTTTTCTATGTCAACCGTATATTCATTGTTGTTTACCGTCACTTTTTCTCCGCTCAATATCTTCTGGAGCAAAAGCGAAGACCGTCTCAACACGTCTGCGCTAGGCTTCACCGTTTCCTCAAGTTTATACTTGGCTTTTATATCAGCATACAACTCTTTCGTTAAGATGTCTTTCGCTCTTTCCGAAACTTTTTCAGCTTTGTCTGTAATAGCTAAATCATGTTGAATGAAGCAGCGCATAATTGCAAATCTTAATACAGAAATGGGTATTTCACTTAAAAACCTCTCCCACATTTCTTTTACCCGCAGATCATTATTGATAAGAGGCATGATCAACTCTTTTACTGTTCTCAGCATTAGGTGAGTTGCCTTATCGTTATCTTTCGGCCACGCTATACTTCTATGATGATTCATAAATATCTCCAGCGAACGCCATGCGATATTGAATCCTTCATCTGGTCTGTAAGGTAATTCGTCATAGATATCAATGATACCCGAAAACACCTTGTTCAATTTCGCATTGGGAAACAGGATATCTTTTGCCCCTTCTGATAGCCTCACAGGTTCAAAGATTTGTGTTATTCCTTGCCCATGAAGCCATTCGTCTAGCATCTGCTGGACATCACTATACCACTGTCCTGCTTCTGGCCACGTATTGTTATAGGTAATACGTTTCTCTGTCCAAAGCAATTCTCGCTTATCTTTTTCTGTCATAACCATTTTTATATACCGTAAAGTTCTCTTAAAGTTTTTACTCTCCATATCTGTGCCCAAAAGTTGTTGTTCACGACATCATAGAATCTAATTTCATCTCCATACCGTCTACAAACAAAACGAATTTATATCTATTCCGAAAAGAACGTCCCTTAGGCACCACATGACTCACAAAATTCTTCGCATTCGCTTTAATGTTCTTTTCAATATTATTTAACCTTCTGAGCATTTCTACATAACTCCGCATTGCCATTATGCTTATCCCTGCTGACGTTATATACCACCTCCCATAGGTAAATATGAATCCCCGGCAGATAATTCATGAAAAGTATTTACACCAGATTTTCTTAATAATGTGATATCCTTTTCGTCAAAGGAGGTTTCAGGTTTCACTCCTTCCATCTTATAGATTGAAAGTAATTCTGGCCAGTTCTCGTTTACTATTTCCAAAAGTCTTTTATCCGACCATCCTACGTGATCTCTGATTATACATTATCGTTACGAAAAATAGCGAAAAGCACATACCCTGTACGCCTTACATACCCAGGGCAGAAAACGTTTCTCCTAAATACAAATGATGTATGCCCCAGTCATACAAAAGCCCATCAAGTTTGTCTTTCTTGGTAGCATTGTTCAAGTGAGGATTCACACTTTCTCCTTTACGAATCTTCTCTTCTAACCATTTTAGTCCAATCTCTACTTCTGCTGGACAAGTAAAAGAAGTTGCTTTGTAAATTGTCCTAGGCCTTTTTTCTATAAGACGATAGGTGTATGAACAGTAAGACTGCAATACATCATCATTAGTAGTTAAAGAAGATGTATCAAAACCTAGTTCTTCTATTTCTCTCTTGAAAATATTGGCAAGCGTTTCCTTAAGTTTGCAAGTAATTTCTATACCCATTGTTTAACCCTTTTATATGCTTCATCATAGTACCAATGAAACGAAACAGTTCGTGTTAAGACCTTAAACGAAAGAAACATTGATATTATAATAATAGACATTATCAATTGATAACTTACAAACTAATAAAAGTCCTTTAGTTTTGCTTCGTCCCCGTATTCATATTTACGTTAGATAAAACTCACATCAACATCAGGAATGATAACGTCAGCGAGTTTGTCGTTAACAAGAAATCCCATGTATAGCGGAATAGTAAGTATATCTCCCTCGCGTCCAACATTATATTGTCCTAGCTTGATTGCATTTTTAACATGATATACGTCCTTGTTTTTAAGAACTGTAGTCATGCTTTTTGACTTACCTGTCTTTGCTTTAATTTCAAGGATAACACATTCGCCTTTGAATCTTACCAGAAAGTCCAATTCAAGTCCGCTATCCTTACGGAGATAGTATAGTTTTTGACCTGATTTACTTAGAAAATCAGCCATCAGATTCTCAAAAATAGCTCCTTTGTATCCAAGAAGATTACCCTTTAAAATATCCGCCTGAGTGCCATAGTCGAGCATTGCCACAAGGAGACCTATATCGGTAGTGTACACTTTGAAACAGTCCTTGATGGAATTTCCCTCTAACGGCAGTTCCGTGGTTTGTATATTATAGCATCTACGGACAATCCCGGCATCCTCCAGCCATTGAATACTACCGATGTACTGAGAAGACCTTCCTCCCTTTTTTACAACTGAATATTGAAATTTTTTGTTCTCTTTAGCCAATTGCTTCGGAATAGATTCAAAACATTCACGGATATTGGGTTTGTCTGCATCATCTGCATATTTGACCATATCCTCTTCGTATTCGGCAATGAGATTTCGCTGTAACTTATATATAAGTTCGATATTCTTGGTCTCAAGGAAACAATTCACCACTTCCGGCAAACCTCCAACAATGACATATCTGTATAGCAGCTCCATCATGGCCTTATGAACCCCCTCGGGAACAACCATCTCGTTCTCAAAGCATGATTTTACAGAATCAATAACCGCCGGACTGATACCGTTTGCCCATAGGAACTCTTCAAAATCCAACGGGTACATGTCTATCACGGTTTCGTATCCGACAGGAACTGAATCTTGTCCTATATCTTCTTTCTTTTTCTTGCTTTGACCGTAGCCTTTCACTCCCAAAAGAGAACCTGTGGCAATAACATCGAAACGCCCGTCTATATGGAATGACTTCAAGGCAGTCCTTGCTTCTTTACATTCTTGAATCTCGTCAAGAATAATGCAGGTTTTCCCTTCAATGAAACGACTGCCCTGGATCAAAGCAGAGAGGTTGAGAATGATAGTATCAACATCTATATTGCCAGTAAAGGCAGACTTCTTGTCTGGTTCAAGAATGAAATTCATATAGACCACACTATCATAGTTCTCCCTCGCGAATTTCTGGACAATATATGTCTTTCCACATTGGCGGATACCTTTTATAACAAGAGGCTTTCTGTCCTCAGACTGTTTCCAGTCGGCTAAATATGTTTCTATCTTCCTTTTAAGCATGGCACAACTTTATTCTTCAATGACAAAATTACACTTTTTCTAGTGAATAAACCAATGTTTGATACATTTTTTCAAGCGAATAAATCGAATTTGTCACACTTTTTCAAGCGAATCAGACTCCATTTATACACTTTCCCATCAAAATTGAGGCTTGTAATCTACACTTTTCCATGAAATCATCACCTTTATTTTATCTCCGTACTCGTATAAAGTCAATATGAGGGAAGAAAAGAGATGGCTGCGCCATGGCAAAATAAACCCCGACATGCCCAATCTTTGTAGACAGAGCCTGTCGGGGTCAAATAGTGCCGTTTTGCTTCTTTTCTCTCTGTTTGTAATTACCAGTTACAATGAACAGATTCACGAATATACTTGTCGTAAACAGCAGCAACACCTGCCATTTGTTCCGGTGTCAGTGCAGTGAGTTCTGCAGCCTTCACATTTGTCAATACCTGCTCACACTTGCTGGCACCGGGTATTACTGCACTTACTGCATCGTGCATCAGAATCCAGCGTAGAGCATAGGGAATAAGGTTTTCCGTATGGAACAGTCTCTTCAATTCCTCCACGGCTTGTAACCCGAGTTCGTAATCCACCCCGGAGAAGGTCTCGCCTTTATCGAATGCCTCACCATTCCTGTTATAGCTACGATGATCATCCTTACCAAATACCGTATCCTTTGTATATCGGCCGGTAAGAAGTCCACTTGCTAAAGGCACACGGGCCAAAATACCGATATCGTTTGTTTTTGCTGCAGGGAACAGTTTCTCCAGCGGTTTCAGACGGAACATATTGAATATCACTTCTATGGCCGAAATAGGGTATTCCATGGCCTGCAAGCCTTCTGATACCTTCTCAATGCTGACCCCATAGTGACTGATCTTTCCTTTCTGCACCAGTTTGTCCATACCAGAAAACAATTCATCTTTCTGATATACAGATGTGGGAGGACAATGAAGAAGAACAAGATTCAACTGTTCGACACCAAGACGTTTCAGACTGCCATCGATAAACTGTTCCATGTTTTCTGCAGTATATCCTTCCGCCGTGTGTGGATTCAGTCCCCTGCCACATTTGGTCACGACAAAGAAATGGTCTTTGTGCTTCGCTATGAACTTTCCGATAGCAAGCTCACTGTTACCGTTGTTATAGATATCTGCTGTATCAATCAGATTGATACCACTTTCATAACTTGCCTCCAGGATTTTCTGTGCTTCTGCTTCGTTAAAAGGATCACCCCACTTGGTGCCAAGCTGCCAGGTTCCAAGGCCAATTTCACTGACCATTCGGTTTGTTTTACCAAATCTTCTTTGATTCATAAAGTCTTTCGTATGTTGATTAATTATTCTTTCCAGTAATCTTCTGATGTGTAATATATCATCTTTTTGGTCATACCGCCATCTATTACGATGTTTGCTCCGTTGATGAAATCATTTTCAGGTGCAGACAGGAACATGACCATCCGTGCTATATCTTCAGGTACTCCAACCCTGCCGGAAGGGTGTTGTTTGTGGTCTTCTTCGGACAGTGTGTCATATTCTGAACATTGTATCCATCCGGGGCTGATGGCATTCACGGTAATTGGAGTTTCCGAAAGCGATACACAAAGCGTATTGGTCAATGATACAAGACCGCCCTTTGATGCTCCGTAAGCCTCCCAGTCTGCCTGGTTCTGATGCCATCTCGTAGAAGCGATGTTGATGATTCTGCCATAATCCATTCCCTTGTTTGCTTCAATAAATTGTTTGCAGCACATGAAACTACCATAAAGGTTGGTGTCTATCACCTTACGGAACTCTTCGGGAGTGATGTCGAACACGCTCTTCGAGAACTTGCTTATCGCGCCGTTGTTTACCAGCACATGTACTTCGCCGAAATTTTTCCTTGCATACTCAAAAACACGACAGATGTCCTCATAGGAACATAGATCCGCTTTCTGGAAATGTATTTCACGGCTGCTGAAATCCGCACTGTTCACATCCACTGCAATGACGGTGAATCCGTTATCTGCAAACATGTTGACGATAACTTTTCCTATTCCGCCGGCTGCACCGGTCACTACGGCTACTTTTCTGTTTTCTTTCATACTTATTTCAATGAGATAGCTGTTTCCTTTATTTCGCTTATGATGTCATTCTGACCAGTGATGTCATCCGGTTCATATGCCGAAATCGGGATAAACTTTAACATATCCCAATGCAGATAATCACTTATTGCATGAAACTGTTTATCAATCAAATCGTACACGATTATCTTGGATACTCTTTTGTGCTTAATCAATGTAAGCTAACAATCAATTTAACTCGCAGTAAGACAGAAAAGTATAAAGACCGAATAATCAAAGCTTTTGATTGCTATAATACAGAGAGCAAATACAACGAAAGAAGAGCACGTAAACTCCTTTTTGATCGCTTACGTTTTTTATGTGGAAACACCAAACTATTAAACAGTAAAGAAGGGATAAAAGTAGGCGTATACTACTCAAACAGTCTTCTTGAGGAATCAAATTTGAGTAGCTTAAAGGCACTGAATTGTTTTCTAATGAGAATGGTATATACTAATCTCAAGCCCCATTGTGAATATAGTTTTGATGTTAATAAATTGAAAAAGCAAATTGTTCGTCGTTTCGATTTTTGTAACGGATTTAAGCAAAAAAGATTTCATAATTACACCACCAAAGAATTAATAGAGATAAAGAAAATATGGTAGTATGAAATACAGAAAAAAGCGGATACGGTTGAAATATAAAAGGAGAGGGTTATACTTTCCGATGTATTACCATACGTAATGATTCCTTTTCTGGTTAAAGGTTACGAACAATACGTATTTCCGTACCGGGTTCCAATGCCCCCTCTCGTGTAAAATTATACTGCTTTCGCAACATTTTACCGTAGCAGACAGATTACATAAGCATTTTGTATTGTACCATCAAATAATAAAATCAATACAAATATTTTAATTGTATTTGTTTTCCCCTCATTATTGATTATGCCCGGTAAAATATACTGTGGGGTAATTACCTTCATGGTATGTATATCCGGCATCTTAATGCGATGCAATTCCCCGACACTGTTTCAGAACGGTTGCTGCCGCAACCATATAGCCATAAAGCGGTCGTAGACGATATAACCGTCCGCCGTTTTGTAGACCATTTCCCGGTCGATCAGCCTTTTGAGGGCGCTGTTCACGCTGCTGGCCGCCCGGAGTCTGTATTCTGTAATGAAATCCCCGGAATTGATCTCCCTGACGCATCCGGCTTTGGCGATGGCCTTAAGCAATCGGATATTGCTCGCCGGATAAGCCGCGAGCAGGTTCTCGTACGTATAGGTCGATTCGGCGACCACCTCTCCGATGGCATAATCCACCATTCCGATATCCGGGTTCCCGGCATACCCGTAAAGCCGGTTGAGCAAGGTCTGGATGTACCATGTATGCCCGTCGAAGGCGTCATAAAGATACCCGAACGTCTCTTCGGCCAGTTTCCGGCCCTGCCGAGTGAAAAAGTCGGCTGCGAAACGATAATATTCGTCTCTGGCTATCCGGTCGATGACCTGCGTTTGCGTACTCTGGTAGAAAGGACGTTTGGCCGAATGGAACATCTGCTGCATGATATGCTGCTTGCTGCCGGCGAATATGAAATTGATATTCGGGACGAACTGGATGTATGAACGCAACAGGGCCTCGGCCCCTTTCTCCGGATATTCCGCGATCTGCTGGAATTCGTCGATAGCGATATAGCACCGCTTCTCGGACGATCGCAGATAGTCGAATATCTCCCTGAGCGTGGCTTCCTCCGATGAGGGAACGATGTCTATGGTGACTTTCGGCTGTCCTGTCAGTTCATCGAACGTAAATACCGGGCGGCAGCTTTTGATGAACTTACCCACGCGACCGAGCGCCTTTTGCGGAACAGAGTCCAACCGACCGAGTACGGTACTGGCGAAAAGTCGGATGAAATCGCCTAATGACTGTGTCGAATAAATATCCATATAGAACGTCACGATATCCGGTTCCTGTTCGCGGAGTTTGTAGAAAACATGTTTGACCAGGCCGGTCTTCCCCATACGGCGCGGAGCGATCAGCGTCACGTTCCTGCCGTTGTACAACGCTTGGATCATGGTTTCAGTCTCCTGCCGCCTGTCGCAGAAATATTCCGGGCTGTGGTATCCGGTCACCAGAAAAGGATTGTTCGGCTTCATATCATTACGTTTTATTTGTTACTCATTTATCGTTACACAAATTACGCAACAATATTTATGATTACCAAATATCACCTGATCGAACTAAAGGAGACGGTACAAACCGAAACAATTATAAAATGTATACTGATATGGCTTTTGCAAATCACGTTTCACACCGTCATTGTAATAAGTACGATGCAAAGAATAATTTATCACCATTCCCATTAACGGATATGGTGGCAAGTGATAAATGTATTCGATTTTATGTCATAAGTTTTTGAAATAAAAAAATATTTACTAATTTTACAATATCGTTCTAAAGAAAGGTTGAGTGCGTCAAAATTTAGTATCCCAAATCGTACCACTTGGCTTGTTCAGATAGAAACACAATCCATAAAGAGCTGGAAATAAGATAAATGCAAGAACGAGGTTAAAGTCTCGTTTTCCGCTCAGAAGCAGTTGGAAACAACTGCTTTTTTATTTTCAACGTATACCATTTATGCGTTTGAAAGCACGGTGCTCCCCAGCGAAAAATTGACAAGAACGGTTTTCGGGGGGGGAACCGGTCGCAAGAAACGAATCCCGACCTATTAAAAATCGGGCAATATTTACCTTAACCGTCGAAACGGTTTTCGTTCCGAGACTATGTCTGCTAAACCCAAGAACGGATTCGTCATACAATACCGTTGCTCCATCTCATTTCGCTTTCCTTCCTAACATATAATCCGAAAATTTCTATAAACGTACACTCGTCGCCGGACTCACCGTATGAAAGACGCACGAAGCACATTCTTATATTTCCCAGCCCGGTTACCGTATAAGGTCTCGCTTTAGCGACTTGCGGACACAGTAGCCCATTCCGGCACACGGATTGTTCAGAAGTCCGGGACGGAGCGCTCGCTCCGCCGCATGGAACGCAACCAAATACCCTACGAAATATGTTTACGGGAACCGATATCGTCAAATTCTTTCAAGAGAATTCCGCGCTGGCCGTCTTTCTGACCGTAGCGATCGGCTTCTGGATCGGCAAGTTCCGCTTCGGAAACTTCTCGCTCGGCATCGTAACCAGCGTACTGCTCGTAGGCGTCGTCGTCGGACAAATGAACATCCGGATACCGGAGCCGGCCAAGACGCTTTTCTTTCTGATGTTTCTATTCTCGATCGGCTACTCGGTAGGGCCCCAATTCTTCAGGGGGCTCAGAAAAGACGGTCTCCCGCAGGTCGGCTTCGCGGTAGTCGTCTGCGTGATGTGTCTGCTCTCGGTATGGGGCTGCGCGATCGTCATGGGCTACGACGCGGCGCAGGCGGCCGGCCTGCTGGCCGGCTCGCAGACGATGTCGGCCGTCATCGGAGCCGCCACCGATACGATTCACGAGCTGCCCGGCGGACGCGACACGGACCTGAGCGTGATGCCGGTCTGCTACGCGGTCACCTACATCTACGGCACGGCCGGATCGGCCTGGGTACTCGGCACCCTCGGCCCGAGGCTGCTCGGCGGCGTCGCGAAAGTAAAGCAGGCGGCCAAGCAGATGGAATCGCAAATGGGGGACGACATGAGCCTCAGTCCGGGATTCGACCCGGCGGCGCGTACGATCGTTTTCCGCGCCTTCAGCGCCGACAACGAGTGGTTCGAGCCGGGGCGGACGGTACGCGAGTTCGAGCAATACATGGCCGGGCAGCAGAAGAGGATTTTCGTCGAGCGCCTCCGACAGCAGGGATCGGTCAAGGATCCCTCCCCGAAAACCGTCATCCGCCGGGGCGACGAAATCGTCGTCAGCGGGCGCCGCCGGTTCGTCATCGAAGAGGAAACATGGATCGGACGCGAGGTCGAGGACAAGGAACTGGTCAACTTCTCGGTCGAAACGCTGCCGGTCGTCGTCAATAAAAAAGGGGTAGCGGGCAAGACCGTCCGCGCCCTGCTGAAAGAAAAATACATGCACGGCGTATCGATCCGCTCGATCCGTCGGGCGAACGTGCAGATACCCGTGCTGGGCGGCGGCAAGCTCGACGCCGGCGACCGGATCGAGCTGGTCGGACTGCGGCAGGACGTCGAGCGGGCGGCCGAAGAGATCGGATTCAGCGACGCGCCGACCGAGAAAAGCAGCATGACGCTCGTGGGAATGGGAATCTTCCTCGGCGGGCTGATTTTCGGATGGGCGTTCGTCACCCGGATCGGCAACGTACCGCTGAGCCTGACCGTCAGCGGGGGCGTGTTGATCGCCGGGCTGATCTGCGGCTGGCTGCGGGCCAAGCGTCCGACGCTGGGAGGCGTGCCCGAACCGGCCGTCTGGTTCATGAACAACGTAGGCCTGAACGTATTCATCGCCATCGTCGGCATCACGACCGGTCCGAGCTTCGTCCGAGGGTTTCAGGAAGTGGGCTGGAGCCTGTTTCTGGTCGGAGCCGTCGCCACGACGATTCCGCTGGTGGCGGGCATTTTCATCGGGAAATACCTGTTCCGCTTCAACGAGGCCATCGTACTCGGCTGCGTATCGGGCTCGCGCACGACGACGGCCGCTCTCGGCGCCGTCGAGGAAACCCTCGAGAGCAACGTGCCCGCGATGGGCTATACGATCACCTACGCCATAGGCAATACGCTGCTGATTATCTGGGGCGTGGTCATCGTATTGCTGGTCGCCTGACACGGCCTTAGGAGGCAAACAGCGGAACCGGACGAATGCCCGGGAAGGTTCGCTCCGACGGTTTTCCGCGTCCGAAGCCGGACCGAACCGAAGTCCCGGGGATATTTTGCCGAACGGTTTATGCCATGCACTCTATACTTTCAGCCATGATCCTACTGCAAATCATCTCGGTTCTGATCGTCGTCTCGGCTCTGATCGCCGCGCTGATCATCGGTCTCGACCTGACTCGCCGCCGCCAGCCGATGCGAATCATGAATCCGGTCTGGATTCTGACGGGCCTATGGGCCGGAGCGATCGCCCTGTGGGCCTATTTCTCGTTCGGCCGCTCCGGTCCGGCAATCTCCGACGGCCGGTCCGGACCGAGGTCGGCTCCCTACCCCATCCGGCCGCAGACCGACTGCGGCCCGAAGCTCAGAGAGACCGAACCGAGTACCGGGCCGACCGCCGCGTCAGCCGAAAGGGAACGCACGGCATACCCGGACGACGCAAGCCGAACGGAACATCTCGGCAGCCTCTGCGAAACGGCCTCCGGCAACGCACCGGCCGGACAACGGCCCCAAACGGCCATGCCAGCCATACCGGTCGAGCACGCACGCCCCATACGGAACGGCCAACAAAAGAGCGATAATTCCCTCAGCCATGCCCCGATGCCGAAAACGGTCGGGCCCGAGGGCGCGAGTCCGATGGAGGACGCGATCATGCCAGGCATGGCCGGTATGAAGGGCATGAAAATGACTGTCGAAGGAAAGCGCTCCTCATGGCAACGGACGGTGCTCTCGACCCTCCACTGCGGAGCCGGCTGCACGTTGGCCGACCTGATCGGCGAATGCTTCGCATGGCTCGTGCCCGTCTCGCTCGGAGGTAGCCTGCTGGCCGGAAGCTGGGTGCTGGACTATGCGCTGGCCCTGGTTATCGGCATCGGATTCCAATATGCCGCCATACGAGAGATGGAGCCCGTCGGCGTCAGGGAAGCTCTCGGCCGGGCAGCCAAAGCCGATGCGCTGTCGCTTACGGCATGGCAAATAGGCATGTACGGCTGGATGGCTCTGGTGCATTTCGCGTTTTTTGCCGATCACCCGTTGCCAAGGACCTCATGGACCTTCTGGTTCATGATGCAGATCGCCATGGGCTGGGGATTCGCATTTTCCTACCCGGTCAACGCATGGCTGATCCGGCACGGAATCAAGAAAGGCATGTAGCCGGTACGAAAAATCCTCATTGTCTCCCGAGGCTTCGGTCTCGTCCGAGCGGCCG
>ULQV01019622.1_pt1 | contig 16430 bp, 9 predicted proteins | sample 1954851 | NCBI WGS metagenome assembly ULQV01 (sample SAMEA4835665, study PRJEB28245) | human gut metagenome | biome: gut microbiome; material: fecal sample | place: Denmark | collected 2008 | reverse complement strand
AACTGGAGGCGGCGCATCCCGAGTTCGCCGATCCGGATTCCCCGACTCGGCGAGTGGGGAGCGACCTCTCGAAAGAGTTTGAGCAAGTGGTACATAAATATCCGATGCTTTCGTTGGGTAATACGTACTCCGAGGATGAGATCCGAGATTTTTATGATCGTACGGTCCGCTCCTTGAATGAGCCTTTCGAGATTGTGGCGGAGCTTAAATATGATGGTACTTCTATCTCTTTGACCTATGAGAAAGGACGCTTGACGCGTGCCGTGACCCGTGGCGACGGTACTCGTGGTGATGACGTGACGGCGAATATCAAGACCATCCGTTCGGTTCCATTAAGACTCCGGGGTTCTGATTTTCCGGAGGAGTTCGAGATCCGTGGCGAGGTATTGCTGCCTTGGGCGGAGTTCGATCGCTTGAATAAGGAGCGGGAGGAGCAGGAGGAACCCTTGTTCGCCAATCCTCGCAACGCCGCTTCCGGTACGTTGAAACAGCAGAATCCGGCTATCGTGGCCTCCCGTAAGCTGGATGCTTATTTCTATTATTTATTGGGTGAGAACCTGCCGGCCGAAGGGCATTATGAGAATTTGCAGGCGGCTCGCGCATGGGGTTTTAAGATTCCGGACGTGATCCGCAAATGCCAGAGCCTACAGGATATATTCGATTATATCGCTTATTGGGATGTGGAACGTAAGAACCTGCCCGTGGCGACGGATGGAATCGTGTTGAAGGTAAACTCGCTTCGTCAGCAGAGGAACTTAGGTTTTACGTCGAAAAGCCCTCGCTGGGCGATCGCTTATAAGTTTCAGGCGGAGCGTGCCGAGACTCGCTTGAACTCGGTCTCTTTCCAAGTGGGACGGACGGGGACGGTCACTCCGGTGGCGAACCTCGAGCCCGTATTGTTGGCGGGGACGGTGGTGAAGCGGGCTTCCTTGCATAACGCCGATATTATCGAGGGGCTTGACTTGCATATCGGCGACCAAGTGTATGTGGAGAAAGGCGGGGAGATCATCCCGAAGATCGTGGGAGTGAACGTGGAGGCTCGTTCGATGCTGATGGGGGATAAGGTCCGCTTTATCCGTGTGTGTCCGGAGTGCGGGACTCCTTTGGTGCGTCCGGAGGGAGAGGCGGCGCATTACTGTCCGAACGAGTCGGGCTGTCCTCCTCAGATCAAGGGGCGTATAGAGCATTTCGTGACCCGGAAGGCGATGAATATCAATATAGGCCCGGAAACGGTGGAGGATTTGTACAACGCCGGTTATGTCAAAGACTCGGCGGACTTATATACGTTGACGGTTGCCGATTTATTGCGTCTGGAACGGTGGGCGGAGAAGAGCGCCCAGAATCTGATGTCGAGTCTGGAGGAATCCAAGCAAGTTCCTTTTGAGAGGGTCTTGTTCGGTCTGGGGATTCGTTTCGTGGGAGAGACGGTCGCTAAACGCTTGGTCTCGGCTTTCCATTCGATCGAGGCATTGGAGCAGGCGTCCTTAGAGGATTTGGTAGCCGTGGACGAGATCGGCGAGCGGATCGCCCAGAGTGTATTGAGTTATTTCTCGGACGAGAAGAACCGTACGTTGGTGAACCGATTAAAGGAACAGGGCTTGCGGATGGCGGTTTCCGAGGAGCAATTGGCGAACCGTTCCGAGAAGTTGAAAGGATTGACGATCGTGATCAGCGGGACATTTTCCAAGCATTCACGTGACGAGTATAAGGCGATGATTGAGCAACATGGCGGCAAGAATAGCGGCTCCGTCTCAGGGAAGACCGATTATATCCTTGCCGGCGAGAATATGGGACCGGCCAAGCTGGAGAAAGCGGCGAAGCTGGGTGTGAAGATTATCAACGAGGATGCGTTCTTAAATATGCTGGAATAAATGTTTACGAATTATTTTATCAAGAAGAAGATACAGGCTTTAGTGTCGGACGCCGGGGGGCGTCCGCATCGTTCCCTTTCCTTGGATGAGGCACGTTCGCTTTTGGTCTTGTATAATATAGAGGATCACGAGGACGTCATGAGGGCCTTGGAGCCTTTGCGCAAGGCGAAGAAGGACATCAAGACGTGTGTATATGTGCCGTCCGGAGGAGCGGATATTCCTTTCGATGATTCCAATATTCCTGTACATATAAAGAACGATCTCAACGCGTGGGGATTCCCTTCCGATAGTGTCTTGAAAAAGGTGGGCGCTCTCAAGGCGGATATCTTGATCGATATCACCCGGCCGGGTTGTTATGCCTTGCAATACATCGCTCTCCGGCATCCATCCGCCTTCAAGGTCGGGATTAAGTATCCGGGCCAAGAATGGTACGACTTAGGCTTGACTGTAACAGATAAGGACGATATTCAGTATTTATTCGGACAGATATTATTTTATTTGCGTTCCATCCGTGCTAAATGATATAATTTCCTTATTTTTGCAGTGCTAAATAACAAAAAGGAATATTTTCCCCATGGCAGACATAAATTTAAAAGGAATGGGTGTGGCGTTGATCACGCCATTCAAGGAAGATGAGAGTGTAGATTACGAGGCGTTAGGCAAGCTGGTGGATTATCAGGTGCAGAACGGTACGGATTATTTGGTAGTGCTGGGAACTACAGCGGAAACCCCTACACTTACGGAAGAAGAAAAGAAAAACATTATAAGCTTGGTAGTGACTCGTGTACGGGGCCGTATCCCTATCGTATTAGGCGTGGGAGGTAATTGTACACGGTCGGTTGTCGAGAAGTTGAAGACCGATAATTTCGAGGGTATCGACGCTATCCTCTCGGTCGTACCTTATTATAATAAGCCTTCCCAAGAAGGGATTTACCAGCATTACAAGGCGATCGCCAACGCTACTCATTTACCGATCGTACTCTATAACGTACCGGGGCGTACGGGCGTGAACATGACGGCCGAGACTACGCTTCGTATCGCCCGTGAGTTCGATAACGTGATCGCCGTGAAAGAGGCTTCCGGCAATATCACCCAGATGGATGATATCATCAAGAACAAGCCGGCCCGTTTCAACGTGATCTCCGGTGACGATGGCATTACTTTCCCTTTAATGACATTAGGTGCGGTGGGAGTGATCTCCGTGATCGGTAACGCCTTCCCTCGTGAGTTTAGCCGTATGGTACGTCTGGCCTTGGCGGGTGATTATGATAGCGCACGTACGATCCATCATAGCTTCACGGAGCTGTTCAGCCTGTTGTTCGTGGATGGAAATCCTGCCGGAGCGAAGAGTATGCTGAATATGATGGGCTTTATCGAGAATAAGCTTCGTTTGCCTTTGGTTCCTACACGTATCGTCACGTATGAGAAGATCCGTGAGGTGTTGCGACAGTTGAGCATTAAGTGCTGATCCGCTTTTAACGGCAACGATTCTTATTATTTATATAGGATAACAAAAGGGGCTTCATGTGTCATAGAGGGCATGTGAAGCCTTTTTCTATAGATATGCTCCAACTCCTCATACCGATACTTCAACCTTGATTTCGGTCACTTCATTATTTTATGTCGGGCAGGCAAACGCTTACCTTTTATTTTTGTAACTATTATATTAAATAAATGAAGTGATGTTTAAAGCGATTGTCCATTTTTCTATTCAGAAGAAACTATTCGTTGGGTTGACAACCTTGTTTCTGCTTCTGGGAGGAATCTATGCCATGATGACTTTACCGATAGATGCCGTACCGGATATAACGAACAATCAAGTGCAAATCGTGACGGTATCGCCAACCTTGGCCCCGCAAGAGGTAGAGCAATTGATCACCATGCCTATCGAGATAGCGATGAGTAATATCATGAACGTGGAAGAGATCCGCTCCGTTTCCCGCTTTGGCCTGTCATTGGTAACGGTCGTGTTTAAGGAAAGCGTGCCTACCTTGGATGCCCGCCAACTTATAAACGAGCAGATACAAACCGTGGCGGGAGAAATCCCCACGGAACTGGGTACGCCGGAGCTGATGCCTATCACGACCGGCCTGGGCGAGATTTATCAATATGTATTGAGCGTGGAGCCCGGTTATGAGGAGAAATACGACGCCATGGAACTCCGTACCATTCAGGACTGGATCGTGAAACGGCAACTGAGCGGTATACCGGGTATCGTGGAGATCAATAGCTTTGGCGGCTATCTGAAACAGTATGAGGTGGCGGTAGATCCGGATGCCCTTTATTCCTTGAATATTACGATCGGCGAGGTGTTCGAGGCACTCAACCGGAATAACCAGAATACAGGGGGCAGTTATATCGAGAAAATCAATAAGGCTTACTACATCCGTAGCGAGGGAATGATCGGCAAGATAAAGGACATCGAGCGCATTGTGATCACGAACCGTGGAGGGATACCGATTCATATAAGCGATGTCGGCTCGGTTCGCTTTGGTTCCGCCAAGCGTTTTGGCGCCATGACAAAGGATGGCGAGGGAGAGTGCGTGGGCGGTATCGCCATGATGTTGAAGGGTGCGAACGCCAATGTCGTGACCAAGGAACTGGAGGCACGGGTCGAAAGGGTACAGAAAATGTTGCCGGAAGGTGTTCGTGTAGAACCTTATTTGAATCGTTCCGAATTGGTAGACCGAAATATATCCACCGTGATCCGTAACTTGATAGAGGGAGCGTTGATCGTCTTTATCGTATTGATCATCTTCTTGGGGAATGTGCGGGCCGGCTTGATCGTGGCTTCCGTGATCCCGTTGGCGATGCTTTTCGCTTTTATCTTGATGCGTGTTTTCGGGGTCTCCGCCAACCTGATGAGTTTAGGGGCCATCGATTTCGGTATCGTGGTCGATGGATCGATCGTTATATTGGAGGGAATGTTGGCGCATATCTATTCGAGGCGGTTGATGGGGCGTACGCTCTCTGCCGAGGAGATGGACCGGGAGGTCGAGGCCGGAGCCGGTCATGTTGCCCGGAGCGCTACCTTTGCCGTATTGATCATTTTGATCGTCTTCTTCCCGCTACTTACGCTGACCGGGATAGAGGGCAAATATTTTACCCCCATGGCGAAGACCTTGGTGTTTTGTATTATCGGGGCTTTGATCCTTTCGCTCACCTACGTGCCGATGATGGCCTCCCTGTTCCTAAAGCGTACGATCTCTTCGAAGCCTACATTCGCCGATCGTTTCTTCGGGAAATTAAACGGGGTTTACAGGCGTACGCTTCATTTCTGTCTGCGTCATATCTGGGGAACGATCGCTTGTTCTTTCGCGGCTCTGGCTGTGTCCCTTTTCTTATTCACGAGGTTAGGGGCGGAGTTTATCCCTACGCTGGATGAGGGGGATTTCGCCATGCAGATGACGCTTCCCGCCGGTAGTTCCCTGACGCATAGTATCGAGCTATCGAAGCAAGCGGAAGAGACCTTGATGAAGAATTTCCCGGAGATCAAGCATGTGGTAGCCAAGATCGGAACGGCCGAGGTTCCGACCGACCCGATGGCGGTGGAAGACGCGGATATCATGATCGTGATGAAACCTTTCAAGGAATGGACCTCGGCCTCCAGCCGTGCGGAGATGGTGGAGAAGATGAAGGCCTCCTTGGAACCGATTACGGGGGCGGAGTTTAATTTCAGCCAGCCGATCCAGCTTCGCTTCAATGAATTGATGACGGGAGCCAAGGCGGATATCGCGATCAAGCTATATGGAGAGGATATGGCGGAGCTTTATAAGAAGGCGAAGGAAGCCTCTCTTTTCGTGGAGCAAGTACCGGGAGCCGCCGATGTGATCGTGGAGCAGGCGATGGGGCTGCCGCAATTGGTCGTACACTACGATCGTGCCAAGATCGCCCGTTACGGGATGAATATAGAGGAGTTGAACACGATCATCCGTACGGCTTATGCGGGAGAGGCGGCGGGTGTCGTTTTCGAGAATGAGCGACGTTTCGACTTGGTGCTTCGTCTGGATAACGATAAAGTGGCGGATCTGAATTTGGATAAGCTCTTTGTACGGACTGCCGAGGGAATCCAGATCCCGGTTAGCGAGGTCGCTACGATCGGGCTGGTCAACGGGCCTCTACAGATTAACCGGGATGCCACGAAACGCCGTATCGTGATCGGGGTGAATGTCCGTGACGCTGATATCCAGAAAGTCGTGCGTACTATCCAAGAAACCCTTGACAAGCATATCAAGCTGGAACCGGGATACTACTTTGAGTATGGCGGCCAGTTCGAGAACTTGCAGAATGCGATCGATACGCTTACGATCGTGATACCGGTCGCCTTGTCATTGATCTTATTGCTATTGTTCTTTGCCTTTAAGAGTGTTACCTACTCGCTGGTGGTATTTTCTACCGTCCCGTTATCCTTGATCGGGGGTATTCTGGCCCTTTGGTTACGAGGGTTGCCTTTCAGTATATCGGCGGGGGTCGGCTTTATCGCCTTGTTTGGCGTAGCGGTTTTGAATGGTATATTAATGATTAATCATTTTAATAACTTACGAAAACAAACTAAATATCAAATGACAACGAATCGTATCCTCGCGAAAGGATGTCCGCATCTACTTCGCCCCGTATTCTTGACCGGCTTGGTAGCTTCTCTAGGATTCGTGCCGATGGCGATAGCGAAGTCCGCGGGCGCGGAGGTGCAACGTCCGTTAGCGACGGTCGTGATCGGAGGCTTGATTGTCTCCACGATCTTGACGTTGATTATTATCCCGGTATTTTATCGGTTGGTAAATAGCTCGGCCGCTTGGAAGCGCCAACGCTGGTTGAAGCGCCTATTGCCGTTTCTTCTTTTTTTAGGTATCTTATTCCCCACGCATGCCCAACAGACGGTGTCGTTGGAAGAAGCCGTGACGATCGCCTTGGAGAATCATCCTCGCCTGAAGACTGCCACGGCATCCATTGAACGTAGTCGTGCTTCACGGGGAGAGAGCTGGGAGGTGTCACCGACCACCTTTAATTATTCATGGGGACAGATCAACGGTGAGACACGAAACGACAATCAGATGGAGATCACGCAATCCTTGGGCTCTCTATTGACCCCATTTTATAAGAACGCCTTGGTGAACCGTCAAGTCGCCACGGGAGAATATTACCGGGACTTGGTGAAGAAGGAGATTACGGCCGAGGTAAAACGGGCATGGGCTTATTATCAATATGCCTTTCATCTATGTGCCTTGTATAAAGAGCAGATCGAGTGGGCCGGACGTTTGCGAAAGGCAAGTCAGTTGCGTTATGAGCAAGGGGATATCACGCTATTGGAGCGGAATATGTCATCTACCTTGGTCGCCGATCTACAGACCCGTTTGTCGCAGGCGGAGGAGGAGTTGCAATTGGCTACCCGTCGTTTCTCTTGGACTTGTTATTCGGATTCCCCATTGCTGCCTATGGATACGACATTGGTTTTATTCCCCGCTCGCGTAGCCGAGATCGCTCCGTCCGATATCCATCTGAATTATTTCCGGAGCGTGGCCGATGAGAAGAAAGCCATGCTTCGTATCGAACGAAGCCGTTTCTTCCCGGAACTATCGGTAGGATATGTGCGTCAGAAAATAGCCCCGTTGAGCGGTCTGGACTCTTGGATGGTCGGGATCTCGTTCCCGGTATTGTTCTTCCCGCAGCATAGCCGGGTAAGGCAAGCGAAGATCGATTCCTATATCGCCCGTACGGAAGCGGAGAGCAACATCCGTCAGTTGAACAATAAGGTGGAGGAGTTGAGCGTCGCGCTTCGTAAGGAAGGAGAGAATATCCGCTATTATACGACCGGCGCTTTACCGGAAGCGGATGCTTTGTTGAAGAGCGCGACGGTACAGTTCAAAGAGAGCGAGACAGATATCACGCAGTTTGTTCAAAGCCTGAACGCCGCTCGGGAGATCCGGCGGGGATATATCGAGGCCGTATATGCCTATAATATATCGGCGCTTGAGTTGGAGTTGTATAGTAGATAACCAGAAAAATAGTATAAGATGAAAAAGATATGGATTCCTGCGGCTCTTATGGCATTGGCCGCATGCAGTATGACAAACAACGCGGAGAAAGGGCAGGGCGATTCGCAAGACATAACTACCCGGCCCGCTATTACTCAAGTAGCAGAAAACGTACCGTCCGAACCATCCGTGGATAGCGTAGAGGTGGATGGGATTTCCTCGGCAACGGCCCTTCCGAATCACTCCTCTTTCAACGGGATCATGGTAGTTCCCCCGCAGCGGCAGGCTACGGTTACGTTGACGATGGGAGGCACGGTTCATGCTACTACGCTGCTTCCGGGCGATTATGTGAAGAAGGGCTCGGTGATCGTCAGCTTGGAGAATCCGGATTTTATCACGTTGCAACAGACCTATTTGGACGCCCATGCCCAAACGGAATACTTAGAGGCTGAGTATAAAAGGCAACAGCGTTTGAGCGAGCAAGAAGCGGCCTCGCAAAAACGTTTCCAGCAAAGCAAGGTGGATTATCTTTCCATGAAGAGCCGTCAAGATGCCGCCGCCGCGCAACTTGCTATCCTAGGTGTCTCCGCCGGCGATCTTCTGGAAGACGGTATTCAACCTTATTTGGAGGTAAAAGCGCCATTAAGCGGTTATGTCGCCGGGCTGTCCATTAATCTCGGTAAATACGTGAACGCGGGCGAACCGATCTGTGATGTGATCGATAAAGGCGAGACTCTCCTTTGCCTGACCGCTTATGAGAAGGATTTAGCGGACTTATCCATTGGGAACCAAGTACAGTTCCGGGTGAATGGAATGGGGAAGGATACCTTCCATGCGGTCTTGATCTCGATCGGACAGGAGGTGGACGAGACGAGCCGTTCCTTGGAAATGTACGCTCGGGTGAAAGAGACGAATCCCCGTTTTCGTCCCGGTATGTATGTTTCCGCACGGGTAGAGAAGAAATGACTATCTTTGCCTTCATGAAGAAAATGAATATAAAGAATAAATATGTGTTCTCGTTGGTCATCATATCGATCATGGTGGCCTTCTTGATCCATTTCCCGGAATTGGTGTCGTTGTTTGACGTTACCGGGCAGAACGCTCTTTTTCCGGATATGTCGGTATTGGATGTAGCGAATGAGGTCTTTTTCACCTTCGTGTCCCTCTTACTGTTATTTGCGATGAACACGTATGTCTTTGGTTTCAATCGGCAGAAAGCGCGTATCTCTTGGCAGAAGGTCCTTCTCTCGTTCGTAATGACTTGGTGCGTGAATAATTTATTAGGAAAAGGTTTCGTGTTCTTGCACCATCAGTTTGATATCCCGGCGATCGACGCCTTGGTACATCATTATCTGCATCCGTTGAGGGATTTTATCATGTCGTGCGTCGTTACGGGGAGTTGCTATATGATTTACCTGATTCGTCAAAGCCAGCAAGTACAGGTCGAGAACCAGCAATTGCGGGCGGAGAATCTATTGAACCAATATGAGGCGTTGAAGAGTCAGCTTAATCCTCATATGTTATTTAATTCCTTGAATACGCTCCGTTCCTTGATCCGGGAGACTCCCGGGAAGGCACAAGAATATTTGCAGGAGTTATCCCGTGTCTTACGTTATACCTTGCAAGAGAATGAGTGCCGTAGTGTTACTTTACGGGAGGAGATGGATTTCGTGAACGCTTATATCTTCCTTTTGAAAATGCGCTATGAGGATAATCTAGTCTTCGATATAGACTTAGGGAAAGAGCACGAGTCTAAGCAACTGCCTCCTATGTCGGTGCAGCTTTTGATCGAGAACGCCGTGAAGCATAACGAGATTAGCAACCGTCATTCATTGACCATTTCCGTTCGTTCTGGCCATGATTCCTTGACGGTTAGCAATCCCATCCAACCGAAATTGACACATAGCGGAGGCACCGGTATTGGCTTGGTGAACCTGAGTAAACGTTATAACCTCTTGTATAAGAAAGATATTTCCATAAAAGAAGATGCTAGTATATTCAGCGTAACAATCCCTTTGGTATGAAAGCTTTGATAATAGAAGACGAGAAAGCGGCTGTCCGTAATTTGATGGCATTGCTGGGAGAGGTTGATCCGGATATCGAGGTGATCGATGTCCTAGATAGTATTACGGATAGTGTTGAATGGTTTCAATCGCATCCAATGCCGGAACTTATCTTTCTGGATATCCATTTGGCGGATGGTTCGGCTTTCGAGATCTTCGGTCATGTAGATATCTCTTGCCCGATCATTTTCACGACAGCCTATGATGAATATGCGCTGAAAGCGTTTAAAGTGAATAGCGTAGATTATCTGCTGAAACCGATCGACGCGGATGATATACGGAAAGCTTTGGATAAGTTGTCACGGTTACAATCGACGGCTGTGGAGAAAGAAGCGATCGATTATTCCGCTGTCATGCAAGCCTTGAAGCGGGTGGAAGGATATAAAACGCATTTCTTGATCCCTGTGAAAGGGGATAAGCTGCTACCTGTTTCCGTGGATATGATCTTATTTTTCTATATAGCGGACGGAAATGTAAAGGCGGTGATGACGGACGGGAAGGAATACCTTTTCACGCAGACCTTGGATGAGCTCGCCGATAGCCTTGATCCTGCCTTGTTCTTCCGGATCAATCGTCAGTACTTGATATCCAGAAAGGCGGTGCAAGATATCGATCTCTGGTTTAACGGACGCCTTGCGGTCAATTTGATCGTACCGACCTTGGAGCGTATATTGGTTAGCAAGGCGAGAGTGCCGGATTTCAAGACGTGGTTTACGTCATGATGGATTATCAAGAGGATTATAGGGGTGGAGTACGATGAACCGGGCTCCATGCTTATACGTCGGGTCTAATTGAATGGAGCCACCTAAATGCTCGATAATCGTTTGGCTGATGGATAACCCTAAGCCTGTACCCTGCGCGTATTCATCTACCTTTTCGAAACGCTCGAATATGACTTTCTGCTTATCCTCCGGTATTCCACATCCGGTATCGGTTACGGTGATACGTACATGCTGTTTGTCCTCATCTATTTGATAAGATAGGTTGATCTCTCCTTCTTTCGTGAATTTGCAGGCATTAGTCAATAAGTTTATCAATAATTGTTGGAGACGTATCGAATCTGTCTGAATATGTAAGGGGTCTTCAGAAGGTGTATAGGTCAATTGAACACCCGGAAAGACCCGGTGCTCTACACTTGCTAAAGCGTTCCGGCAACAATCCGATAAGTTTGTCTTCTCTATAATGAACTTCATATTCCCGGATTCTAGGCGAGAAAGGTCAAGAATATCATTTATCAGATTAAGTAATAAATAAGAGTTATTGTTGATAATGGAGAAAAACTCTTTCTTTTCGCCAGCGGAAATAGATTCATCGGATATTAATTCCGAAAAGCCGACAATCGCGTTAAGCGGCGTACGGATCTCATGGCTGATATTGGCGATAAACGTGCTTTTCATCTGGTTGGCGTGTTCCGCTATCTCTTTGGCTGTACGAAGTTGACGCTCGGACTCTACTAAGGCTTCCTTGTCTTTCATAAGTTCTCGTTGGTAGCGGCGTGCGGAGCGATAGGACTTGTATACGATGTATAGCATCACTAAAAGAACGATCGATACTACGAGTAGAATAATCATTAACAACCTTTGGGTATGCAGTTGTTGTTCACGTAGCTGTAGTTCATATGCCTGCATCTCTTGATTGTTTAGATCATGTAATGTCCGGAGCTGATTGATCTGCCGGTTGAAGGCCTCGTCATGCAACATCTTGGTATGTTCTACAACTTCTCTACTAAATGCGAGCGCTTCTTTATAACGTCCCAATGCTTCGAGTATCTCGACTTTCAGTTCCGATGTTCGTATATCTTCTTCTGTTAATTTATTTTTATCTATGATATTCAGCGCCCTTTCATACATACCTATTAAATAGTAATACTTGGCGAAAACGAAGTTGTAGCAGAATTCCGTATAATCATCTCCGGTTTTCTCTACGATCGGTGTCGCTTTCAACAAGGCGTCCAATGTCTCCTTGGGCTTGTCTTGAAGGACATACATATCCGCATAAAAAACATACATTAACGCACGGCAACGATCCACGGGGAAAGCGGTTCCTTGTTCTTCATTCTCTCTTTCCCTATCTTGGATCATTTCATCGTAACGGGTTAATAATTCCTCGGCCTCGGTGAAATGGTCGGTTCGTAGATAAGATTCGATGAGGTTTCCCATGTATTGCATCTCGAATTTCGGATTGTCACCTCGTTTCTGTAATAAATCGAGACCTTCCCGATAAGCTACTATCGCGTCACTATCCCGATGTATTTCTTGATAGATTAAACCTAAGTTCTCATTGCAACAAATCAATCCATATTCACTCTTTGTATCACGGGCATAGTTGTATAGGCTGATCGCCCCGTTCATCGCTAACTCATAATTGCCGTCCCATAGATCCATTTGGCAAATGAATCCTCGCGCATCGAATAATGCGTCCGGAACCTCATTCTTGGCCGCGGCCAATGAATCTATCTTATGCGACCAGTAAATCAGGCTATCCCTGTTTTGTATATTGTAATAATGGCGGGATAAGTTGGCCCATGCGTAATATAAGGAAGCATGACCTTTCGAAGTGGAGCTTGCCACATCTGCCATTTTGTTTAGGTAAACAATCTCCTTGGGCATTTGCCTGTACATTGTCGCTAAATCCTTATATAACTCGATCTGTTCATTTATGGCTGGCGAGGACTTTAATAGGGATAAAAGGCTGTCTTCCCTTTGTTGGGTAGTATAGGTATTTTCCCCTAAAGAAAACATTGGGATCATTAAATAGATAAATAATACTAAATAGGTATTTCTCATGATATTGTATGATGTTCAATACAAAAATACATTTTAATATTAAATATCAAGCGTATGTTATGGAATTTTAGAGGTCTGCCTTATAGTTTCTTTTTCAAAGTGAAGAAAAAAGTAACCCCTTTTCCCGGACTGCTCTTCGCCGATATTTGTCCTTTATGGAAATTAACCCCGTTTTTAACGATGGATAATCCTAATCCGGTTCCTCCGATCTTACGACTGCGTCCCTTGTCTACCCGGTAGAAGCGCTCGAATATGCGATTGATATGTTCTTCCGGGATACCCACTCCATTATCGGAGAAGCTAAAGTAATAATATTTAGGATCTTCTTTATAGCAGTTGACGGTAATCCTTATGTTTTCTCCCGCATAAGCGATCGCGTTGTCATATAGATTCCGGAATATGGAATAGAGTAGGGAGTTATTCCCGAACACGGTCGGATCTCCCGGGAGGATAATTTCCGACGTGATGTGTTTTTCTTCCATATCTTGGGAGCATTCTTTTTGTATCTCGGCGATAAGCTTCGTGATATTTACTTCCGTGAGGTCGAACATCTCGGATGCCTCGTCAAGTCTGTTTAATACGGAAATATCTCGTAATAATCCTGTAAGGCGGGTACTTTGGGAATAACAACGTTCCAAGAAAAATTGACGTTTGTCCGGACTCAAATCTGGGTTGGATAGGATTGTTTCCAAATACCCTTGAATGCTGCTGACCGGTGTTTTCAGCTCGTGAGAGACGTTCTGCGTAAGCTGTCGTTTCATCCGGCTTTCTTCTTCTTGACGGGATATATCATTAATAGAGATCTCATAACTATTATCGAGGAATAAAATACATTCGATCAAGAATATTTTACCGTTCTTGTCAATAGTCACGGACTCTCTTAATACTTTCTTTTTCCGATTCAGATTCCGGATATTCTTATTCAAGAAGGTACGGATTGGTTCTAATTCGGCTATATCAGTAACGTCTTCCACTTGGTGGATCTGGGTGTCGGATATGACATTTATGAATTGAATGAATAGGATGTTAGAAAGAATCTCCCGCCCTTCACTTGTAAACATGGCGAAGCCTTCCTTGGAATATTGGAAATGTTTGATAAGCTTTTCCCGTTCCATGGATAACTCGTTTTTCGCTTTCTGCTGCCGATGGTATAAGGTTACGATATTCTGTGAGATATCACCTAGCTCATCATTCGGGAAAACATAATCGACCGCAGGCATTCGATCTTTCTCTACGTTTAAGGCGAAATCCCTTAGTTTGGATATCGTTTTACCTATGCTGAAAGTAAAACGGGAAAGGACAAAGAAGAAAATCAAGGTCATCAATGCCATGAAATAAATGAAGTCCTTGTTTACCGTCAATATCCCTCTTACATATGGATCATAGGGCAGGGCTGAGCGGTAAATATAACCTCCTATATTTGATGCCGAATAGAAATACCTTTTTCCCGTAGATTCCGAGGAACGGATAGCGAACCCTTCATTATATAATCGGGCTTTGCGTACCTCGCTCCGGTCGTTATGGTTATTAAACTCGTCCGTCCCGCTATTATCAAACAATACGTCGCCAGATGGATCTATAATGGTTACCCGCAAATCCTTTTGAGGGATGTCGTCCATGAAACTTATTACGGTCTTGTTGATGTCCGTACTTTGTTGGCATTTGCGGAATAATTGGTAATTATAGTTACTCAACACATTGTTCAACTTTTCTTGTGCGAACTCCCTTTCCCGCTGATATTGGAATAGCAGGAAACAGACCGTAAAGCCCAAGAACATAAAAAAGACCGACCAGAAAAGCCGTTGGCTAAACGGTATCCGGTGTCTTTTCTCACCATCTATCTTTACCATGATTCAGCGACAATATTAGCATTCAAAACAATAACCGAAACCTAAGCGAGTTACGATGTTCTTTCCATAAGGACCTATTTTCTTACGTAACCGGGTGATGTTGACATCGATGGTACGGTCTAGAACATATACCTCGTCTTTCCAGATGCGAGACAGTATTTCCTCTCTGGAGAAGACGTTCCCTTTATTTTCCAATAGAAGTTTTAGTATCTCAAACTCTTTTTTGGTCAATGGAACTTCCACCCCGTCTACCGTAGCCTTGATGCGTTTCGTATCAAGAGCTAATGTCTCATACTCGAGTTTCTCAATCTCTTTTTCTTTTGATTTCTCGGAAGTTCTTCTTAGTACGGCCTTAACACGCGCTATCACTTGGCGGATGGAGAAAGGCTTGGAGATATAGTCGTCCGCCCCGAGATTGAACCCTGTGAGCATATCGTTCTCCGTATCTTTGGCCGTGAGGAAGATGATAGGGGTATTGGCCGTCTTCTCATCTTGTCGCAGGATACGTGCCATCTTGAAACCGGAGATTTCTCCCATCATGACATCCAACAATAATAAATTGTAAACGGTCAGATCCTTTTTCAATGCCTCTTCCGCACTATAGGCGGTATCTACTTCATAACCTTCTATTTCTAAGTTGAATTTAAGGATCTCACACAAATCCTCTTCATCATCCACTACAAGAATACGAGTTGTTGCCATAAGCTGTTCTGTTTTTAAAAGAGTGCCTTACGGCTCTCCATATACAAATATAATTATTTTTGGCAAAGAACGGATATTCTTATTTCGGAGAAATGAAATATATGTTACATTGCTGTTAAGATCGCTCATATAACATTTCTGCCGCAGGATATGTGTTAGTATAATAGATCATTAGGGATGCTACTTCCTATAATAATTATAATCCGTGACAAAACCCTCGCAAAGCCAGTTGGCCAAGGCTTGCCGATTGTTGCTGAGGATGATCCGTTGTTGGTCGTATTGGTTTTGTATGTTGCCCAATTCGACGAATACGGAGGTCGGGGTCGTGTGACGTAATACATATAAGTTACGATCGTCTACCGTGCCCGAGAATCCCCGGCCCGGCTGGTGGCGGTTGTATTTGCGCGAGAAAGTGGATTTCATCGTTTTAGCCAAGCGCTTGCTCGCTTGATCCTTGGGCTTATGATAGAAAAAGACATCGGTCCTTTGATGCCGGCTCCGGCTGTCCACATGGATGAATATCGCTCTCTTATAAGTTTCTTTATCTTTCCGGCTCAAGCTGTTTATCTTGGCGCAACGCTGATCCAGACGGCTTACTTGGCTGAGGGGGATCGGACTACCCATACAAGTTTCCCGTTTGCTGTTATTGAGGAATTGCTGGTCACGTATTCCGTCCTTTGCGTCTTGGATGATAATATGTACCTTTGCGCCTCGCGTTAAAAGATTGCGTGCCAGACGTAGCATGATGTCGTAAGCGTATTCATCCTCATGCAATTCATGGGAGCCCATTTTACCGATCGCTCCGGGGTCCGGACCGCCATGACCGCTGACCAGATAAAAGCAAGCTCCCTTTAAATCGGAAGAGGTTATTTTGTAACTGGCTAGCGACTTGCCGAATAGGGGCTGATAATTCTTCTTCTGAGGGGCGGAGGCGAGCGGAGGCAAGGTATATTTTACGCCCATGCGCAGACTGTTATTTTTACCCAACTTCCCTTTATTAAGCTCGATAAACTCTTTCTGATACGTCCCGCCGGTACGGTTGAAGCGTTTGAGAAAAAGAGTGATGCCCTCTCCGTTTTTCGGATACGCCTTTTCTTGGGCAGTCAAGGAACCTGTATATACGAGAGCGATAATAAAGATGAAGAAAATACGGATACTATGTTTCACAGACATCTTAAAAATTGAT
>ULQV01051530.1_pt1 | contig 16789 bp, 15 predicted proteins | sample 1954851 | NCBI WGS metagenome assembly ULQV01 (sample SAMEA4835665, study PRJEB28245) | human gut metagenome | biome: gut microbiome; material: fecal sample | place: Denmark | collected 2008 | reverse complement strand
ACATTGATTCGGACATTGATTCGGACATTGATTCGGACATTTCAAATCCGTCCCTAATACGAATAATCGTATTCAAATATGTCCTATCATCATCCATATCAAATTCTGGTACCGGTGAACCATTTTTCTTAAGTTCCCGTAATATTTTGGGAATACCTGTACCTTTTTTCTCAGATAAATCTATTTCCTTGAATAATTCTCCAATTCTTCGATTACGATATTTTCTGCCTCTAATTTTTCCCTCTTTAAAATAATCAAAATTAATCCATTTGGCAAGTCCTGGATAGTTTAAAATCTGAATACTATCCACATAAATACGGATTTCGACTGGTTCAGCCTCACGATATGACTTATGAAATACTGCATTTACCAAAGCTTCCTCTAATGCATTATATGGATAATTATAAAATCTTACGGCTTCTGCTTGCCCTTGTATCTTTTCAACTTTTTGTTCAATGACTGTATTCTTGATATAATCCAATGCATCCATAACCTGCTTCCAGATCGGTCCTGTAAACGTTTTTTCAATAAAATCATCGGAAGCTTCAGCATCTTTGGTATTGAATCTTATCAATTCGATGTAAGCTCCTGGAATCAGTTTTTCCGGATGTTCTGTAAACATCAAAACACCAATATTTCTAATATCTAATTCTGTGTCCGTTTCATCTGCTACTTCCTGTGCAATGAGCAAATCTTCTAAAGTGCAATTATTCAGTTCATTTATCAAACTGCTATTGCTCTTCCTGATAAAATCTTCAATATACCCTCTTCTAATATCATCAATCCTAGCTTTTCGGTTTATTCTATCATCAAAAGGGACGGAATTAAATTTATCATATAATTCTGATATCTCATCCTGCTTTGCATCCGTTGTGAGTGATGCTGGGCGTATCCAGTATTTCAAACTTTTATCAATTTTCCCGCCTTTAACACTATACACCGATTGTGGTGCCTGATATGGTCCACTATCACCTGCCGGACACCATAAGTATATAAGATATGTTTCAGAGTTCTTATAATTAACAATCTCCATTCTTGGAATGTATCTTGGCACAATCATATTGCAGTACTGAAATATCTCCTGCTGAATTGAATCTAATTCTTCCTTTTGCACACCTGCAAGCGGAAATACCGGCATTCCATTTTCCTCTTTTACCCCAATTACTATATATCCACCATTTGAATTATCATAATCGTTCGCAAAAGCACAAATAGAATGAATAATATCATTCGGATTCCAACCAGTTTTATATTCAACTCGATCGTGTTCCACAACGCGACCTTCTAATAGTGTTTCTATTTTCAATGGTATCATCAATGTTTCCTCCTTCCCTCAAGTTCTTATATCACTTCGTTTAATTATAACATATGGACACGGAAGAACCAACAAGCAACTAATTTAACAAAGCGGCGTCATACCGCCGCCCATTTTTAGATTACGATTAAACGTAACGCTCCTATCTGTTATTACATTTATTTCTTTCTTTTTTCTTCTTTAAAGATTCTTTTAATTTCTTTACCTGCTCTCTAGATAATTGTATCGTTTTCTCATGTTTCAGTTCCATATTACATATTTCTTCATAAGGATATAACTTATATTTCGTTGCTTTTGAAATATCTGAAGCATCTCCACATTGCATCATTCCATCCTTTTGTTTTTTATATATATAATATTTACTATCTCCTATCTCAAAATAAACCGTCGACCTTGAATTGATGAAATTAGGTATCATCAAATTAACAACAAGTATCTCTATTAGCCCTGCTATAGCAGCACAATATCCCCGTGCCAATGATGGGTATGTCAATTGTATTATTACCGAAACTATAGGCATAATTAACATTATATACATTAACATTAATTCTTGTACTTTTCTTTCATAATAATAGGATAATTCTTCGTTTTCTTGTTGCTTTTGTTTTTTCTCATAAACAATAATAGCTATACTTAATACTAACACTCCTATAATCACGACCGCGATAATAAATCTCTCCAGCATTGCAAAAAAATTTACAAAAGTGAACAACATTGCAAAAAGTGCCATCCTCTCCACTTCTAATTCCTTTTTTTCTTTTTTATCTAAAAGAATTGCTTCCAAACATGTACAATTTGCAGCAGATGCAATCTTGTATATTACAAATAACGAAACAACTAAACCTGCTATAATAATTCCATTGTTTCCTCCTATATCAATGATTTCGTTTAGAATTAATTGTATCGTTTCCATATGTATTTCCTCCAATTTTTTATCCTCATTTTTTTAACAAAACTTCAACATCATTAATAAAAAAAGATAGCATAGACCCCTGCGCCAATTTCTTTCTCTGTCCCACATCTTTTCTCATCTCATATATAATATCCTCCAATAGCAATAAAATTTCTGGATTTGCCTGTCCCATTGAAGCTTTCTTATATTTCAGCCATTTTTTCACCACCCTATTCGATCCCCATAAAGTTAAGCCTCTCGAAAATTCAGATACTAACTTTCCTATTTCTTGTTCGGACATATGTTTATCTTCCTGCTTTATATCCTCTATTATTTGATATACCATATCTATAAACTGCTCATATGGTTTTTCCCTCTTATCATATAAATATTTCTTAACATTATAACGATAATCTATAATTTTTGCTATTACAGAAGAAATAACAACACCGATTATTGATACAGCCCCCGTTATCATTGCAACAATAATTACTTTATCCGTGGTACTTACAAAATTTTTCAAAAAATTTATAATTTGTTCAATTCCCTGTCCAATTTGCAAAATTATTATCCGTATTAGCACAAATGCTAAAAATATACCTGCTAATAAGATACACAATCCTATAATTGCATTTATTCTTGGATGCCTTTCTGCAAAGGTTTCTTTGTTCTCAAAATTCTTTTTCTTCCCCATTCAGCTTTTCTCCTTCTTTTACTATACATTCATCAAGCATTTTCTTTAATGCCACAAGATTCATCAGCTCCTGCTTCATCGGCTCCGTATGTTTTCGCATCGTTGTATTTGCTATTGCAATATCTGGACTATCAGATAATATTTCCCGATATACATCATTTGAAAATTTATCCATTTCTTGTATTTGCTTGATTGTTATTTTCTCATTATTCAATTAAGATATATATAAATCACATTTTTTATTTTTTCTCTATATTACAGTATCTTTTGTTTTGAAATTGTTTGGATACAAAAATCATATTGCATATTTTAATTCCTCCTTCTTTTCACACATTATCCAACAAATTTTACTATTTCTCAACAATATTTGCCCGACAAACTTCAACATATTTCGACAATTGAATATAAAAAACTCCCCGCAACAACATCATTGTCGTTGCGAGGAGTCCTCATCTATACCTATATCAACTTTTCCTTCCACTCTGTTTCCTTAAAGCCAACAAGCACCTTATCTTCATCCACAACCAAAGGACGTTTCACTAACATGCCATTCGTCGCAAGGAGCTTAATCTGTTCTTCCTCACTCATTTCTGAAAGCTTGTCCTTTAACTTCATTTCCTTGTAGAGCATGCCGCTCGTATTGAAGAACTTCTTAAGCGGAAGTCCACTTCTTTTATACCACATCTTTAACTCTTCCGCCGATGGATTCGCCTCTACGATATGACGCTCGGTATACACGATCTTATTTTCATCCAACCACTTCTTTGCCTTCTGACAAGTAGAACATTTAGGGTAACATATAAATTCCATTGTGCATCTCCTTATATCTTAACTTTATTTCACAAACCGCAGCTTTCCTTTACTTTCCCAGATAACCTCATTCACCTGGTATGGTGTCTCGCCATCCATATGTATCCACTGCAGTGTCTCCGTCACCAGACGCATCTTCTTACACCTGTGATTCGTAATGTCCTTAAACAACAAATGTTTTTTGAAATAAACAAGCACAACTGCCAGAAGAAGCTTCAGCCTTGACATGCCTTTCACTAGGCAGACATCCAATCTTCCATCTGTCGGATCTGCGTTTGGGCAAAATGGGATTCCACCACCTTCATACATATGATTCATCCCAACGACGAAGAACAGCTCCGGAAGCTTCATCACAGGCGCATCGTCCAGGTATAATTTTGCGCGTACCGTTTTCTTTGCAAATATCTGCTTAACGCCGATCATCACATACACCAATTTACCAAGATGAATCTTATTTAACACCGTTTTCAGTCGGCTCCGGCTGACCTCTTCGCAGATATTTGCATCATAGCCAACCCCAGAACTAATTAAAAATCGTTTTGCACTGCTTCCCTGATGATTCGTTGTCACTTCTCCATAATCAAGCGCAATTTCCTCCGGATTTTCAAGCAGATGCGTAATTGCACGTTCCACATTCTTTTCCAAATGCATATTTCTAGCGAAATCATTTCCGGATCCTGTCTGAATACACGATAACGTCGTATGATCAAATTCCTGAATCCCATTTAGGACTTCATTTAATGTTCCGTCGCCGCCAATCACTAAAATATTGATATCTTCCTCATTTTCCCGAACCACTTCCTTGCTTTGATCCATAACAGCCGTTTCGTTTAAAGCCATGTTCCTTCCTGCTGTAAGTTTCCCTGCAACCATCGTTGCTTCTCCCGGCTTCCGCAGTACATACACCTTATACGCCACGTTTTTTCGGTCTAATATGTCTTTTATCTCCCTCCATGCATCCATTCCTTTTCCAGAAGATGAGGTCGGATTTACGATTATATGGTACATTCTTGTTATCCTTTCCACACGCCGCTATCTCTCGATAGCAGGCGTATCTTCATACAGCTGATACTGCAGCTTCGTGCGTGCTCCACGGTAGTCGTTTTGCACAACCAATGTGTAACGGGCTCCCTGGAAGGCAACATAGTTCCTGCCGTCCCTCGCAAAGAACGATACCAGCACCCGCTCCTGCCAGATCTCCTCTGGCAGTTGCTTCTGCAAAACCCGCTCCACAAAACGGATTGCAATATCCTCAAAGCTGTACTGGCGCTCCCGCTTATTCTCCACATAGTAGAGATACAGCTTCTGGACATAACACTCGGACACAGCTTCCATCTGCTTGAAGTAGCTGCCGAGCATCATATAAACTGCATAATTAAATGCATTCTGGTTATTTGTTGCCTTATCGATTGTAGTTGTTGTATTCATCATACATACCTCCTTGAATAAAAACAATAGATTTTTTGATAAAAATAGGCAGACTTGTAGAACTGTCTATCTTCGTCCACAATCTGCCTTCTTCGTTCTATTTAGTTTCATTCAAGAAAATACTCTGATTTTCCGAAGCTGTTGTTAGTATAACGCATTCCGTTTAGATATACAAGACTTATTTCACCATTACAGTTAAACTCATAGTTCAATTACCTATACCTAATAGGTTTTATTTGCGCCAACCAACGTCATGATACCATTTATTACCAACAGCACACCCGTTGCAATAAATGCCCACGCAATCGTTCCACTCTGATTAAAGAGCAGACATGCTCCGGCAACAACCATCAGTCCCGGTTTAAAATACTCCTGAAACCGTTCTCCCACAGTCAGATTTACAGGCATCGTTTTCTTGATTGACGATATCTGTAACAGTCCCATCAGAATGATTCCTGCTGCCAGAATATAGAATGCAAGACTTGCAAATACCCAGCCAAATACCAAAATACAAATTCCGGCAACTGACTTCACAATTCCATAATTTACGAGTCCTGCCACAAAATCCATAATGGCTCCAACAATTACAAATACTGCCAGAAGCGTAATGGCTGCGGTAATAATTTTTCCTTTCATAACAATCAGCAAAATTCCAAGCAATATGGATCCCAAAGCTGACGCTACGTTTTCTTTCTGATTCATATGTTGTTCCTCCTTATCAATTATCTCCTATAATAACTCATCCAACAGCTTACTTCATATCTGCCTCAAATGCAACGGACAATTATGAATCTCTGTATGATATAAGCCATTCAACCAGATCTTCATACCCGATTGCCCGGCTGTAATAAGCGCCCTGGAATACATCACACCCCAATGCCTTCAGCTTCTCTAACTGTTCTTTTGACTCCACCCATTCTGCAATCGTTGTAAAATGAATCGACTCCCCAAGCTTGGTGATCGAACCGATGATTTCCGCATTGGTTTCGTTTTCAAGCACATTCCGCGTCAAAGATCCATCCAGTTTCACGACTGCAAAAAATCCCGTCTGCAAGTAGAGCAGGGAGGTATGCCCCATCCCAAAATCATCAATCAAAAACCGGTGTCCGTGTGCTTTCAATTCTTCTATTTTATGTACCACATCCTCTGTCGAAGATATCGCGTCCTGCTCAGTGATTTCAAGACACAACTGGCTACAGGAAATTCCATGTGTCTTCACGCTGTTTTCCACCGTTTCCACCAATCCATCCCACTGCAGTGACGCATTGGTCAGATTGACAGAGATATCAAAGCTTTCGTCTACATAATCAGTCAGTCTGGCTCTCGCCGCTGCCGCTTCATCTAAGATTGCTGCATCAAGCGCATGCATAATTCCAAGTTCTTTTGCAAGCTGAATGATAAGTGGTGGGTAAATATTTCCAAACACGGGATGATTCCACCGAATCAAAGCCTCCGCACCAGAACAATGCCCATTCTTGTCCACCTGTGGCTGATACATCAGAAACAGACTGTGATTTTCAATTGCCTCCTTCAATTCGCCGGCCAGCAGCCGTGCCGTATTTCCACATACATCTTCCCGTTTTGTAAATGCGAACAGAACTCCACTTTCTTCCTGCTTTTTGTATTCTTCTACCAATTGGTTCACATTCTGTATCATCTGCTGCCGGCGCTGCATTTCAAACATCCGGATAAACGGACGATATACAAACACGCCGATCACAATACATATAAGCTGAAGCACTACTCCTTTCCACGAACCAGTTGCCTGATATCCACTCAGAAGAACTGGCGTTGTCCACTCCACCGATGCTACCACATGTGGAACAATGCCAAAATACATTGCCGCATATGTAATCAGGAAATTCAGGATCGGAACTACCAAAAATGGTACAATAAAGATCGGATTCAAAATGACCGGAACTCCAAACAACGCAATCTCACTGATATTAAACAAAACTGCCGGTGCCGCCATACCCGCAACATTCCGCAGACTCTTCGTCTTCGCAAACAGCAAAACCGCGATTACAAGGCAGATCATCACGCCGGTTCCCCCCATGATTACGAACACATCCTGAAAAGACTTGCTGAATATACCAACAGATACATCTGAGAAATTCTGTTTGATCACAACATCTAATACATTGTTTCCATGCACCCCAAAAAACCAAAATACATGTGTCTCCACAATGATTAAGATTCCAGACCAGAAATTATTATCAATCGAACCAAACAGACGATTTACTCCAAGCTCAAACAATTCCTGTACTCCATTTACCCCGCTCGTCACATATAGTACCTGATGAAACAGGTTAAACACGAATAATATCCCCAAAGTACAGCCAATTCCATTGATTGCATGCATATAACCACTGTCAGTATCTATTTCCTTGTTTCTCACTGACATAAAATTTATATCCTTTAATTTGAAATACAAAAATCCTGCACCAAGGGATACAAACAGTGCAGTGAATGTATTCATATTGCTAAATGCCTTTATCGAAAAACTCCCATATTGGATTCCTGCACATCCGGCAAAACTGGCAAGCGTAACAACCGCCAGTACAATCGCATCCCCCGTCTCCACAAATCCACTTTTCTTTCTGGATTTGATCAGCGCATAGCTGACACTCGTCGTCACTGCAAGCAAAACCGCAAAAATATCATTTACACCATGATATATAAATTGCAGCATATCCATAACATGACCTGACCAGATATGTGCAATAAAATCCTGATAGCCTGCTATCGGCAGACTCATGATCATCAATGCGCCATAGCCAACAACAAGCAGGGGAATAAGCATAATCATCCCCTTGCGGATCGCACCAAAGGCACAGCTTTTTTCTATCTTATTCGTTGCTTTTAATACTCTGTTTTCCATTTTTTTCATTCGTATATTTCCTCAATTCATAATACTTTATTATAACATGGATACAGCACAAGCTCAACCACATCTGAACTTTCCTATTTACCAATTCTTTCACATTCACCCCAGGAGAAAATACATTATCTGTAATTACATTTATAACAATACTATGCTATAATAAAGTTTACGACAGATGTATTTACAGACACCTTATAAAAACGAATGAAACTGATGAGCAACAGATTGCCACGGATATATATTCCACGAAGGAGAAAAATTATGAATTACGACGAATCTGTTTTTAAGGAAAAGGCGAACCGGAGAGCCAGACGGATCTGGATCATCTTCGCCGCATTGCTTTCTGCAAACTATGGTGCCGATGTGGCGAACCATCTACGTGGCACTACCTATTATATTATCTTTTTAGCGCTCTGCTGGCTGCCAGTCATCACCGGGGAGATTCTGCTTCGTGTGAAAGGCTTCGATACCGACCAATACAAATTCAACCTCGTGATCGGCTATGGCATTTTCTATACATTTGTATTATGCACGACAGAATCACCGATTGCATTCACGTATATCCTGCCCGTGACCAGTCTTCTGGTCCTCTATAAGAGTATCCGATTCATGGTAAGCTGCGGAATCGCAAACTCCCTGATTATCGTCGGAGGTGCTGCCTATCGTATCTCACAGGGATTCAACTCCGCCTCCGATATGAAGAATTATCAGCTCGAGCTCGCCTGTATCATACTCTGCTATATCTGCTATGTCATGTCCATCAGGCACCTGATTGAGTCTGACGGTGCCATGACAGACAGCATCAAGGCAGACCTTCATCGTGTTGTCACGACTGTGGAACAGGTAAAGCAGGCATGTAACACGATCACAAACGGCATTACCGTTGTCCGTGAGCTTGCATCCGAGAATACACATGGTGCCACGATTGTTGTAGACAGCCTGAACCGGCTCAGCGATCATAACTCTGACTTGCAGAGCAGTACAACCTCGTCGAACGAAATGACATCCGACATACACGCACAGGTCAACCATGTGGCAGAGATGATTGAGCAGATGGTCTCACTTACGAGCACTTCGGTGCAGCACGCGAAGGTAAGCTCCGAGGATCTGGCAGATCTTGTAACTACGACGAACACGATGGCTTCGCTCTCCGGGGAGATTGAGCAGACATTGCAGAATTTCAAGTCTGAATTCGCCATGGTGAAGAACGAAACCGGTGTCATTGAGAATATCACATCCCAGACGAATCTTCTTGCATTAAATGCATCGATTGAAGCTGCCCGCGTCGGCGAATCCGGAAAGGGATTTGCAGTCGTAGCCGAGCAGATCCGTACATTAAGTGAGGAAACCAAGTCCTCTTCCAATCAGATCCGGCAGGCACTCGAGCATCTCGAAGAGACTTCTGAGCGGATGACCGCTTCGATGGAAGAAACCCTGAAGCTGATCCAGCTCACATTGACCAAGGTCACGCAGACCGGTAAGAGTATGACGGAAATCGCTTCCGATACGAATAAGATCGGTGAGAATATTCAGGTCATCGACCACGCCATGAAGGAAGTCGAGGCTTCCAATATCCATCTTGTGGACAATCTGAATCAGGTAACGGATATCGTGGGCGACATGACAACCTGCATCAGCGACTCCAACGAGATCAACAACCGCATGCTCAGCAAATACGATGAATCAGCCAACAGCATCAACTCCATTGAGACCGTCATCGAATCCCTCATGTGCGAGCTTGGAATCGGTGGTTTCATGGGAACCGAAGATGTACAGCCTGGCATGAAACTGAGTGTGGCACTGAAGGACGGAAAGAACTATTACGGCGAGGTACTGACACGTGAGAACAATACGTTATCAATCACCCTTGCAAATGCACCGAAGCTTACGGAGGTGACAGAATGTAAGCTGCAAGTAACTGTCGGCAACGTGCTTTACTGCTGGGAACCAGCAAAGATCACACATACAGACAGAGACGATGCTTCCCACTTTACAATCCAGATTGAGTCCCGCCCGAAGATTAACAACCGACGCAAGTACCCTCGTCTGGACATCTCCAACGCATGTACAATCACTCTTACCGACGGCACAACCATCGAAGGCAAGCTGGATAACCTAAGTGCAAATGGCTTCGCATTCCTGACGCATGATAATTATTTTGCAACGCATAAAGGCGTTGATATCCATGTAAAAATCCATAACTTCGACCTGCCGCAACATGACGAACTCGAAGGACACGTCATCCGTTGTTCCAACAACGAGGGACTTTACATCGTCGGCTGCCAGATGCCGGGGGATGATTTCTTTATCCGGGATTATGTGAAGGGGAAGTTGTAGAGAAAAGATAAGCGAAACTGCTTTTCAGTGTCTTAATTGAGTAAAAGAAAAGACCCAACGTGATCCGCATCGTTGAGAGGCGCGTTGGGTTCTGTTGGGTGTTATTATAGATGTAGTTGGGGAAATATCAACTCGTTTGTTTGCATAACGGTATATTCTTTTTTGCAAAGTGCAACAATTTGTATGTATAGACTATTCGCAGCTTCTGCATCACTTAGCTGGTCTAACGGCTTAGAATACATTCCTGGCATCTTGCTTAGTGGGCTAAATATATCACTGTATTTCATATTATTCTCAATCACTTTTTGCTCAATACCTTTTCTGTCAAAGGGTTGTTCAGTGTACTTACTCATTGAGGATACTATATCTTCTTCTAAGGCAGATAAATCCTTTTTCTGTTCTAGATATTTTAATACGGCGTCTATAACCAGTTTCCTATCCATAAAGCTGCTCCTTTGTTCCATAATAATTCTACATGTTATTATGGGACATTGTTATGATATCTTCAAGTTAAATCGTTCGACAAATAACGACACATATTCCATGCCATCACTATATTACCATCCTAATAACTGAACTGAGAGTAGCCACGCCCTCATCTTATCTCCTGCGCTGTATTTATTTTATTCCCTCCTCAGCTCGCTGTATGTTGTCGCCAAGTACTTCCATTGGTTAATACAATGAGATTTATTCTTTCCTTCATTGAATTCGCTTTTATCCATAAGATTTTGAAATGATAGTACCACGAAAATGGATAAGTTCAGGTGAATTCTAAAGTTTTTCCTAATCCTCAACAAATAGCTTTGGATAAATCACATCGCTAATTCTTTTCATTAGTTCCGCATTAATGTCTCGCATGTTAATATACCTTTTGACATCTACATTCTTAATCTGTGCTATTTTTTCAGGACTAACAGTAATATTTAACTCATCTTCTACATCCTTTAACATCAAAGCTGTCTTGTTCTCTATATATGTTTCTTTTTCCCTATCCGTCAATAACGAGAATGAATATTTCAAATTAAATCTAGATAATAATTCCGGCGATATCTTGGTAGTAATCTTATCCGAAGGTAAATTAGCCGTAAACACAATAATATATTTATCTAAATTATAATCTCGCCCTAGCGAATCAGTAAAAACGCCATCTTCTAATAATTGTAAAAAGAAATTTTGCACTTGCTTATCGCATTTCTCAAATTCATCAATTAAAATAACTTTTGACCGACTATTTGTAAGTTTTTCCGACAATTCTCCTTTACTACTACCAACATACCCTCTAGGACTTCCTATCAAACTACTTAGCGCATTTTGGTCACTGTAATTACCAAAATTAATTTTTATAAATGGTTGATCTGGAGATAGATTTCTTGCTAATATTCTTGCAACCTCGGTCTTTCCTATACCCGAACTTCCACAAATCAAAACAGAAAAGATAGGTTGATATCCCAATTTATTAAACACACGATATTTTCTCAATTCCTCCTCAAGCCTTCTCTTGAATTTTTCATTACCCACCAACCCCTCATATATTGCCTCAAAAAGCTTTTTAAAGGACTTTTCGTCAAGTTCGACAATATCTTTACTTTGGGGAATTTGTAAGCCTAACGCCTCCTCAAATTGCTCCACCTTCTCTACTCGATGAAATAGCAAATCGCGAAATCCATATGTATATCGTCTATCTATGATGAAGAAGATCGGCCAATCCTCTTGCATATTGTCAATGACTTTTTCCACAACAAGTGAAAACGACATACTTTTTTCATCATCTCTAAAAAATGGCGTCAAATCCATTATAAAACCTTTTGTCTCAAAAGTTATTTCACCTAATACATTTTCTATATTTTCTCCTACCAGAATAGACAAAAAAGCATATTCCTCATTTTCAAGTTGTTTCAAAAAATATTCTCGATTTTTCTTATCGTATTCATATAAAGTGATTCTTTTCACTGCTTATTCACCTCAAAAACTAATGTCTTGAACTATAGAAATCACATCAATGTAGTGTAGCTTATCCTCTGGACTTTTTTTGACACCATTCTCTTCATCACTTTCAATTCCTGCATCATCTACATCTTCCTGGTTCTTTGCAAAGCGATTTAATTTCTTATTTAGTTCTTTTCGTTTAAAACACCCTCTATAAATCCCAACGACTGTCACATTCCCAATTTCCAAATCACTAAGACTATACTGATTTTCCATCTCATTTTCAGCCTGCATCGGAATTTTAATTACTATCTTTTCTTCATCACCAAAACGCTTCGCTGGTAATACACCTTCCAATATGTAAGACGAATCCTTAAATAATACCTCTAATAGTGTTGGTAAATTTACATTTCCAATACCATCTACCGCTATGTCTCCAAAAGCACCACTCAAAAAAGTCTTTGCTCCCAATATGTCATTCTCATTCTCTATTTCTAAACAAACATTTCTAATCTTAACAAGATTTCCAACTGTCTTATCGCTTAATTTCCAGACTTCTTTGGCTTTTTTATATATCAGTTCTAGTATAGTCGATTTAGTTGTAATAACCTTTACGGTATCTATTACTTTGCTGCTCTTACTGCCTACAAGTTCACCATTTAAAGATAATTCAGGCAAAAATTTTCCCACAAGCGGAATATCTGTCAAACCTCCAGTTGCCGTTTCAGCGATTCCCGTAAGTTCTCCTTCTGTAGTACGTTCTTTCGTAATGTTTTCTAAAATTTTATTGTCAATCAACATTGCAATTTCGTATGCCTTAGCATAATTTATGTAATATATATTAAACATTGAAATCCCCTTCCACTATATTATAGTTTTTCCTTTTCATCCTAACCACATTGGTTAGGATGTGGTTGTCAGATACATTTAGTCCGTCGCAATTTCGTAGGAAAAGCATATATTGATTTGACGATTCAATCATTATCTATTCACTAGGCAGAATTTTTCAAGCAATTACCTCTTAAATAGTTTTCTTCTTTCTTCGTCATGAGTATTGATAATACTCCTTATCGATAACTCGACTTTGAATAACTGATTGTTGGTACGGTTCCCAGTAAGGACTGGAATAAATTTCGCATGTCACTTTCACTTAACAGACATTTAGGACCTATACATATGTCTTTTATACAACCTGGTTCGTATTGTAGTTTTACAAACTCTGTTATATTATTTGTTCCTACCATTCTAAAATCATGTTCAAGTTTTTTCCATACATAAGGTTCATTAAAAGCCCCTGCCTCATCAATTATTTTTTCAAATTTTAAATCATCACAATATATTAAACGCACCTCTGATTCTTCCCTAAACGCTGGATTCTTATATATCGCTAATTCTGTAATTAATTCATGCAAAAAAATATCAATCTGTTCTTCCCTATTATGAGCCTCGTACCTACTTAATACCGTCGGCATAGTATCTGCTACAATCTCAAGTGCACTTTCGCAATCTTCTTGAACGATATCATCTGTATAAACTATTTCTCTTACTAATATATTATCTGCCGACGCCAACATGTCCAAATCAAAACCAATAGCCACACCTTTTCCATCATCCGCATATGCTCTCCACTGACTTAGTAAATCGGACGTTTTAGAGAAGCATGATATATATATACTTTTTTGTCCTTTATTCTCTAAATGCTTTGCAAGTTCCTCACAAGTAAAATCTACCCCCGAACGTATTCGCATTCTCTGCAATATAGTGCTGTAGTCTTCATCTGATTCTTTTTCTTCGTTTAACCTTTCAAGATACCACTTTATTTCTAGATTATCATTCATTTTTAACGGATCAGAAAGATATATCTCTTTGTTCTTCAAAATGTTTAAAAAGGTATTTAATGAACAATAATAATAACCTATCATAATTTTCCTTTCCGCAGAATAAATCCGCATATTCTTCGTTATTTTGTTCTTTGATTATAGCCTAATTTATTAACTTCATCAAATTCTCCACAATCATAAAATCTGTATCTGCAATTGAATTTCACAAAAATCAAAGCATCTTGATTTTTTCATTTGTAAAAGTTTTTTTCGCAATAAACCCTTTTGATGCAATATTCATTATCAAAATTATGGAGCAGGTAAAATACTTCCTCTGTCATCTTGGACTACTCTTGAGCTAATTTTGGTCTTTCTTAGACTAATTTATATAACTCTTAGTTCAAAATCACCTTTTCACCAAATACCATCTAGCTGCATGACCTGTTCCCGATACATCTGCAACATTTTCTCGCTTCATAGCTTGCAATATATTAGAAACCTTTTTAGACTGTTGTTTTTCATCCAAAAACGCCGGCAAAGCACCAGCCAATATCTCTTTTAGTTCAGACACACTAGCTTTTTCCATTGTTTCTAAGGCATTGATAATTATCTGCTTGCACACATCGTTACTCAAACCTTTATTTCTTACATTTATGGAAATATATGAGCTATATATTGATAGGTGTAGAATTGTTGCGTTTCAGATACCACCGGCAATGCGTGGAATTCCTACTACATGGAATGGAGCTGCGTATGCAAGAGAAGGCGAACATCTATCTCCGCTTCCGATTGATAAAATGGATCTAATACGCAGTCAGATTGGTGTGGATTGGTCGAAATTAGTTGTGGAAGATGCGAATTTGAACGATTTAGATCCAGAGGCAATAGCTTATGCCAGAGAATTATTTATTAAAAAACAAAATGCATCAAAGAAATCAACAGAAATGTTGGAAAAAATGTCCGATGTTGAGATATTAAATAAAGCTGGAATACTGATAAAAGGGAAAGTTACTAATACGGCGTTGATTCTGTTGGGAAAAGAGGAGTCCTCATATTTGTTTGATGTTTTATTCCGCGTATTACATGGACATTGTATAATGGTGATGGTTCTATCAAGGCGTATGAGCATTTTGATATGCCATTACTTTGGGCTGTTGATAAAACTTATGCTAAAATTAGAAATGTCAAATATAGATATATTGCGGGCAGCAGACATTGTTCCCGGATGAAGTTGATCAGTATGAGCCAGATGTAGCAAAGGAAATACTTAATAACTGCATAGCGCATTCTAATTATCAGTTGCGTGGCAAGATTAATGTTGAAGAGTTTGAAGATAGATTAGTATTTATCAATGAAGGAAACTTTATTCCGGAGACTGTGGAACGTGCATTAGAAGAAGGATATAAGCCGCCGTATTATAGAAATACATTTTTGTGCAGGGCTATGGTTAATTTGTATATGATTGATACAAATGCTATGGGAATTCCTATGATGTATCAGATTCAGAGAGAAAAATGCTTTCCGTTACCAACATATAATTTAGAACAGTCAAATAGAGTTATCGTTACTTTGTATGGCAAGATATTAGATAGAAATTATACACAACTGTTGCATTCAAACGCTGCTTTGGATTTACAAACAGTATTCTTGTTAGATAAGATACAGAAGAAAGAATTAATATCTAAAGAGGATTTTGCTATATTGAAAAAAGCAGAATTGGTTGAAGGAAGATATCCAAATATTTTTGTGTCATATAAGGTGGCGAATATTGTAGGGCAGCAGACTGATTATGTAAGTATTCCAATGTCTGGTCGAGAGTATCCTAAAGTTTGTGTAAACCTCCAAACTGATGTAAGATAAAATTACTCAGTTTGGAGGTTATTTTTATGGCAAGAAAAAATGACAGCCCACAAAAAGCAGCAATGAGAGAAATGATGCGTGATTATCTGAAAAATAATGATATCAGTATCAAAGACGGCACCGATGTAAACAGCATCATGCGTGACATGATGTCGATTCTTTTGGAAGGTGCTTTGGATGAAGAACTGGACGAGGAACTAGGGTATTCTAAGTATGATTATCGTAACAAGAATACAGATAACAGCAGAAATGGTCATTCAAGTAAAACCATGCACACCAGTTATGGAGATATGGATGTGGCGATTCCACGGGATCGTAATGGTAACTATGAACCACAGCTGATTAAAAAGTACCAGAATACAGTAACACAGGACATGGAAGAAAAAATACTTTCCATGTATGCAAAAGGAATGACAACTGGAGACATTGAATCCCACATGAGCGAATTATACGATATTGATATTTCTGACAGCACAATCAGCAGGATCACAGACAAGATCCTGCCTATTGTAAAAGAGTGGCAGGAACGCCCTCTGGAAGAAGTGTATGCAGTTGTATTCATGGATGCAATCCACTATCATGTTCACAGCGAAGGCCGTATTGTAAAGCGTGCGGTTTATATCGCTCTTGGTATAGACATGAATGGAAAAAAAGATGTCCTTGGAATGTATGTTGGAGAAAACGAAAGTGCAAAGTTCTGGCTTTCTATCATGAATGGATTAAAAAACAGAGGTGTTGAGGATATCCTGATTGCATGTGTTGATGGTTTGAATGGATTTCCGCAGGCAATCGAGGCTGTTTATCCCAAAACAGAGATTCAGCA
>ULQV01040429.1_pt1 | contig 16900 bp, 22 predicted proteins | sample 1954851 | NCBI WGS metagenome assembly ULQV01 (sample SAMEA4835665, study PRJEB28245) | human gut metagenome | biome: gut microbiome; material: fecal sample | place: Denmark | collected 2008 | reverse complement strand
TTGTGGCTCCTCCGTCTGGTTTCTTGCTTGATCCATCTTTGACAGTTGCTATTCTTGGGATACTTGATGTACTTGCCCGTGTGCAGCAGTGTCCGGCCGTCAAAACCCCAATCGATATATCCGCGATGCGGGGCATATCCGCCATAATTTATAATGCTTAGCAGCCTGTCGCCTTTTGGGACGCTTTGAATTCGGCGTAGTTTGCGGCGGTCTTTGCTTCTCAGATGCGCTTCAGATGATTCATTCTCCACGAGCCCAGCAATCTTCTCGCTTGATTCGCTTTCGGTCATAAAGCCTTCTACTAGGCACGGTGCGCGTCACGGGCGATATACCGTACCAGCTTCCGCGCTGCTTATTATGAAATTCCTTCTGCGCCCGCTTGCTCTGCTTCTTCAGCGGTACTGTATTGGTCATACTTTATCTCCCCAATCTTACATTTGAATTACAAAGTGCGGTTTAATCTTGCGTCCGGCTGCTGTCTCTGATATTTTGTAATATCACGATCTTAAAGGAGGCAAGCAAAATGGACATGAAGACATACCCCGTGATCGATCTTGTCGCTACGGGAAACAACATCCGCCGCCTACGCATGGAGCGCGGCCTGACCGTCCGGGAGCTGCAAAGCTACTTCGGCTTTGAAGAACCCCGCGCGATCTACAAGTGGCAGAAGGGCGAGAGCCTGCCCACGGTGGATAATCTCTACGCGCTCGGAGCGCTCTTTGAGGTTCCGATGGATCAGATCCTGGTTCCTGTTATAAAACTGCATATCGTCAGTGAGCAGCAGGCCGATCCCTGCTGCTCACATCATTTTCTTCCCGGCTATTTTGGATACGGCAAGCGTCCGATGCAGCTTCTACCATTTGCTCCGTCTGCATTGCCTGCTGCGTGACAGGTCACGCGTTCAGCTTTGCACGCGGAAAACCAAAATTTGGTCGTGATTGATCTCGTAATCAGCGAGTCAGGCTTGCTTGCCTTACATATGGAGATGTCAGTTTGGATGCAGGAAAGCATGTGATATGGAAAAGGCGGTTCTGACGGAAGATCGTCTGGCGAGGATAGAAACGTGGAACGCTTCTTTTCTTCATGTTTTGAAAGCTCGTAGGGTGAGCCGAACCAGAATATCTTTATAATAAAATGTGCAGCGTTATCGTTCATCTGCACCTGAACCGGTATCCGCATTCTCTTGGCTTGCCGCATCCAAAACAGCCGGGCTGTGCCGGGGCATTATGCCCCGACGTTTTCTGTATAGGCTTCGAATGCTTCTGCAAAACTGGCGTTCACATCAAAGGGCGGCGCGTAGTCCACCTTCGACGTGACAAGGCACAGGTCGATTCTGTTGGAAGTCTCATCGGATTGCTGATTCAGTTTGCCGAGCGCATCGCGGATGACCTTGCGGTCATAATTGATCGTCGTCACTCGCCGCACATCGCAGCGGTAGGAGATCTGATTGCCTTCGGCATTGAACCGGTAACCGGTGCCGCCATTGGAAATCGTCTGCTCGGAGCTGCGCAGATCATTCATCCGCTTGAATGTGCAGGCAATGCTCTGCCGCGTGGCATTGAGACTGACCGCGCTGTCCATATCGATGTCCATTTCGGATTTTGCCTTGCGGATGGCAGCAAACAGCTTGCCTTTCTCGTCCAGCAGGTACAGGAGGAAGCGGGCAATGCCCGTGATCTGCTCGTAATACTCCGTTTCCGGTACAGCGAGAACGGTTTCGTCCTCCGCTTCCGCCATGACCTTATGCCGCAGATAGGTATTCTCGACCCGCGTGACATTGGACTCGCGGTCGAGGATGCTCTGCGCGTCGTCCAGGAAGGACTGGAGCTTGTTCTGGTAGCGGAATGCTTCTTTCAGATTCATGTTTCTTCACCTCTGACTTAAAAATTTGTTTCTGTCCGTATTTTAGCTGCTGAAAGCCAGGAAGTCATGGAACTTGTGGTTCACCCTGCTGATCCAACGCGTAACTGCGCCGAAACAGGAATCGAGCATTTCACAGGCAAGTACATCATGTTTTTTCGCGCTGAGCAAGAGCCGCAGGCTTTTCCTCATACCATGTACAAAATGGCAGAAACTTTTCCCGATCCTCACTGGGCAGGTTCATGTAGTCGATGATGTGTTCCTTCGGAAACCAGCTTTCGCAGTAGGCGGGCAGAACGCCCTCCGGCACGATCCCGATCTTTTCTTCTTCCGCCAGCCGGTCGGCCAGCATTTTCGCTTCAGCCAGATAAACGGGGATATTTGCTCTCGTCAGGGCAAGATAGAATTTGACGGTTTCAATTGTCCGGTTCCACGCAGCTCCTGCCAGATACAGAAAATAACCGCGCATATCTTCCATTACCCACAGATCGACATGCGTGGAGTTTCCGCCGCGGCAAACCTCCCACGGATGTCCGCCGCACCGGTCTCTATCGTGGAACCAAGCATGGAACGCCTCCGGGCTGTCCGCATCGATATCCTGCAATCCCTCGTCCCGGCCGTCGGCATGGAGCACGTACTGCTCCTTCGGCGTTTTTCCGCAGCCATCATAGTTGTTCTCTGCGTAGCCCATGGCGCAAAAGCGGAAGAAATCATTGGCTGTCATCGCCGGTAAGCGTTCTTTCATTGCGGTGTAGTTTTCTTCCTGTGCGGAGGCTTTCTCAATGAACTCCGCAACATCCACAGGCGAAATATTTTTGAAGAAGTCGGCTCTTGCATCCGGCCAGACATTCCAAAAGTCTTTGCGTCGAATCGTTCCGGTGCGGTGCTGGGGCGGCAGATTTTCACGGACAAAATCGTTATACGTCCCGGCTCTCAGCATTTCAATGCAGCTCCTGACACCGTTGACAAGCCACTGGACAAACTCAGAAATTTCGCATGGCCATCCTGCTGGTTCTCTGCGCTTGTCCTGAACGATCACATAACTGTGACGAACCGCGACAGCGCGGTATCCTTCCGCTTTGTCCTCGACGGCTTGGAAATGATACCATTTGACGTCCTCTGGGAACCAGCTTTTCCATGCATTCACGAATTCTTCTTCCGAGTCGTAATTACCCTCTGCGATTTCCTCCGCTGCATTGCCGAAATCCTCAATTGGTCCTCTTTCCGCACGAAGCCAGAGCGTCTTGATCCCGTTCTGGGATTCCGGTGCGACCTGTTCTAACAGCTCAAACAGTTCATCAAGCAGTTTCTGACTTTTGTCGTCGTAGATACAGCCTGTCATTCCAAAGTGGTCGTTTCGCCGGAGCCAGCTGATATACCCATCTATTTTTGGCTGCGTCAATTTACCATGCACGTTTCTTCACCTCCAGTATCCTGTACGTCATCGTTTACGATTCTCTCCCATCTTCGCGCTTCCTCAAGGTCTGCCTCCGTATAATCGAATGGAATACGCCCCAGCCTGACTGTTTCCTTCAAAAAGAGAATCAGCGCATCTTCCACGCTCAAGCCCTGCTTGGCCAGGATCTCCGAAGCACTGTCATAAACTTCTTTTGGGAGCTTGACCTCAATCGTCACCAATTCCATCTTCGTCCTCCTTTTCCTCAAACAGCGCTCTGTACATATGAACGAAACTTCCAACAAGCTGCGGATATTCATAATAAATATGGCAGCACAGTCTCTTGGAGAGCTCCAAGAATCGGAGATCATCTCCAAAGTCAATGATGCCGTCGAGAATATGCTCGATCTGTTTTTCGTCGGTAAGGCGACCTAAAATCACCTCGTCGACGGCATGGGAGTACTGCGTGTAGGCAAGGTCATATAACCCTTTGATCCGTTTTACAACCTCGTCAATCTCTGCTATGAGCGTTTCATAATTCTCCATTGCTGTTTTCTCCTGCGTTGGTTCCATCCTTCCGGATTCTTTCGATCATGGGCTGCGGGTTCGCCTCTAACAGCTCATCCAGTGTCTGGGGCATGTAGTTCATGTAATCCATCATGCAGCCGACATTGATCAGTCTGCTTGGAATGCCCATCGTCCATTGTTCGTTCTTCCACTTCTCTACAAGCGACCATTCGCGCGTATTATGTACATGCCCGTACAGCATGACTGCGCCATAATGCTGGTTTTCGTAAAAGGGAATCGGGTAGTGACTGAGAATCACCAGCCGATTCTCATCGTTGATCTCCGCGTACTGTTCGATGCTTTCCCAGTAAGGACGGAGCTTTCCTTTCACACGGTCATGGTTGCCTTGAATCAGGTGTTTATGCCCCTGTAACCGCTGCATGATCCGGATGCTGTTTTCTTCGTTTTTCCAGAACGCATCGCCCAGCACATAGACGGTGTCATCCGCTGTGACCCGCTCGTTCCAGCTTTGAATCAGCACCTCGTCCATCTGCTCTGTGTCCGCAAAAGGGCGGTCGTCAAAGCGAATGACATTTGTATGACCGAAGTGCATATCTGCAATATAGTAAATCATTGTGTTTCCGTAGTGTCCTCCTTGTTTGCTTTCATCAAGGCATCTTCCAAAGCCTGCTTCATCTCGCACCACACACCTCCGCAGCCATCGGAGATCTTGCCCATGATGATTTTGAGAAGCGTGGTAATGCACGCCGACGATAAGAGCGGCGCAAACTCCTTCACGGTCCGGGCTGTTTCCGCCAGATCGGAATCATCGACCTCGGAGACATACCGCACAGCGTTTTTGACCATGACCTCCAGTTGCGTCAGCTTTGGCACTTCAAACCATCTGGCGGGGCACAGGACGTAGGACTTGTCCTCATGGTCGATGATCAGGGCAATATTCTCTTTTGACACTCGTTCCAGAATGGCGTCCATGTTCTCTCCAAACTCTTTGGACGTGATATGCTCCATTTCAGAAACTGCCGGTATTTTTCTCATGCTATAATCCTCCGTTATCTTTTGAACTGTTCATCTGACTCAAAGCTACGGAACAGGAAATGCATTTTATCGATTCGCTTGTCCGTATGCCAGTGTCCGCAGAACCACGCTTTGTATTGAATGGATTCCTCGATTGTGTCAAGCCATCTCTCGGTGCTGTCGTCCACTGTACGCTGATCAATGCCGCCAAGAAACATCTCCGTTGGTTCATATTTGAATGGACAGGTATGGGACAGAACAATGTCGAAGTGTTTCTCGCGAATCTGCTGCTCAACATAAGCTTTAATCTCCGGAGATGGCTGCTCGTCCGGCCACCAGCTCCAGCCTCGACTTAAACGGTAATACTTATCTACGCTGTATGCACCGCCAATTACGAGATACCGCAAACCGTTCATCGTATAGATCTCACCGTCCTTGGCAAAGACCAGGTTCGGATATTCTGGCTGCAGCCATCCCTTGCCTCCGCACCATTCGGTTTCAATATATCCAGAAATATTGACTGGCCGCATTTCGTGGTTCCCGTGAATACAGAGAAATCTGGTGCCGGAATCGTTAAGCCATTGCTTCATCAGATAATCTTTTCGCCCGTTATAATAGTTTGCGCCCACATCTCCCAGCAGGACGATTACGTCCTCCATTGTGGGATGTACTTTGTTTATAAAATCTGCAACGCCATTGACATTCCCATGAATATCGCCTGTGAAAAAGATCATAAAGCATCACCTTCCCGCACATGTCATACAGGTAAGTCAAGCTCTCCTTGCTTACTGCTATCCATCGTGCTGCATTTCTGCTTCTTCAGGATCACCGTATTGCGGTTCCTCAGAATAGAATACCTGCATATCATCCAAACGGAGACAAGCCAGTCTTCCGAGGACACCTGACCACGGATCGCCCGTTTCGGGGAGCATACAACCGCAGTCGATTCCAATCCAGCTCTTTGCATCCCATATTGCCATGGGATTATCATACTGGAAATGGTGGGTTGGCGTATGCCCAAAGATGACGATCCGGCCCTCCAGAACGGGGAATCTCTCAAACCGCATCCAAACTGCGAAATCACGCGCACTTTTGTATTTCCAGCCGCAGCTTTCGTATAAGTCCACAGGTGCCGCGTGCGTCAGGATGTATTGCCTGTCGTTTACTGTCAGCTCCGCATTGACTGGCAGCTTGTCCATATATTCGAAAATCTCTTGGCGAATGGCTTTCTTTACGCGCTTCATGTAGTTGTGCGTGACCTGACCTCCATTCCGATACCACAGAGCTTGTTTGCGCTCATAGTAGTATTCTGGCCATTCCTCATCTTCTGGGGGCGGGTAGTAAAGCGCGTTCATCATCATGAGTTCGTGGTTGCCCAGAAGCATTTTGACATTTGGCATCGCCATGATCTGACGGAGGATTTTGATGCCGTCGGGGTTGCGGTCTATCACATCTCCAAGGACATAGAGCGTGTCCTCAGGCTGCAGGTTGATTTGCTTCATGACGGAATCAAAGCGCCGCTTCTGCCCATGGATATCTGACATGACATAAATCATGGTGTTCCACCTCTTTCTTCGCAGCACAAACATTTACTACACTTTTGGGGAAATAGCTACCTATAAAATCACAATTCACAGATAATAATTCTGACTGACGTTTCCGGTGACCAGTTGTTTATCCAATGCGGGATAGTCTGCTGAAAAAAGCTGATCTGGTCTTGAATTTTGAAGACTAGCTCTTTCAATAAGGTCTTTGAAATACATTTATCGTCTTCATTTTTAACCGGCTTTTGAAGCAACGCCTCTAAATCAGCAAGACTTCCCCAAATGAAGAAATCCCACGCGCCAAACGAGCTGCGCTCGAATGCCGGATTTTCCGCACAAATGATGTCCTGCGTCGAAGCCGCCAAATCCGAAAAGCTGATCCGCTTTTTAAGAAGCGCTAATTCATCATATGGGCTGGAAAGAATATCCCGCTCAGGCGCGGTATGTAGATAGCGGTGTTTGAGTTTTCCACTTGCAGATCGGTGCCACTGGTCGATATTGAACCATTGACCATCAAAGCACAGCTCTACCGTGTAGCCAAGCCATTTGCCCATGTGATACGCCTCCGCAGGGACTTTATACCTCTCCCGGTGTGATATTGTAAATGTCTTTTTGCATGTGTTCTTTATAATCTCGTCCTTTGTAGCTGGGCGAAACGAAGTACCAAAGTGGAACGTGCATCTGCAGACAAGCGCATCCTTGTTCCGCGATTCTTGTATCGCCAGATGTTTTGCAATATCGCTTATTTTCGATTTCGTCCAGCGTTCTTCTATCATGGTGCCCTCCTAAACATCAGCCATCTCCAAAGATGTCATTGCAAAACTCCGAATAGTCGGGGTTCGGATTCTCGGGGAACAGCTCCCAATCTCGCTTAGCGTCCTCTTTGGTCTTGAACTGCTTTTCCGGTTCAGCTAATCGATTCCAGAAGCTGAATGGGGTTCCGGTGAGAATGCACGGGAATCCCCAAAGCATTGTTCCGACATGATTCCACCTGCCGATCGTTCCGGTATACTGTAGTCTTGAAAACATAGCTTTGGTCGCACGGCAGTATTCCCCGTCACAGGCAAGCCAGAGATGTTCGGATTTGACTTTGTCGCAGCGCATATAATAAGGTCGATCCCATGTGTTGATGTGCGTCCATTTGTAGTTTTCCAAAGTAATGTTTTCTCTGTGGAGCAGCCGCGCAGGAACAAGGAACGCTACCTTCCTGTATGCGATAGAATGGCTGAGATCCTGCTGCCTTCTTCGAAGGCTTGGAATGTAGATAGCAACTCCTTGAATTGCTTCTTTAATTTCTCATCATGTGCGAGTTCTCCGAAAAAGCAGCGAAGATCCTCCAACGTACCGTAATAGTATTTTCCGAAGCTGGTAAAGGCAGCGGCAGAATAATCGTCCAGCTCCAGTCGGTAATATGTGGGTTCTACTTTTACGCACATGCGCAACACCTCTCGTTTTCTCCATCTCTGATTGACATTCTTCGAGGACGCGTGAATTGACGATGCTTTGCCATCCATTCGGACTAAATTGGATTATACCATCATAGAATAAAGAAATCTCGCAAAAGCCAAAAACGTAGTTGTTTTTGGCGAAAATATAATCGTTTTTGTACGCAACAGACCACAGGTCAATCTCTTAACCTGTGGTCTGTTGCTATTTGATATTCAGTTGGTAAAATGATTACCATTCACCCTTGGTGAGAAGATGTTGATGCGAGCGAAGAGCTTCTTTGGCTGCTTTCAGCATATCCAGCAGAACATAGGTTTCATACGGAGAGCAGTTTGCGAAGATCCTTTGTGCTTCGATGTTGGACATCTCCGTCACACTGGTGAGTTGCCTGCTCAGGAGCGTATCAGTCGACACCTCCAGTGCATTTGCGATACTGACAAAGGTTTCGAGACTCATGACTTTTGTTCCGCATTCAAGGTAGCTGATGTAACCGGCGGACTTGTCGATCATAGCAGACAGCACTGCCTGAGAGATGTGCTTGCTCTTTCTGATTTTCTGGATTCTTTGGCCAAGGACAATGTAATTGAGTTGCATAAAGATACCTCCTAAAAATTTTGGCAACCCAATTATATTGAAATCGCTATTTTATAGCGGAGCGATTATATAAAACCAATCTTCGCATGATATATACTAACTTAAATTATAGTTAGCAGATTATATCCGGCAAGGAGGAGGTGAGCTGATCATGTATGAACAATCGGATTTGGCGCTGATCGGCTCACGCATCAAGGCGGTTCGAACCGGTAAAGGAATGAGTCAGGCAGATTTGGCGGTCAAGGCATCTGTGTCACTGCCGTTGATCAGCAACATCGAACGCGGAAAAACGAGAATGCAGCTCGAGACTTTCGTTAAAGTAGCAGAAGCACTTCAGGTATCTGCGGATCATTTGCTCCGCGCAGATGTACCGGAGGTGAAGACGATTTATCAAGGAGAATTTGCCGAACTTCTCGAAGACTGCTCAGCCAGTGAGATGGAAGCTATTTTGAACATCGTCCGTGAGGTAAAGACCTCCATGCACAAGAAGCAGAACATGGATTGATTATCGGGTTGGTTGACCAATCCGATAATTTTTTTGCCATTTACATACCATAGGTCAGGATGTTGACCTATGGTATCTTCTTATTTTTAAGCGTTTTCCCTATAATTCATCCAAAAGGGCTGACCCCAATACCGGAGGAAAACATGGAAAACACGGAGCTGCTGCCATTAGGCACCGAACAAGGACGCGAAGAGACTGAATATTCCTCTTTTGACCTGTGTCTGGGAGAAAGCTTTGTTTCTCCACTTGTAGAGCAACACAGGCAGTGGTTGAAAAGCATCCGCCATGAGACACCTAGCCCTAAGATTCCGTTCAAGGTTGCAGTGTATATTCGCTTTTTTAATCAGACGAAATATGGGGACGAGGAATATCTCGAGCGTAACAAAGAGGTCTTTCGTGCTACGTTGGCGCAGTACCCTCTATGGAAGTTTGTGGGCTTCTATATTGATAATGGGTCGACCGCACCTTATATGGAGAAATCATCGGCATGGACTGAGCTTCTGTCTGACTGTGATGAGGGAAAAGTCAATCTCATAATCACACAAAAGGTCAGCAATGTATCCAGAGATGTCCGGGAAGTAACGATTTGCGCAAGAATGCTCGCTGCGCGAAAGCCTCCCGTTGGCATTTACTTCATATCAGAAGATCTATACACTTTGGCATCGTATTATCGCGACGATCTTCGAGAGCCTTGTTTCCTCCCAGCTCCAGACTGGAAGATCCTGCCTGATGATGAGCTGGACGTGAGAGGTGCACTCCATGAGTAAATCAACCAAAAAAGCAGCCGATCAAGCAGAACGCGAGAAAGTACATAAGCGATACTCCAATCGACGAGAACCGGATGTCATCTATCCTGCAAGGAAACAGGTTGATTTCTATGATGCCGACGTTCATCAGCGTGTTGCAGTCTATGTCCGAGTTTCCACAGATAATCTGGGGCAGGAAACGTCTTATGAGCTTCAGAAAAACTATTATGAGGAGTTTGTTTTGAAGCATCCCAATTGGTCGCTTGTGAAGATCTACGCCGACAAAGGTATCTCAGGCACTTCGACAAAACACCGCGTTGCGCTGAACCAAATGCTCACTGACAGCAGAGCAGGAAAAATTGACCTGATCATCACCAAATCGGTTTCGCGTCTTGCCAGAAATACAGTCGACTGCATTACTATGGTGCGGAACCTTGCGGAACTTCGCAATCCGGTGGGTGTTTTCTTTGAGAGCGAATGTATCTTCTCATTGAATGAAGACACATCCATGCCGCTTTCCTTTTTGGCGTCCATTGCAGAAAACGAGTCCCGTATCCGAAGTCGCAGCATGGAGGTTTCTCTTGCCCAGCGTCTAAACGGCGGTCTTCCGCTGACGCCCAAGCTGCTGGGTTATTCTCACGATACGGACGGCAAGCTGGTAATCAATCCGGATGAGGCCCCAACCGTTAAGCTCATATTCTATATGTACCTCTCCGGATATTCCTCAGCTTATATTGCCAAGACCCTTGAGGAACTCGGCAAGACAACGTTTCTCGGCAACACCAAGTGGACATCCAACACAGTTATCCAGATTTTGAGAAACGAGCGGCATTGCGGCGATGTTCTCACAAGAAAGACATGGACTCCCGATGTGATCAGTCATAAGTCCAAGAAAAACAGAGGAGAACGGCAGCAGAGCCTGTATAAAGGAGAACACGAGGCAATCGTGTCGCGGGACGATTATATAGCCGTCCAGCACATGATCAATAATGCGAAATACGGCGGAAAGTCTATTCTGCCGGAGCTTCGGGTGATTGAATCTGGCGTTCTGAAAGGATTTGTCACGATTAGCCCTAAGTGGGCAGGTTTCAAGGCAGCCGATTATTTACAGGCTTCTATGAGTGTCTACACGGACGATACATATTACGGCCAGCCTGCGGAGGGTGACGCCACATTCGAGGTGGCGGCTGGAGATTTTGATTTGCGCGGCTTTGAAGTTACGAATTCATCTCTCTTTGATGCGAACAAAAGACCGTATGTCTTATTTCAGAGCAAACAAATCAAATTCAGCACAGATTGTGTTAGGCAGTTCGGGAAGGACAACAAAGTTGAGCTGCTGATCCATCCGGGATTGCGAAAGCTCGCTGTTCGTCGCGCCTCTAAGGATTCTCGCCAGTTCGTACAGTGGTCAAGACCTGACGATGGAAAATACTACGTCAAAGAGATACCGTGTTCTGCTTTTGGCGAAACGCTGTTTGAATTGCTTGGCTGGGAAACAGCTTATAAGTTTAAGGCTTACGGCAGTCTCCTTGAAAGCGATGGAGATTCGGTATTCTTATTTGATTTAAGTGAACCTGCAATTTTCATCCAGTCCTATCTTATGACGTGGACAGACGCTCCCGGCAGCGGCAACAGCGGTCTTTCTCCTCTTTCCGTATCGGGAAAACGCATTCGGGCAGTTCCCAAGAAATTGGCTGACAGATTCGGCAGCGACTTTTATTCTCACAGGCTTACCGCATCTTCATTGGAATTGCAAAGCGAAGACGCATGGAATCTTTGGCTGGAAGGGCAGCTTTTTGAAACCAGCGAGAAGCTGCATGTCACCAAATTTGATGAGATGCAGCGCTTCATCAATGAGCAATTAGGCTCTGCAAAACAGTTGGAAGGAGCGGACTACAATGCATGAACAATCCAACATTCCGACAGTTCGGAATCTTGATGGTGTATATTACCGTGTGGTTCGTGATGGCAATCACGTCAGCCGATGCTTTTCTGACCTATCGGAATCTGAACAGGATGTGATTATGGAAAAGTATGACGCAGAGCAGCTCAGACGGCTTTGTCGCTGCCTCTGCATCAGCCTGCGCCAAATCGGAGATGCACTGGATCTTGTCGGAGATGAATGAAAGGAGAACAGAATGGAAACAGAAAATCAGAGTTCTTTTATCCTCCCAATGCCGCAGGATTTCCCGTCTGGCATTGCCGATGAGGATACCGTTATTCCCTTCATAGAGGACACGGTCACGCCAATGACCATTGATGAATCAGCCCCGGGCGATGTGATTGAGCTTCATGATGACTTTGATTTTGACGGATACCAAGTGGTCAGAAGGGAGTTTTTTGCACACACGTTCGAACCGTCTATTACGTTCAACAACTACAAGGTCTATGTCAACGCCGCGTGTTTGAACAAGTTCCCTCATGCAGACTGTGTTCAGCTTCTGATCAACCGGGAGTCTCGCATCCTTGCGCTGAGGCCATGCACCGAATTTGAGCGGGATGCATTTGCATGGTGCAACACATCTGGTGGAAAACGGAAACCTCGACAGGTAACAGGCAAGTTCTTTTTTGCAAAGCTTTTTGAGCTGATGGACTGGAATATCGATTACCGGTACAAGCTGCTTGGGAAAGTCATCCATGCCAATGACGAGTATCTGATTGCCTTCGATTTGAATGCTTCAGAGATCTATCAGCGTATCGCAAAGGACGGAGGCAAGCCCAAAACGGCTCGTACACCGGTTTTCCCTGCCGGGTGGAAGGATCAGTTCGGTTTGCCCTATCATGAACACCAGAAGTCTCTACAAATCAATATCTTTGATGGATACGCGATTTATGGAATCAAGGATAACACAGTATCCTCAATAGCATCTGGGGAGGCTGCTACACCGATTCCGGGCACACATCGACCAGAAGTACCTGTACAGGAGGAGATCAAAAATGGATAGTGTAGATAACAGCGCAATCATGACCATCGATCTGAGTCGGGGTCGCTTTCGCGTACACAAATCCACTCTAAATAAAATGGGGAGACCGCAATATATTCAATTTCTGGTCAATCCAGAAGAAATGCTTATTGCAATACTTGGCTCAGACCGCCCACTTTCCGGAGGCACAGCCAACAACGTGCAGCAGTTTCAGCTGACAAAGCACTCCGTTGAGTTTTACAGCAGTACGCTTATGTCAGCCTTAGTCGATATGATTGGTATTCTCGACTTTCGATATAGCTATCGTGTAAGCGGCGAGGTGGATGTTGCAAACAGAGTGGCCTATTTCTCTATGAAAACCTTAAAGAGAAATGAGAGGTGAACGTCTATCAATGGGTAAGGGGTTTGCAGTATTGGAGGTCGATCCAGAATTCAAGGCACTCATTCGGCCTTTGCGGAAAGATGAATATCTTCAACTCGAAGTGAATCTTTCAATAGACGGCTGCCGGGATCCAATCATCACATGGAATAACATCATCATTGACGGTCACAACCGTTACGAGATATGCAACCGGCTTCACATCCCCTATGCCGTGCGAGAGATGCCATTCGAGAATCGGGAACGGGCCATTGTTTGGATTTGCAGCAACCAACTCGGCCGCCGAAATATCACAGAGGAAACCAGACGCTACCTCATTGGTAAACAATATGAACTTGAGAAAGTTGCGCGCAAGCATCCACCAAATATCAACGGTTTCAATCAATATAAGCGCAGAGACAGGAGCGAGCGCGGAGAGACCTTTCGGCGTACAGCCCAGAAATTTAGCTCTCAATACAATGTATCCACTGGAGCCGTGCAGAAGTATGCGGTCTTCAGTAAGGCATTAGATGCTGTAGGGCGGTCAGATCCTGAACTTCCCGGTAAGGTCCTCTCCGGGACTTTCAAGATATCTCACAAGAACCTCGTGGCACTTTCTAAAATGCCACCGGAGGAAATCAGGCGAATTGGGACAAGCTCGGAAGACCTGCAGCACCCTTTCACCAGTTACAGCGATACTCGAAAAGAATTTGTCAACATAGAGGATGAACCACCTACACCTATGCCAGAGACTTTACCACCTATTAAGGTTACACCAAAGCACGACCCGGATGCCGAAATCACCGGATTGACTCTAACGGTTCCATCGTGGGTCAGTTCCATCGAACGAGCCAGAAATCATGCGAATATAAATGACGTTTCCATAGACGCGAAACACAGGCTTGAGGCGGTGCTGCTGTCACTACAGGAGAAAGTGTCCGAGATGCTCTCAGATATCCGGGAGGTACATTCATGCAAGACCTGAGCAGATTTGTACCGAATGTCCACTTCGAACAAATCCCGATTAAGAACCTTGTTTCCAATCAGGAGTATCAGCGACCACTATCACAGGCGCAGGTTGAAAAGGCCATTGAGGATTTCGACCTGAACCAAATCAATCCAGTAAAGGTAAGCCGCCGCGATGGAATCAACTATGTCTTTAACGGTCAGCACACTATTGAGATTGTTGCCACCGTATCTGGTTCACGAGAGACACCCGTTTGGTGCATGATATATGATAGTCTGGATTATCAAAACGAAGCGGATATTTTTGCAAATCAGATGAAGCACGTGCGCCCCCTAAAGCCTTACGAAATATTCATGGCCAATATCGAAGCGGGAAATGAACAGCAGCTTGTGATTAAGCGGCTGGTGGAATCCTATTCTCTTTCTATCGGGCCGACCAAAGCATATGGCGTGATCTGCGCTGTTGCCACGTTGGAGCGGATCTACACCAAATATGGTTACCATGTGCTTGACCGAACTTTGCGGCTCTGCGTTGGTACATGGGAGGGAGATATTGACTCTCTTGGTGGAAATATATTGGCGGGTGTTGCAAAAATGGTGGTAGCATTCGGTGATCAGCTTCGTGACGAGACCTTCAAGGAGAAAGTTGGATTCATGTCTGTTCGGCAGTTATCTCGTATTGCGAAAGAGCGTGGAGCAGGCTCTCTTGGCTATGCCGAAGCCATGCTCATTGCCTATAACCGCAAATGCAGGTACACTTTGAGAATGACAAAGCTGCATTCTGGGACGATCACAACAGAAGATGATTTCGTAGAGGAAAACGAAGAACAGCTAGAAAAGGACCCTGTCCTTGAGGAATGAATCTCTTTTTGCTGGCATGTATTTAACTATATCGCATGCCGGGAGGAATTTTTATGGAAGTAATTGTGTATTCCCCACACTCCATGCAAGGACAAGTGGAACTGTCCAAACGTGTTGCAGCTGTCCATGCGCAGATAATTTATACATACATTTCGAGACTGGACTGTCCAACGGATCAGAAGATTGCCATTCTCAATATGATTCAAAGCAGCATTCGCGATGACATAAAGAAAGAGAAAGAAGGGTAACTCCATAGTTTCCTGCGCTTAAACCGTTCCTTTGCAAGGCCGCTTGCAGCTAAGATGATTTTTAGTTTACCGTCGTGGAAGGTTTCTGCAACGAAAATGTTCATGCCCTTAATCGTTACGCACTCCGTTCACTCGGTGGTTGGTATCACATTATGATACCAACCACCGAGTGAACGCTCTCACAGAGGTGCTTCGTATTTATAGCGTTTCCTCGATCTCATACCCGCCGCCGAAGATGATCGTCAGCTTTCCGTCGTTGTGTACCTTGATGCACTCGATCATCTGGCGCACGATGCTATCGTCGTACTGCGTTTCATTCGCATTGCGCTCGGCGATGATGCTCTGAATTTCCTCCAGCCGCGCTTGGCGGGAGCCGTCCTTGTGGATGCTCTCCTGAATCGCTGCGATACGACGGTTAAGCTGCTCGATCTGATCGGAGATGCTTTTGAATTCATCCTCGCTGCTTTCTACGTCTTTTCCAGCGGCGACGGTTTCGTTGACCAGATCCAGCATCCGTTTGTTCAGCGTGTCAATGCGGCGGGTCAGCAGGTCGATTTCCTCCGAACCGCCATTTATGCCGATGGCTTCTCCAATGGTGGCTTTCATGAGCGTCAGGTATGTGGACTCGTCCTCCGCGTGAAAGCGGTTTAACGCGCAGACAACCGCTCCGTGCAGGGCTTCTTCCTCTACGGTAATTAACCCGTCCTGCTGCTGAAAGCTCAGTTTCGCCAGTTGGCACAGGTGCTTGCGCGCAATGGACTGGAGCGTTTCGGTGTCGCTGTCCAGTTCCTCTTTGCTGTCCGCCAGATGCACGAGCGTGACCACAGCGAACAGCATCCGCTGGTCGCGGGTCGTGAGGTCGTCCAGCATCTCGCGGGTTTCCTTGCGCTGCTGCTCCAGATCATACGGCACAACGGCAGAGAAGTTCTGGTTGTTGTTCTGCCTGCGCTGCCAGTTGGTGACGTTGGTTTCCACGCCGAGGAGCTTGTTCTCCACCTCGCGCACCGCTTCGTCGGTCGGCACAGGGATCATGTCAATGGAGAGCATCATGCGCCGGTTGAGATCGGTCAGTTCCAGAATCATGCTGTCTTTGATGTAGCTGGCGTAATCCTTGAGGAACAGGACGCGACCATAATGACTTCCCATTTTGAAGTAGTCACGATGAAACTCCAAGCTGTCCGGGCAGATCGTGTCCTTGAGATTATGCCCGCGCCTCATGGCAGATTGCAGATCAAACGGAAGCGCAGTTTCCTCCGGTCGGAAAAAGCCGCGCAGCACATCCAACCGTTCCGCAGCGTCCAGCTCAATGGAGGACGAGTTGAGCCGTGAGAGCTTGGACGTGATCTCACCTGTCACGCGGGAAAAGAACGTGCGCGCTTCGTCCACGTTTTTCTTGTGAACGGAAACCGTGATAAACCGCTCCTGCTCCACGCTGGCGGAGCTGCCGGAGATTTTGCCCTCCAGCATCCCGTTGAACTCGTCCACAAAACCGTCGAGACTGTCGCCGCGCTGCGGGAGCAGGACGGTATCTTCAAACGCCTGGCGGCCCACCTGCTTGTTGCAGATCGTGAGCTTGGTGGTCGAGCCGCTGTCCAGCGCATTGAGAAGCTCACTGTAGCCGAGGAACATCGCGGTTTTGTCCTCCTTCGAGGCAATGGCATAGTTGATGTCTGAAAAGCGCAGCGTTCTGGAATATTTCGTGCCAAACTGAAAAATCCCATCCGCGAAGATTCGCTGGATGGGAATGATGTCCTGCACGCTGCGCGGGATTTTGTAGGCTGTTCTGTCCTGCTTGATGGTGTTGTTGAGGGTTTTAATCAAGCGTCAGCACCTCCCGCATGGAATTGGAATCCAACAGCAGTTCCGCATATAGATTCTGTGGATGATAGGAAAGTGTGCGCGGGCAGAGA
>ULQV01039211.1_pt1 | contig 17537 bp, 20 predicted proteins | sample 1954851 | NCBI WGS metagenome assembly ULQV01 (sample SAMEA4835665, study PRJEB28245) | human gut metagenome | biome: gut microbiome; material: fecal sample | place: Denmark | collected 2008 | reverse complement strand
TAGTGTCAAAGACTAGAAGTCCCATTTATCGTACTATTGATGCAGTCCCGTTTATCGTACCTCTCACCCAGGTTCTTATTAGCATTATACACTATGTAATAATCATTCCTAATTTTACAAAAAGTACAATCTGTATTATTGACTTTATACACATTGTAAACTATAATATAATCATAGGGAACGGAAGGCACGAATGATGCTCCTAAGCCGTGGTCGGGCGCGTGAAGCGTTACGGATAGGTTTGCGTGACTGCTAGCTCATTTCCTTCCGTCACCCTTAACATGGTAGAACTCTTTAAGAGTAACGGAAAACTGGTCATTGGACGTTAATGGGGTTGTGCCCATTTCTACCACCACGGTTCAAACTATGAGCTTCATCCGGTGCAAAAGCCATAGAGCCGCGCTAACACGCCTGTTAGCTTGATGGTTATATAGGTTCGTCATTTTCTCCTACTCCACCATCCAAAAGGACAGCGCAAGATGTTCGCAATCTAAGTTAATTGGAACGCTAACTCTAAGCATAATGGTCGAGTCCTCGGCTTAATATTAAATATGAAAGGAGTGTATTACAATGTCAATGTGGTGGGATTTAAAGAACACATTATCTTATAATGCGCTCTTTAATTTTGTAGTTGGTTCTCGTGGTTGTGGTAAAACTTATGGCTTTAAGAAATGGGCTGCCGAAGATTTTATCAAAAACGGGAATCAATTTATTTATATTCGCCGTTATAAAACTGAAATGAATAAAAAGGCCAAAGAAAATTTTTGGGCTGCTGTTGCTCATGAATTTCCTGACCATGAGTTAAAAGGAACGCCTGAAGGTGCTTACTATATAGACGGTAAATTAGCAGGCCAAACTCGTTATATTTCAAGTGCAAAATCTGAAGAACTCCCACTTGTTAATAAAATATGCTTTGATGAATTTATCTCCATGGACGAAACTCATCATGGTTATCTTAAAGATGAAGTAACATTTTTCTGCGAACTATACGAAACTATTGCTCGTATGCGCAGAGTGGTTGTATTTTTCTTTGGCAACGCTGTTACATGGGCAAACCCATATTTCACAGAGTTCGATATTAAAAAGCCAATTAACAAAAAGCAAATTGCTACAACTAGAGATGGATTAGTCTTAATTCAAATTGCTAACAATGAAGAGTACATTGAAGCAAAAGAGAAAACTGACTTTGGCCGTTTGATGAAAGGTAGCAAGTTTGGTAAATACGCAGTTCATAATGAATTTTATCTCGATAGTGTAGTCGGCATTGCTAAGAAAACTCCTGAAGCTAAATATCAATTTGGTTTTAAGATTCATGATGATTATTTAGGCTTATGGGTAGACTTCTCTTCTGGTAAATGTTATCTTTCTAGAAAATACAGTCCGGGTAGTGGCGTTATTTATGCGTTGACAAATGATGACCATGATTATAACACCATTTTGATTGCACGAACTCCACGCCCTAACTGGTTATTATATATAATTAAACAATATCGGTTGGGAGGTCTGTACTGTGAAGATGAGATAATTAGGCGATACCTGATGGACATTTTGAAGATTGTAGGTGTATAATGTTAGGAGTTGAGTTTATGCCCTTTGTCATTGTTCTGGGCTTTATTACATTTGACGTTCTAACAGGGCTGATTAAAGCAAAGCATGATGGTTCTTATAATTCCACTATCATGCGTGAGGGTGGTTATCACAAGTGCATGGAGATTCTTGCTGTTGTAGGCTCTTATGGTGTCGAATACGCAATGCAATATGTTGACATTGGTATTCAGATTCCGCTTGTAGGCGCTGTGGTTACTTATATTTGTATTATGGAGCTTATCAGCATTATGGAGAATATGTGTGCTGTAAATCCTGAACTTTCTGCTCTGTTTAAGCCTTATCTTGAAAAACTTAAAGGAGATGAAGAAAATGAGGAAAGCAAACGGTGATGTCCTTTTCTGCTGGCCTTTAGAGTGTCACATTATCACAGCTGGCTGGACATACAATGATGGTTCTTCCCACCATGCTATCGACCTGCGTGCTGCTCCCGGCACACCTGTTTATGCAGCCGAGGATGGCACAGTAAATCAGGTACAGAGCTGGGATGGTAGAACCAAAACTGGGATGCAGTCTTATGGCAACATGGTTAGAATTAGGCATAACAATTATAATGGTTCTAAGCTGGAAACACGCTATGCTCACCTTAAAGAGTGTTTCGTCAAAAACGGTCAACACGTTTATGAGGGTCAGCTTATTGGGTATTCTGGTGCAACTGGTAATTGCTATGGCGCACACCTTCACTTTGAAGTAATTTACCATGATTATCGTGTTAATCCTTTGAACTGGTTGGATAATAATTTTATTTGTTCAACGCAGACAGTAATTAAACATCTTGGTAGTTATACTTCGGTTCCTAGAGAATCTACTAAAGGTGATTTTATCAAGATTCATGCAACTGGCATTGATATGCAAGCAATTATTGCCCTCTGCGAGAATCTTAAACTTACTTATGAACGGAGTAATAAATAATGAAAACACGCGATGAAATTTCTGCAATGCTTGGCGGCTTTGTCGATGCCAAACCTGATGAACAAGGAACTCTTATTGCTGGTGTGCTTGACGAATTTGATGTATGTCGTAATGAAGCAGAACAGTTTACCAGTGGTTGTCCGGATGGTACATCTAACTGGCATGAAGCTTATGACAATCTTCGTAAAGATTATGTTAAAGCATTTCTGAATGACGACAATAAGCCTAATGACGAATATCGGAAACCTAATGGTAATACAATTACAATTGATGAAGCTGCACAGGATTTTGTGAAGCAAATGTTTGGTAGAAAGGTAGGTAATTAAATTATGGCTTCTGCTGCTGTTGGTATTATTAACGCTGTATTTGGTAGTGATGCTACTTTTGGTGGTGCTCCTAAGATTGAGAATACCACTGACTCTATTAAATCCGCATGGTCGTTTATCAATTCTTATGAACCGCGTCTGAACTATTTCTGTAATGCTCTGGTTGACCGTATCGGTATGACCGTTATGCGCTATATCTCTTTTGAAGACCCTTGGCAGGTCTTTGATAAGGGTGTTCTTGGTACTGGAGCTACTGTTCAGGAAATTTATGTAATGATGCAGAAAGCAACCCCTTACTTCTCTGCTGACCGTGCTACTAATGACGAAGTTATGAAAGCTGAATTTGGTAGCGACCCTGCTAAGGTTTACACTGCTTATCATGCTGTGAACTCTCGTATTAAGTACAAGGTAACTGTTAATCGTGAAGCTCTGGAAACTGCTTTCATGAGTGAAGCTAATCTTTCTGCCTTTGTGCAGAATATCATCGACCAGATTTATAAGCCTGCTGAGCTGGATGCTTTTATTATGAAGAAGTATCTGCTGTATCAGTTGGTAAAGAACAATAAGCTTAAGAAAGTAACTGTTTCTGCTGTTACTGATGAAGCTTCCGGTAAGACCTTGGTTAAGAAGTTCCGCCAGATTTATGGCAAGATGAAGTTCATTTCTAAGGAATATAATGCTGCTGGTATTCCTATGAATACTCCGGCTGAACGTCTGTATACTATTGTTCCTGTTGATATTTCTGCTTCTATTGATGTTGATGTTCTGGCAAGCGCATTTAACATGGATAAAGCTGATTTTATGGGGCATCGTCTGGAAGTTGACAGTTTTGCTCTTAATGAGTATGAAGTGGAACGTCTGGAACATCTGCTTACTGGTAATGACCCCTCTGGTGATGGTGCTGTTACCATTGCAACTGGTGGCGATGAAATCTATACTCACGTTACCCCTGACGATGAAGATATGACCGCTATTCAGGCGCTTATGGTTGACCGTGATTTCTTCCAGATTTACACTAAGCTTAACACCATGCGTGAAACCGACCTTGGCTCCACTCTGGATTGGAACTACTTCCATCATATCTGGCGTATCTATTCTGCATCTCCGTTTGCAAACGCTGTGCAGTTTACTACTAATGCTTGATAATTGACACTTTCTTAAGCATGTAGGCTTATCCTCCTAAAACGTGGGGCGCGCATACGATATCACGCGTTGCTTTGATTATGGCTATCTATAAACAATGTATCACTGACCAAAGCACAATTAGAGTTTCAGCAGGTTATCCATATTATTCTGATGGTTCAGTTCATGGTGGTATTGACACAGTACATACAAATCATCAATCTTATGCACCAATGGCAGGTACGGTTGAAACAGCCCATACTTGGCAAGGTGGCACGACTGGTAACGATTCTTGGGGCAACTACATTGTAGTTAAAATGAGCGATAATAGCTATTGGCTTGCAGCTCATTTTGTTAGTCAGATTCATAGTGTTGGTGAAACAATTACTCGCGGTCAATATATTGGTGAGCAAGGACGAACAGGTAATGTTACTGGTATTCATACGCATTGGGAATATTGGATAGGCGGTTATGGTACAGCTTACAGAACTGACCCCTCTGCTATTCTTGGTATTCCTAATGAAGTAGGTACATGGGATGTTGAATGGGATGCTACAAATCCACCAACACCACCTGAACCACCAACACCACCCGGCCCAAGTCCTACTCCTACAGTTAAACATAAACTTCCCATTTGGATGATGTGTAAACCACCCTACAGATTTTGAAAGGAGCAAGAACATTGCCAAATATGCAACTTTATATCTGTAAGGGTATCCCTACAGATAAAACCTATAATCATGTGCTTAGGTTTCAGTCTGATTCTTCCCGTTTTGCTTATTTCACTTCTAAATCCGTTCTTCATCTTACCAATTACACTTATCAGCGATTAGAGCATTATCTCTCTGTTGGTGTTAATGCTGAAACGATTGAACCATGTAATTATATCGTATTTCAGAACGCTGACTTTTCAGATAAATGGTATTATGCCTTTATTGACAAGATAGAATATGTAGCAAACGAAACCAGCAGAATTTATTTTACTGTTGACGTTATGCAGACTTGGTTTAATCAGGTTGTAATGCCCTCGTGTTTTATTGAGAGGTCACATACTAATACTGATAATGTTGGTGATAACCTTGTTCCAGAGGACATTGAAACAGGCCCATATGTTGATTATGTAGTTCAGTCTTACAATGCACAACCTAAGATTGCCTTTCTTTGTACATTTAATGCCGACTATTCTCCTGCTACTGGTACAATGAAAAATGGCCTTTATACTGGCTTGCAGCTTCACACATTTACAAATCAGAATGATGCCAATGCTTTCCTAGACGGAGCGCTTAATGTTCTTGATGGAATTGTAGCTTGCTATATGACTTGTGAAGATGGAGAGTTCACATTTAATATTTCTTATCCGAATAACATTGACGGATATGTTCCAAAAAATAAAAAACTTTTTACATATCCATATTCTTATTGTAGAGTATTCGATACGACAAAGAAGCTTAATGGTGTATTTAGATATGAACTTTGGCGTTCTGCTAATAAACAGTTAAAGATTATGTTTACAGATGGGCAAGGAAGTCCTGAAATCGGTGTCATTCCTGTTGAATATGGTACAAGAGGTTTGCATAACGAAGCAGCCCTTCAAAATGCTGTTTATACTCGTCCTTATCCTACATGTGCTTATAATACTGATATTTATAAAGCATATATGGCGCAGAACGCTAGTGCTGTTGCTGTTGAAAATCTTGGTATGATTGGTTCTGGTGCTAAAGCTGCTATTGGTATTGCAGGTATGATTGGTAGCACAGCAACTTTGAATTTTGGCAAAGCTGTCGACCAAGGTATTGGAGCTATCAATGAGGGATTAAGTATTGCAAATATTCTTGCAAAACGTGATGATATGGACAGATTGCCACCACAAACCTCTGGTATGCCAAGTACAAGTCTTGCATATACTATTGACAGGAAAATTGCAATTTATATATCACAACGCACTGTAACTAGAGAATTTGCAGAAATTATTGATAACTATTGGTCTGTTTATGGTTATCCAATTCATAAGGTTGATACAATCAATCTTGATTCTCGCCGTAACTGGAATTATGTCAAAACAGCTAATTGTCATTGTCTTGGTGATGTTCCCAGTGAAGTAATCGATACTATCAACACAATTTTTAATCGTGGTGTAACTTTCTGGCATAATCCTAATACAGTTGGTAACTACTCTATGAATAACGATATTGTGGGGTGATAAATTGTCTAAACGTTCACAAAAACCACAGCCACCTTGGGTTGATTCATATGACTTAACGGTTGCAACTTATGCTAACTGGTTTAATCGTCTGTATGATGCAGCACTTGCAAGATTCAAATGGGAAGGTCTTGAAGATTCTCCTTTTTTGGATGAACGATTTATTGAACAGTTCTTGTTCTGGCAACCTTTAATGGCTGGTTATCATGACCCTGTTATGGGCAACTTGATTCTCCCGGCTATGCCCAGTGATAACTTTGACATTATTGGCGACCCTAAATATCTTCGTGCTTATGGCTACAATTCTAATTATCAGAAAACTGGCCTTAATAAACAAAACTGTGCTTACCTTTGGTGTAATATGCGCCGCTCCCCTGATGCTATTGTTATTAAACAGTTTGCACAACGTCTTACCAATATAGACAGAACGATTGACTTAAACCTTGCCGCACAGAAAACTCCTAGAATTGCTTATGCAAATGAGAATACAAAACTTTCTGTACAGAACTTGGTTTATCAGCAAGATAAATACGACCCTTGGCTGTACCTTAAAGGCAATCCCTCTACTGATGATATTAAGAACATGATTGGTGTTCTTGATTTAGGTGTTCAGTACATTGGCTTGCAGTTAGAGCAACAGAAAAAAGAAACTCTTGCTGAAGCTCTTACCTATTTAGGTATTGAGAGTAACTACAATATGAAAGCAGAGCGGCAGTTTACTACCGAAGTTCAAATGACCTTAGGTCAAGTAGAAGCAGACCGCCTTTCTCCATTGTATTCTCGCCAGAAATTCTGTAAGGATTATAACAGGCTCTTTAATACTAATATCTCCGTATCTATGCGTTCCCAGCTTGAATTAACCAAGATTATGGAAGGACGCGAAGATGAAGAAAATTTAAGCGATACTAATATTGAGGATGGTGATAAGGACAATGAGTAAATATACAACTCAATTACGCTTTATCTGTGAATCAAAAGCAGGTATTGTTGAACCTTACACCAATATTTCTTATACAGAAATTATTGAGCGTGCTCGTCCTAAAATCTTTAATTTTAGTTATCCTATCTGGAATGAAAACAAGCGCAAAGAGCTTGAAACCAATATTCTTAAGCATTTCTATACAAATGAAATTGGTTCTGAAACCTTCGGCCTTTGGCAGCTGCGTCTGAATGACTGGATGAACAGCCACATGCCTTATTACAATCCTCTCTTTGAAGCACTTGATAAACAGTATGAAATGTTTTTAACTGATGACTTTTCCATTACCAGTGATGAAAATACTGAACACCATGATGTGAATACAGAGGATAGAACCAAGAATAGTAAGGTCAATATTGGTGGCACAAACAATTCCAATTATACTTCCAATTCTAACAGCAATGGAGAGAATACCAATACTCACACTGATACTCCACAGGGTAGTCTTGATAATTTTCTTGCTGGTAAGTATATGTCGGATGCTGACCATAGTAAGGCAAATTCTGTCAATGATTTTAGCTCTAATGCCAGCTCTAACAGTAATAGCAATACCACTCAGGATGATAAAAACAACACAAAAGAAAATCGTGATGGTAATGAGCACCGGATTCTTGACCATGTAGAAAAAGGTTATCGTGGTCGTTCTCTTGTATCTATTATGAACGATTATATGAAAGAAAACACAAATATCTATAATTGTTTATATAGAGATATGGAAGTTCTGTTTATGCGTTTATGGTAAAGAGGTGATTAGGTTTGAAGTACAATCCTTTGGATAAACTTTTCCGTTCTGTAATTCCTGTTGCCTATGATGATAGCATTAGTTACTATGAAATGGTATCTAAGGTTATTGAGGTAATGCAGCAGTGCATTGAAATCAGCTCCATTAGTTATGCAGACCCTATTCAGTGGGATATTACCAAACAGTATCCTCGTAACACAGTTGTTGTTACTGTCAATGGTGACGGATATTTAAGCACTCAGCCTGTACCTATTGGTATTGATATTGACAATGAAGATTACTGGACTAAGATTGGTAACTTCTCTGAACTCTGGGGAAGTGTTAAGCTTGCTATTACTCCCGTTGATGAAAAGTTAAAAACTACTGCAAGTGCAGCGCGTGCTGTTAACGACCTTGTTTGGCTTAATAATGATCTGTATGTTATTACGAAAGCCATGGATGCCGGTACACGTTATATTGAGGGTACTAACTGTAAGAAAACTGACATTGGTGAACAGCTGAACGACCTTAATACTAAGGTTGACAATAATAAATCTAGTGTTGATAATTCTATTGAACAAATCAATACTAATATTGAAAACATCAATACTAACCTTAATAAGAAGATTGACAAAAACACTGTTGGAAATCTTGACCAAACTGTCAGTGGTAACATGAATCAGACGGTTGATGGTAATTCGACATTAACTGTTGATGGTAATTCGACATTAACTGTTGATGGCGCACTTAATATTAAGCAAAACGGCTTTAGCGTGTTTAACTCAAATGGCAGCAACATCGGAATTGGTACAACTTCCCGCGATATTCCTGTGTCTGTTTATGGAACTCCGCAGCTCAAAACGCTAGACCCTACTAATATTGATGATAATTATAGCTATGTTACTATGCGCACCGGACTTAATAACGATGACACTAAGTTCCTTGTAAGCCGCACAGGTAAGATTCCTAGTTTTGTTGAGCCATCCCCTGTTAGCATTGAAAAATATCAGAAGTTGAAAAAAGACGGTACAGATGATATTACCGCTACCATTAACACTCACACTAAGAATGAACCTCTGTTTATTCCTGCTGGTACTTATAAGATAAGTGCTCCTTTGCAGCTTAAGCATAGCCTGTATGGCGCTGGTTCTTCTCGTGACCCTGCGCGTGGTACAAGTGATACTATCTTGCAGTATACTGCAAATCCGACTTCTTTTGGTAGTCAGGGCGTTATTACTGTATCGGGTGATGACGTAACTGGTAATATTGTTATTGCTAATTTAGATATTACTTGTAATGGTATGATTGGCGGCATTGTATTTACTACCAATAAGTACACTGATAACAGCATTTACAATGTAAGTATCAATAAGGTTAAGTCCTATGGTGTTTACTTGCAGCCCAACAATAGCACTCTGAACCGCTACTGCTACATGGATAATGTAGCGGTATGGGGATTTAGCGATAATACTCCTGTTGAACGCTGGACTGGTTCTGTTGCATTTTTCTGGGGTAACAAAGCTCCTGACTGCGAATGTAATAACCTTATTAACATGGTGTGTCAGGTTGGCTTTGACTGCCGTACTAATGTGTTTGGTTGCAACTGGAGTAGCTTTCATGGTATTCCCTCTGGGGGTACAGGTGGTACAGATGCTAATACTTGGTGGAATGGCACAATCGCTTGTAAGATTACTAACAATGATATTCATGTTACTAACTTCTATGCAGATACTTGCCGCAATGCCTTTGTTTTCGATGGCCCTGGCAAAGCAGCAGCTTACATTAACAATTTGATTTATACTTGTAATGATGCAACTGCTACTACTGAAACTGGTAATGCCGCTCTTGCTCTGATTGGTACTAGTCCTAACCCTCAGTTCATTGTTAATGGTGGCATTATTAACCGTACCGCTAAAGTTAGCACAACCATTCAAACAATTGGTACTTATCCTGTTACCAATGCTGTATGTAAGCTTGATGATGTTTACATTTATACTAAGCGTGAATATATTTTTAACGAAAACAATCAGTATATTTGTAAAGCTGGTGAACACCGTTGCATTGATTTAGCTATCACTAATCAGACGCAATATATTGTTGATGGGCGAACTGTGACTGGCAATCCTAGCCAATATAAAGTATTTGCTTATATTCCGTTGCCTGCTAACAACATTGCTCCAACACAAGGCTCTATCCGTATTCGTGATTATGATGATATTGATATTACGGTTTACCTTTCTATCAATAGTTATGCCCCTAATAATTTTATCTGTGCTGTAAATAACCGCACACTATATAAAGGTATTTCAGGTTTAACTACTGAAGGTACAAAAAATATTTCCTATCGTCTTTCAAAGACTGGTGATGGCCGAGTTTTCTATGCAAAAGATAACAACGCTATTATTTTGTATTGCTATCGTCCGGCATCATATGCTTATGTAGTAACTTGTGAGGGCTTTAATAATGGTATTAGTCCTGTTATTCTTGACCGTATTCGCAACGAAGATGGTACTCCTATGGACTACCCTCGTTGGGATAACAATAAAGGTATGACCAACATTAACGTTCTTGTTCCTACTATCAGCTAAATAATAAAACGCCCCCTAGGTGGTTATCCACTTAGGGGGTGCTTTTCTATTTATAATGGTAAATCATCGTCAATATCAGGCGGCAATTCATCGGGGAGTTTGTCAGTCATCCTCACTTTCATCCTCATTTTTACAATCTTCCTGCAAGGCATCAAAAGCGTTAAGAATAGAATCACTCAAAACTTTACGAAACTCTTTAGTCACTGGAAATGCAGAATCCTTATACTTTCCTTCTCTAGTTTTAATAGACGGCATGGAAACAAACAGACCTTTCTTGCCATCAATAATCTTAAGGCCAGTGACAACGAACAAATCGCAAAACGTTACAGATACCATAGCAAGCAAATTAGATTCCTTGTCGCCTTCAACCGGATAGACACGAATATCAGTGATAATAGAACTTGCAGATTTCTTGGCAGAATTGGTAGCCTTAGCGGATGCTTTCTTTTTAGTGTACATAGTTAGTTCTCCTTTGTTAAATAATGATAAGTAAGAAATTTATATTGAGGACAGTTTTTATACTGCCCGCAACAATCGGTTTTAAGATTGTACTCTTGGCGTGACACTCTCATACCCTCACAGCGAATGTAATTTGTTGTGTGAGAAATATAATAAGGACATGTAGCTCTTCTACTGATTCTATAAGAATCTTTTTCTTTCAATTAAATCATCTCCTATCACTCCATTCCCACTGGAATACACTTGCAGGATTGCCATCAATTAACATAGCATATTCTTTGTCAGATTGTACTTTATGATAAGTTCCATAAAGTTCCTTACCATTTTCATCGTGGTTTATGCTAACAATTTCGGGCAAATAATCTATATACGATTCTCCGCGTAATGAATAACAGAATGAATAATACATTCTATTAACAGGACTATTTGTTGAACGTAATGTATAGCCGCAAGGTTCAAGTACAGTTACAGAGTATTCGTCTAAGTGGTCTGTTTCTCCATTGTCATCCGTGAATTCCCCTATAATATGTGTTCCTGGAGTTTTGCGAATGAGTTTCTTATTTATGGATTCATCATAACTGATATTAGGGCGAAAATATTCTTGTACTAGGTACTCAAAATCTTCATCGTTTACTATTTGCGTAAACAATTCGGAAAGCTGTTTCTTGCTTGCACCTGCTACAGTAGCCTTAACTTTTAAGTGCTTATCTGCATCTAAGTATGTTGCACAATAGCATTTACTTCCCCATGTTATAAAATCTTCATAGTGACCATCAAAGTCCATAATTCCGAAATTGTAACAATCTTTATTCTCACTGTTGTTAAGAATATTCTCATTGAATCTATCAATGGCTTTTTGAACATTCTCATTGTAGCCAACAAAATAACCACTGTCTGTATCATGATATAGAGGTTCAATGCCTTGGCTTAATACTAGATAGAGCATAAAGCAAATAAGGTGCAGTCTACTATAAGCAACCGTATATAAACCATCTGTAAAGATATTTAGGGAATTTCTAGATTTAAGAAACTTAACCCCAGTTGGAATCCATTCAAATTTATCACCGTCCCCTTGCACGCCAACTTCCTGTCTTAATGGCTTCATTGCTGAACATCCATACTGACCATTCAATCCACCTTTACTTGCCATTAAGGCGAAGTGAACTAAATCTTTGTTATGAGTATTCATAATTTCTTGTGCTACAGAATCATCATAAAGCTTCAATCCCTCAAATGTAAAATCGTTTAACGTTTCTACATGGTCAGCAACTTTATGCTCAAGTTTTTTGAATCCTGTTTTCTGGCGTGCATAATATTTAACTGTATTACGTAAAGGCTTGTTAATAAACTTGTGGGCTGTTGCATAATAAAGTTCATCGCATTCTGAACTACTATAATCATAAAGCATTTGAATTAACATAAAGTCAATATCACAGCCATGAAATGTAAGCTCATCTGCTTTGACTACTTTACCATTGTCGAAGTTACCATTTTTAATATTGCTACATTTGGATGTACTGATATAGCTGTAAATGCAGTTACCAAAATCCTTAGCGTTAATATTATAAAAGGTAACATTAGCCATGAAGTTATATTTTATTGGCCTTTCAAACAAGATTGATTCACGGTATGCTGCTTGGAGGACTGAATAGAATTTAGCATCTTTACGTCCATATAACTTAATCCGCTGGTCGGGATAATCGAAGAACCCTGAGTTAGCGCCGCTTTCGCAGCCAGATAAGAACTCATAGTTTGCAGACTGGAAATTTTGGTAACATTCATTAGGATTAAGCTCCTTTCTCCATTTATAAGGGAATTTTCTGCCATACATTGCTGATGGGTGCATAGAACTTGCATCAAAACACCAAACATCCTTAAATATTTTACCTACTGCGTAAGGATTAGCATGAGTATAACCACCTGCAAGACAGTTTTGAAAGAACTCCATAAATGGTTCATTATTCTTAAGTTCTATCGCCGCTGTAAATTGTGCAGTATGAACTTCTTTATCGGTAGCAATATTTCTGTTAAGCCTTGTTTCACGCTTAATCATTGATGTGTTAGATACTCCAATATCTGATACATTATCAACTTTAGTGAAGTTTGCCATATAGCGACATAGTGCGTACAAAACTAGCTTGCAGTCACGTTCATTGTAAATGTATTCAGAATCAGGTAAATCTGACCACCAATAATATTTTTGGTCATAACCACCTTTGACTTCTTTAAGTTTTGGAACTCCAAGCTCTGTGCCTATAAGTTCAAGACTTTTACAGGAAAGAATCTTAAAGCTGTCATAAAATTCAAGATGGTCAAAAGCTGCTACTAATGGCTGGTGTGGAGCAACTGCAATGAAACGTTTAGGATTAAAGTTCTTAATGCAGAAATTTATGTTACGCATCATTGCTTCAAATTCATAGCTCAAGTTATGCACAAAGATTTTGACGTATTCATCATTATTCTTAGCGTCCTCATTGATTCTCTCAAATTCGGAAGAAATTGAATCATAAGTTCTGAAGAAATTATAATCCATTTCATTCTCAAAGTCACTAAATGGTGCGTGAGGTATAGGACGATAAGCAAATGAAGCTAGGCCGTGAAGATAAGTGCTTTGCAGATGCTCTTGAAGTTCATCCTCACCATACATTAAGGATGATGTTTCAATATCATAGCAATATATGATACTTGAATATTTATGTTCATTACGCTTTCTCACATATAGCACCACCTTCTTTCATTTGTGAATATTACCACAAATTATATTTAGATGCAAGTTCTGTGAATTCTTCATAAGCTTTTTTATGCCGCTTTATAAAGTTTTCATTACCCTGCGTAATAGACCTAAGTTTATCACTTGCATCAACCAGCACTTTACCAATTTGGTCAGAATTTCTTAGCAGATTGTCATATTCTGCATAAGCTCTATCCATATCTGCCAAAGTATCAAGTCCTAGCTTTTGACCCAACTCACATAATTTTTTCAAATCGTCTGGGGGAATATTCCTGCTATATGTGCCCATAAGATTGTTAAGAATACCAGAAATTGCTCCCCATTTCTTTTTGCCAAAATAGGTATCTGGATTTCTAAGAATCTTATATGCAGCATCGCTATAATTAAAAACATCCTCAAGACGATTAGCTACTCTCAATGACCTGTAACTATCAGTGACAGATTTATTTAATGATTTAATATGCTCTGAATATTTAGATAGATACTCTTGCATAAGCTTTTGTGACGTTTTATCATCAACATTATTAGCTGCATCAATAAGGTCATTATACAGTTTTTCAGCTTCATCAAGAGCAGTTTTAGCAGTAAATTTCAGAGCGTTGGCAACTTCGGCAGACTGTCTACCTCTAAGACTTTCTTTTAAGTTACCTGTTACAGTGATACCTGCTTTTCTAGATTTACGCCTTGTTGCGCCTATCTTTTCCAGTAACTTAGTTGCTTCGGCTTGGCGCTTAAATGTTTTGTTCTTTTGTGCCATTACGCTTAGATTCCTCCTGACATGCATCAATATATGCAACCTGCAATAATTCGCAGAATTGATTCAGACCACATGCAGAATCGCAATATCTAATATTCGGACAAGGAGTTCCAGTTATACAATGACTAATAAAATTTTTTAATTTGGCTAAATATAGGTCATCATATTTATCAAGACGAAGAATCATAGTTAAAACTCACCTCTATTTGTAAGCTCTTTTCTGACATCATTATTATAACGGTCAAGCAGATAACACAACTCTCTAAGCTGACAATCTTGGCAATCCTTATCCATAAAGTGTGTAAGCCATGAGGGGCAAGATTTAATGTACCAGTTATCACATAGTTTATTAAGTAGAGTAATGGTTTCTGTATCTAGGTCTTTAATTGTCATAATAAACACCTTCCACATTTTCAGGCCAAACAGAATCTAAGCAATCACCTACAAAATATTGATTAAATGTACAGTTAGAACTTGGTGCTACTGAGTAATAAACTACTCTGTCATCATGCTCTATAATATCAATAACCTTACCAATTTTAGCAATGGTAATTGCTCTTTTCTCTTGTCCATCTCCATAGAAATAACCATACTCTCTTACATTGTATTTAATGATTAAGCCTATTGGAATGGGATGAATGGGAACATCGTAACGCATTGTATAAACTCCTTATACATAGAATTTAAAATATACGCTTGCTACATATTCATGTACCGTAACTCCTATGGTAAAGTATTTGAATTTAAGCTTGTCATATCCTTTTGGGAGATTCATAAATGTACCAAACCACTTAATTTCTTTATTGTCATCGAAGATTATAATTAAGGTTTCATACTGTAATGAATGACAGTTCACTAAAATGTCATGAATTTTCACTTTGGAAACCTTCTTTCTAATTCATGCTTTACTTCTTCCATTGTTAGTTTGCAACTCTGACAAAAATCATGGCTTTTACAACCATCGCAAATCTCTCCATTATAATGGTCACGGCAGGGCCAAGCATAGAAATCTCTAGAGAAAAGATATAAATCCAATAACGTTTTGGCTTTACGATGCTTTAACTTTTCTCTCCAAAGTTCAAAAGACGTATCATCTAACGGAGCAAGGTCTTTTCTAGTAATCATAATTATCAGCTACTTTCCTAATAATTGAGAGGGAGAGGGGAGAGGGGATTTGCGTATTTAATAAATTTAACCCCGGTTTATTTTTCAGGCTTCTTGCAACACCCCCGGTAGGCAGCGCGGCAGGGTTGGTGCTAAGGTTAATACCTATACTCAATATTTTCTTAACGACTGGACGCTTTAGCTCTTTAAAGCGGTAAAGTGTGTTAAGAATTTATCAATCGCTTTAGCTCTTTAAAGTGGTAAAGTGTGTTAAGGATTTCACAGATTAGCAGTTAGGCTTAACTATTGCTAGTTATTTATATTTAATAGTAAAGACTTCTAGTTAGAAATTTGCATAAAAAATGCGCTGCTTTTAACAGCGGCGCATATTTTATTTAGGGTCAATGCTGATTTAATGCGGTGGAAATAACGCTTGCAAAGTCATCATCTAGATTCTTTTGGGCGGCGCGCTTGCCGGTTTTGGAATCGTTATATAGATTTACCGTGCGCATATAATCAAAGCCGGTATGATATTTGTATCTAACCCAATTTCTAAACTTTGCAACGTGTTGCGCGGTTGTATGGCTATAAAAGCCAAACACCCACAAAATACCGGTTGAATATTGAAAAGCAGCTACAATTGTAGAATAGCTTTTCAGAATCAGAAAATCGGAAAAATCCGGGTGAATAATCCATGCCTTGCAATAATACAAGCGACTTTCATAGCCGCGTGCAGGTAAATCCGATAAATATAAAACAGAGGATAGAATTTCAGAACGCGTGCGATAAATCATTGCGCAAACACTTCCTTTACAAAGTCGTCAAACGTCTGATTTTCATTGGATTCAATGAAATTGCCGTCCGGCTGATAGCTACATCCGTAAAAACCATTAGAATAAACGCTGGAAAACACGGCAGCAAGACTTCTAAATTTGTTGTCTTTTTCGCAGCTAATGGAAATGTGTTCTCCGACGCAATCCAGTGTTCTTTCGATTGTAACAACTTGCATTTTCATTTTTGTGTATCCCCTTTATAAAATATTTTCGCTTTGCAGCGTGGAAGCGGGCTTTACAATAAAAACCCGCTGGAAAGTTTTTTATTTTACTGTTGACTCAACGGACGTTCAATAGGGACGGCAACGGCGTTAAACACTTCCCGAGGAATTCCCAAAGTGTTTTCATCTTTGGGCTGAACGTCCAGGACTTGCCATTTGGTGCAAGGCTCCGCGTTGTGCAAGGCCTTTTCTACTTTTTCAGCGTCAAGAACGCCATCAAACTGTTTTACCATTTCACCGGATTCTACGCTAAAATCGTCGTTAAAACGTGCATACTTTACACGGGCAACGGTACCAGCCTTAACGGTGCGGCTGACGCAAGCAGTACTTTTTGGCTTGTCATTGATTGGGCGGGTAATGGTAATAATTTCATTCTCTCCTTCAATGGTTTTTTCGATTTTCCAAGTAGTCATGATAAAATATCTCCATTCTCACGCTTTTCGCGTGTGGTACGGTACACCTTGGCGCTCATTCCAGCGACTATCAATTTCGCTTGTATACCGATGAAAGCGGCGTTGTTCTGTCAAGTCTGTTTCAACCATTGTAAACGCTGGGAACTGTTCCCTTTGCTATGATACAAGTATACCATGCCTATATATGTAATACAAGTATTATTTGTTGCAAGTTTTTTAATCGTTACAACGTATAAAATACCATTATTGTATGTAGTTTTGTATCATGATAATTTGTACTGAATTGTTAAAGTACTATAAATAGGATTGCATATAAATTATGGATATTTAACGCAATTTTATAGATTATTATATCAAGACAAGCGCCAGCAGCATGGGCAAGCGCCAGCAGCATGGGCAAGCGCCAGCAGCATGATGCGTTAATTATTTGTCAATCGCTTTAGTGCTTTTAAGTGGTAAAGTGTGTGAAATATTTAACAATCGCTTTAGTGCTTTAATGTGGTAAAGTGTGTGAAATATTTAACGAAGGGGAAACAGGAATCATTATCAGTATATATTTGACACTA
>ULQV01042079.1_pt1 | contig 17878 bp, 10 predicted proteins | sample 1954851 | NCBI WGS metagenome assembly ULQV01 (sample SAMEA4835665, study PRJEB28245) | human gut metagenome | biome: gut microbiome; material: fecal sample | place: Denmark | collected 2008 | reverse complement strand
TGGCCGGTAAAGCTTTCCGGTACCTCTGCCACCTGCTCGGGTGTTCCCTCCGCCACGATGAGTCCACCGGCGCTTCCGCCCTCGGGACCGAGGTCGATGATGTGGTCGGCGCACTTGATGAGGTCGAGGTTGTGTTCGATGACGATGACGGTATTGCCCGCATCCACCAGCTTCTGCAGCACCTCGATGAGGCGGTGGACATCCGCGATGTGGAGGCCCGTAGTCGGCTCGTCGAGGATATACACGGTCTTGCCGGTGCTGCGGCGGGCCAGCTCATTGGCCAGCTTGACGCGCTGGGCTTCGCCGCCCGAAAGGGTCGTGGCGCTCTGTCCCAGCGTGACATAGCCCAGCCCCACATCCAGCAGGGTCTGCAGTTTGCGGGCGATCTTCGGCTGATTGGCGAAGAAGACTACCGCCTCCTCCACCGTCATGTTCAGCACGTCGGAGATGGTCTTTTCCTTATATTTGACTTCCAGCGTCTCCCGGTTGTAACGTGCACCCTTGCAGACCTCGCAGGGGACGTAGACATCAGGCAGGAAGTGCATCTCGATCTGGAGGATACCGTTGCCCTCGCAGGCCTCGCAGCGGCCTCCCCGGACGTTAAAGCTGAACCGGCCCGGGCCATAGCCCCGCATCTTGGCGTCCTGTGTCTGCGAAAAGACGGTGCGGATGTCGTTGAAGACGCCGGTATAGGTGGCCGGGTTGGAGCGGGGTGTCCGGCCGATGGGCTGCTGGTCGATGCCGATGACCTTATCCACAAATTCGAGGCCCTCTACCCCATCGCATCTGCCTGCGCGGGAACGCGCGCCGTTCAACTCACAGGCCAGCGTCTTATACAGGATCTCATTGATGAGGCTCGATTTGCCCGAGCCGGAGATGCCCGTCACGCAGATAAACTCTCCCAGCGGGAACTTCACATCAATATTCCGCAGATTGTTTTCCCGCGCCCCCCTCACCGTGAGGAAATTGCCATTGCCGGTGCGGCGGGTCTGGGGCACCTCGATGCGCTTGCGGCCCGACAGATAGTCGCCGGTAATGCTGCGCTTGGCCTTGCAGATGTCCTTCACCGAGCCGGCAGCCACGATCTCACCGCCATGGACGCCTGCGCCGGGGCCAACGTCCACGATATAGTCCGCGCTGCGCATGGTATCTTCATCGTGCTCGACCACGATGACCGTGTTGCCGAGGTCGCGGAGATTTTTCAGCGTAGCGATGAGCTTATCATTGTCCCGCTGATGCAGGCCGATGGACGGCTCATCCAGCACATAGAGCACACCGGAGAGCGCACTGCCGATCTGGGTCGTCAGGCGGATGCGCTGGCTCTCGCCGCCGGACAGAGTGCCTGCCGCCCGGGCCAGCGTGAGGTAGTCGAGTCCCACGCTCTGCAAGAACTGCAGGCGATTCTTGATCTCCTTCATGATCTGGCCGCCGATCTGCTTCTGTTTTTCGGTCAGTTTTGGCTCATTGTCGGCGATGAACTTCAGCTCGTCCCGGATGGACAGCTCGCAGAAGTCGCTGATGTTCTTGTCTCCGATGGTCACCGCCAGCACCACCGGCTTGAGGCGTTTGCCGTGGCAGTCGGGGCACTCGACGCCTGACATAAAGCTGCCGATCTCCTCCTTCATCCACTCGCTGTTGGTCTCCCGGAAGCGGCGCTCAAGGTTCTCGACGATGCCCTCAAAGGTGTTGTAGTAGACACCGCTGCCGAACTCGTTGGTGCGGTGCATCTCGATCTTTTCGCCGTTGGTGCCGTAGAGCAGGGCGTTGACGGCTTCAGTGCTCATATCCTTGATCGGCGTATCCAGCGTGAAACCGTATTTTTTCCCCAGACCCAGATAGTACATCTCCGACACAGAGCCTTCGGCGTAGTACCAGCCGCTGGCCTTGATGGCCCCTTCCCGGATGGAGAGATTCCGGTTGGGCAGGATGCGCTCCTCGTCCACCCGCATGAAGGTGCCGAGGCCGGTGCACTTTTCGCAGGCGCCCAGCGGATTATTGAAGGAGAAGAGACGGGGCGACAGGTCGCTGATGGAGATGCCGTGCTCTGGGCAGGCGAAATTCTGGCTGAAGGTCATGCACTCGCCGCCGATGACGTCCACCTCGGCCACGCCGCCGGTGAGGGCAAGGGCGGTCTCCAGCGAGTCCGCCAGACGGCCCCGGATGCCCTTGCGCAGGGCGAGGCGGTCCACCACCACCTCCACGGTGTGCTTGATGTTCTTTTCCAGCGTGATCTCCTCGTCAAGATCGTACAGGTTGCCGTCGATCTTCACGCGGGCATAGCCAGCGCGGCGGGCGGCTTCCAGCTCCTTCTGCTGGGTGCCCTTGCGCTGGCGGACGACGGGGGCAAGGACCTGAAACTTCGTCCCCTCTTCCAGCTTGAGGACGGCGTCCACCATCTCGTCCACGGTCTGCTGGCTGATGACCCGCCCGCAGACCGGACAGTGGGGCACGCCCACACGGGCGTACAGAAGGCGCAGGTAATCGTAGATCTCGGTCACAGTGCCCACGGTAGAACGGGGGTTGTGGCTGGTGGTCTTCTGGTCGATGGAAATGGCCGGTGACAGGCCGGTGATTTCGTCCACATCGGGCTTGTCCATCCGGCCAAGGAACATCCGGGCATAGCTGGACAGGCTCTCCACATAGCGGCGCTGGCCGTCGGCGTAGATGGTGTCGAAGGCGAGGCTCGATTTGCCCGAGCCGGACAGGCCGGTCATGACGATGAGCTTTTCCCTCGGGAGGGTCAGATTTACATTTTTCAGGTTGTGCTCCCGCGCACCCTTTATGACTATTTTATCGTTTGCCAAGGTACTTTCTCCCTCTTCTTTGTGTCTGTGCATGGTTCTGCTTCCGCTCTGTCTCCGCCGAGGAATCCACGGTGGGGTTCTCGCCCCGGCGCAGACGGTCGATCTGGTCGCGCAGGAAGGCCGCGTGCTCAAATTCCAGCAGCTTCGCTGCCTCCTTCATCTCCCGGGTCAGGCGGTCAATGGCGGCTTCCCGCTCCAGCTTGCCCATCCGCCGGGTGTTCATCTTGGCGTTCTCGGCCTTGTCGCTGATCTCGATGCTGTCCGGGATGGCCTTCACGATGGTCTTGGGCACGATGCCGTGCGCGGCGTTGTAGGCCGTCTGGATGGCGCGGCGGCGCTCCGTCTCAGTGATGGCGCGGTCCATGCTGTCCGTCACCTCGTCGGCGTACATGATGACCAGACCTTCGGCGTTGCGGGCCGCACGGCCGATGGTCTGGATCAAGCTGGTCTCACTGCGGAGGAAGCCTTCTTTATCGGCGTCGAGGATGGCCACAAGGCTCACCTCGGGCAGATCGAGGCCTTCACGCAGCAGGTTGATGCCCACCACCACGTCGATGGTGCCGAGGCGGAGGTCTTTGATGATCTCCATCCGCTCAAAGGTGTCCACCTCGTGATGCATATACTTGACCTTTATTCCCTGCTCAGTGAGGTAATCCGTCAGATCCTCGGCCATCTTCTTGGTCAGGGTCGTGACAAGGACGCGCTCATGCCGCTGGATGCGGGCATTGATCTCGCCCAAGAGGTCTGTCACCTGCCCCTCCACCGGGCGCACCGAGATGAGCGGGTCGAGCAGACCGGTCGGCCGGATGACCTGCTGGGCCACCTGCGTGCTGTTCTGGCGCTCGTACTCGCCGGGGGTGGCCGAGACGAAGATCATCTGGTTGAGCTTGGATTCCACCTCTTCAAACTTGAGGGGGCGGTTGTCGAAGGCCGACGGCAGGCGGAAGCCGTACTCCACCAGCGTCTTTTTACGGGCATAGTCCCCGCCGTACATGGCCCGCACCTGCGGCAGGGTAACATGGCTCTCGTCCACGAAGAGCAGAAAATCCTCCGGGAAATAGTCCAGCAGGGTCGTGGGCATACTGCCCGGCGCGCGGCCCGACAGGACAGCGGAGTAGTTCTCAATGCCCTTGCAGATGCCCACCTCGGTGAGCATCTCGATGTCGTAGTTCGTCCGCTGCTGGATGCGCTGGGCCTCGATGAGTTTGCCCTCCGAGGTGAACTGCTTCACCTGCGCGTCGCACTCTGCCCGGATCTTCTCGATGGCCGCAGCCTTTTTGTCGGCGCTGACGATATAGTGGCTGGCCGGGAAGATGGCAACGTGCTTCACCACGTTCTGTTTTGCGCCGGTGAGGGGGTTGAATTCGGTGATGCGGTCGATCTCGTCGCCGAAAAATTCCACCCGGATGGCCAGCTCGCTCATATAGGCCAGATAGATGTCCACGATGTCCCCATGGACGCGGAATTTATTGCGGATAAAGTTGACGTCGTTCCGCTCATATTGCAGCGTCACCAGCTTCTCGCACAGCTCGTCCCGCTCCATCTGCATCCCGGGCCGCAGGCTGATGACCATGCTGCGGTAATCAATAGGGTCACCCAGAGAGTAGATGCAGGACACCGACGCCACGATGATGACATCCCGCCGCTCCGACAGCGCCGCCGTGGCTGAGTGGCGCAGACGGTCGATCTCGTCGTTGATGGCACTGTCCTTCTCGATATAGGTATCGGTGCTGGGGATATAGGCCTCCGGCTGGTAGTAGTCGTAGTAGGAGACGAAATACTCCACAGCATTGTCCGGGAAGAACGAGCGGAACTCTGTGCAGAGCTGGGCCGCCAGCGTCTTGTTATGGGCCAGCACCAGCGTGGGACGGTTGCACTGGGCGATGACATTCGCCATCGTGAAGGTTTTGCCGCTGCCGGTGACGCCCAGCAGGGTCTGGCAGCGGTCGCCCCGCTCTACCCCTTCCACCAGCTGGGCGATGGCCTGCGGCTGGTCGCCCGTGGGGGCGTAGGACGACACCAGATGGAATTTTTCCTCTGCCACAAAAAGCCCTCCTTTTCGAAACTACGATTAGTTGTATGTCGTAGCGCTATTATACCACAATTATTTTATAATGTAAATCATTCTCTTCCATATGGGCGTAACATTGTGCCGGTCTCGAAGTCGTAGAAGGGCAGGCGGTTGGATTCCCGCATGGAAAAATACTCATTTTCCGCGATGATGATGTGGTCGCGCAGGCGTATCTTCACCAGCCCCAGCGCACGGACGATGTTTTCCGTGGCGGCAAGGTCTTCCCGGGAGGGCAGCGGCACACCGTTCGGGTGATTATGACAGAGCACAACGCTCTCCGTCCCGCCTCGGAGCGCCGCCGAGACAACATCCTTCACCTCCAGACCCACCATCCGGCTGTTTCCTTCTTTCAGCCAGCAGACCCCCTTTACCCGGCTGCGGCTGTCCAGCGAGAGGAGCAGGACCTTCTCCTGCCTTGCCCCGGCGAAGCGGGGCTTCAGGTAAGTCACCAGCCGCTCGGTGGTCGTCAGCGCACCCTCGGTACTGGTGCGGTCGTGCTCATAGTATCGGCTCACCTCGGGCAGGAGATGCAGCATCCGGGCGCTGGCCGGGCCGATGCCCGCCACACTGCACAGCTCTTCTTCACTGGCCTCCAGCACCCCGGTAAAGCTGCCGAACCGCTCCAGCAGCGCGTGGGCGATGCCGTTGGTGTCCCGGCGGGCGTTGGTGATGTAGAGCAGGTATTCCAGCACTTCGTGGGGTGCGAGGCTTTCCAGCCCGTACTGTTCCACCCGGGTGCGCATCCGCTGCCGGTGTCCCTCGTGGCTTATGTTCTGTCCCGCCATAGCTGTGCTCCTTTGCATTGCAGTCGTTTCTTTTATAGTACCCCATTTTCAGCAAAAGACAAGAGCCGACCGAAAATATTCTGCGTTGACTTCATGGGGAGAGTAGATTATTATAAGGTAGAAGCAGCCCTCTCCGTCTCGTCGCAGGCTCCTCTCCAACTTCCCTTGTAGGGGGGCTTCGGCAAAAAGACAAACGACATCTTTTCAGAAAACAAAAAAGGATATGCTTTTATGAAACAATACACTGCCACCGCCAACGACGAGGGTGTCCGCCTCTCCCGCTTTGTCCAGAGCGTGACCCGCGACTTCCCTACCAGCCTCTTATACAAGAGCTTCCGCAACAAGCGCATCAAGGTCAACGGCAAAAAGGGTGCGCCCGAAGACCGCATCAAGGCCGGCGACCTCATCGAGCTGTACATCAACGACGAGTTCTTCCCGCCGGAGGGTGCAAAGCCGGCCCATAAGCCTGCCCCCAAGAAACAGCAGAACCAGCCCAAGGTGACGGTCATCTACGAGGATGAGAACATCGCCGTCCTCTACAAGCCCACCCACCTGCTCTGCCACAGCGACCGCACCGGCGACGCAAATCTCGTGGACGCATTTACCCAGTATCTGGCCCAAAAAGGCGAATACGACCCGCAGGGCGAGAACCGCTTCAAGCCCGGCATCTGCAACCGCCTCGACCGGGGCACCGAGGGCCTCGTCATCGCGGCCAAGAGCTACGCCGCCCTCCGGGACATGAACGAGATCATCCGCACCGACCTGCTCAAAAAAGAGTATTACACCATTACCGTGGGCATCCCCCAGAGCGGACGGTTCACCGCGTGGTGGGAGCACGACGAGAAGAACAACAAGGTGAGCATCCACGCCCACCAGTCACAGGACGAGCGCCGCAAGCAGATCATCACCGATGTGGATGTGCTGCGGACGGCAGGCCCCTTCGCCCTCTGCCGCATCGGCCTCATCACCGGCCGCACCCATCAGATCCGTGCCCATCTGGCCTATCTGGGCAAGCCGGTGCTGGGCGACATCAAATACGGCAACCGGAAGATGAACGAGCGCACCGGCACCAAGACGCAGGCCCTCTGCGCCGTCCGTATCAGCTTCCTCGACATCCCTGAGGAAAATACCCTCCACTACCTCTCCGGCAAGGTCATCAAACTGAAAGAACCGCAGATCGTAAAGCAGTTCGATGGGCTGGACAAGAACAAGCAGGCACCCGCCGAGGAGAAGTAAGATGGAAAAAGTCGATAGGACCCACTGGGAGCGGGCTGAATTGTTCGAGTTTTTCTCCGCTGTTTCCCACCCTTTTTACAGCGTCACCTTCCGGGTGGATGTAACAAACCTTTACCGCTATGTCAAGGAGCGGCATTTGTCGTTTTATTACGCGATGGGGTATCTCGTGACGGACGCCGTGAACAGCGTGAAGAATTTCCGCTACGCCATCCGGGACGGCGAGGTGTGGCTGCTGGATGAGCGCATTCCCAGTCTGACCGACCTGAAACCCGGCAGTGAGCAGTTTCACATCGTCACCCTGCCAAAAGTCGGTGGCATTGCGGAGTTCTGTGCCTCCGCACAGGCGAGAAGCGCTGCCCAGAAGACCCTTCTTGACCAGGACGAAGAGAACGATAACCTCATCTATATCTCCTGTACACCGTGGTTTGATTTGACCGGCTGCACCAACGAGCGGGATTTTGACCGGGACGACAACATCCCCCGCATCACATGGGGCAGATATGGCGAGGAAAATGGCCGCAAGAAATTGGGAATGTCGGTGGAGATCAATCACCGCTTCATCGACGGTCTCCATCTGGGGAAATTCTACGAGAAACTACAGGCCGACATCGACGCACTATAAGGAGGCATTCTGATGTATCCTGACCGCAAGACCCACAAGTAAGCCTCTCCCCTCGTTTTGCATTGGAGGTATCATATCATGCGCAAGCCCCGCATCATCTTTTTTGACATCGACGGCACCCTCATCGACATGGAGAAAAAGCACATCACCAAGCCGACTTTGGACGCTCTGCGCCGCTTACAGCAAAACGGCATCCTGCTGGCCATCGCCACCGGGCGTTCTCCGCTCATTATGCCGAAATTCGACGGCGTTGAGTTCGACGTCTTTCTCACCTACAACGGCTCCTACTGCTACGACCGTCGCGGAGATATTTTTGCCAGCCCCATCCCGCCGCAGGATGTGCAGACGCTGATCCAAAACGCCGCAGCGTTTGGTCGTCCGGTGTCGGTCGCAGGCCGGACGCAGCTGCTCTCCAACGGCACGGACGACGATCTGACGGCTTATTATGCCTTTGGCGGGCGGGAGCCGGTCATTTCCGACCAGTTCGAAGAGGCCTCGAAGGGCGAAGTATTCCAGCTGCTGATGGGCTGCCGCGAGCGGGACTGGCCCGCCATCCTCAAGGGCACCACCGGCGCAAAGATCGCCGCGTGGTGGGACAGGGCCGTAGACATCATCCCCACCTCGGGCGGCAAGGGCGCAGGCATCCGGAAGGTACTGGCCCACTACGGCCTGACGCCCGAGGATGCAATGGCTTTCGGCGACGGCAACAACGATATAGAAATGTTTCAGGCCGTCGGCCACAGTGTGGCCATGGGCAACGCCTCCCCCGACCTGAAAGCCATTGCCAGCGAGGTCTGTCGTCCCTGTGCTGAGGATGGTATTTACCACTACTGCAAAGAAAATGGTTTGATATAAAAAAACAAAAAGAGGCCGCTGTGTTCAACCTCTCCGTCACGGCTTCGCCGTGCCACCTCCCCTATCGAGGGGAGGCTTTGGCATGGCAGAAAGCCCAATCTCTTCGCCAGAGGCTCCCCTCGGTAGGGGAGCTGTCGAACGAAGTGAGACTGAGAGGTTGCTTTTACAGCGGCCTCTTTTTTTGCTATTTACTTTTCTTCTCGTTCCGCCTTTTCGGCCTCCTGCTGCTGACGCAGCTTTTTGATGCGCTTTTTCTCGCTCTCAACACGAGGCCATGGCCACGAAAAGCCCTCGTTCTCTTTGCACCAGCGGGTAAGCGGATAGAACGCGAAAGCCAGCCCGAACAGGTACAGCAGGACGTACAGCAGGCCCGAAAGCGTTACCAGTGCGTCCAGTGCACCGATGAGGGCCATGAGAAAGCCCGCCTTCAGGAAGAAAAGTCCGTTCTGACGGCAGTACTCGGGAAAATTTTCAGCCTTGACGGCCTGACGGCCCTGATCGCCCCAGACCCGGGGATTTTTCATGACCGAATACCCGTAAAAGACCAGCATCAGGCCACAGGTGAGTTGGAATCCAAAAAACATCTGCGTCGTTCCTCGCTTTATTCTGGTGTAATGGTCTCAGAAGACCGCTTAGTCGTCGTACTCGCCCAGCAGCGGCTTCATGAAGGGCAGGAAGTCCAGCGTTGCAAAGTAATCGCGGGGGGTCTCGGCGCGGCGGATGAGGCGGTGGGAGCCGTCCTCGCAGAGCAGGACTTCGGCGCTGCGCAGCTTGCCGTTGTAGTTGTAGCCCATCGCAGAGCCGTGGGCACCGGTGTCGTGGATATACACGATGTCGCCGATGTCGATCTTGGGCAGCATCCGGTCGATGGCAAACTTGTCGTTGTTCTCGCACAGGCCGCCCACTACGTCATACTTGTGGTCGCAGGGCGCATTCTCCTTGCCCAGCACCGTGATGTGATGGTAAGCGCCGTACATGGCGGGGCGCATCAGGTTGGCCGCACAGGCATCCAGACCGATGTACTCCTTGTAGATGTGCTTCTCGTGGATGGCAGTTGCCACCAGCGCGCCGTAGGGGCCGGTGGTGAAGCGGCCCATCTCGGTGAAGATGGCGACATCGCCCATCCCGGCAGGGACCAGGATCTCCTCGAATTTCTTACGGACACCCTCGCCGATGGCCATGATGTCGTTCTCAGTCTGCTCAGGACGGTACGGGATGCCCACGCCGCCGGACAGGTTGATGTAGGCGATGTGGACGCCGGTGGCCTTCTGGACGCGGACCGCCAGCTGGAACAGGATCGCAGCCAGCTCGGGGTAGTAGGCGTCCGAAATGGTGTTGGAAGCGAGGAAGGCGTGGATGCCGAAGTTCTTGGCTCCCTTTGCAGCCAGCTTCTTGTAGCTGTCGATCATCTGCTCCTCGGTCATGCCGTACTTGGCATCCCCGGGCTTGTCCATGACCTGAAAGCCCTCCTTGCTCTCGCCCAACTGGAAGGTGCCGCCCGGATTGTAGCGGCAGAAGATGTTCTCCGGCACACCGGCTACCCGGTCGAGGAAGTCCACCATCGTGGCGTCGTCGAGGTTGATATAAGCGCCCAGCTCGTAGGCCTTCTTCATGTCCTCCACGGGGGTCTGGTTGGAGGAAAACATGATGTCGCTGCCGCTGAAGCCGCACACCTCACTGAGCATCAGCTCAGTCAGGGAGGAGCAGTCCACGCCGCAGCCCTCTTCCTTCAGGATCTGGAGGATGACGGGGTTGGGCAGAGCCTTGACCGCGAAATACTCGCGGAAGCCCTTATTCCAGCTGAAGGCTTTGTTGATGCGGCGGGCGTTCTCCCGGATGCCCTTCTCGTCGTAGACGTGGAAGGGGGTGGGCACGTCCTGAATGATGTCCTGAGCCATCGACTCAGTCAAAAACGGTTTCTTTTCCATGATATACATCCCTCTCATATATTTTTACACGGCCGAATGCCGTGCAGCCAGCAGTTCACAGCTTGAGGTTCTCCCGGGTAGGGGTAAAGGTAGGCACCATCTTGGCCAGCTGGGCCACGACGTTGTCGTCGTTGTGCTCGGCGGCGGCAGACAGCTCCTGAAGCTGCTGATAGAACTCGCCAAGGTCGATGTTCCGGGGCGGAGCCACGAAGATCTTATTGTGGCCGGTACGGCGCATCTTGTCCTGTTCCTCGTCCATCATCAGCTCTTCGTAGAGCTTCTCGCCGGGGCGGAGACCCACGATCTTGATGTCCATATTCACGCCCGGCTCGTAGCCGTAGAAACGGATAAGCTGCTTTGCGAGGTCCATGATCTTGACCGGCTCACCCATATCCAGCACATAGATGCTGCCGCTCTCAGCCAGTGCACCGGCCTGCAGCACCAGCTGCGCGGCCTCCGGGATGGTCATGAAATAGCGCTCGATGTTGGGGTCAGTCAGGGTGACGGGGCCGCCCTTTTTGATCTGCGCCTCGAACAGCGGGATGACGCTGCCGTGGCTGCCCAGCACGTTGCCGAAGCGGACGGCCACGCACTTCATGTCGGTGTTGTCCGCAAAGGTCTGGATGAGCATCTCGCACAGGCGCTTGGTGCAGCCCATGACGCTGGTGGGGTTGACGGCCTTATCGGTGGAAAGCTGCACCAGCCGCTCCACGCCGTGCTCGCTGGCGCTGACCAGCAGGTTCTTGGTGCCGAAGACGTTGTTCTTGACGGCCTCGGCGGGGCTAATCTCCATGAGCGGGACATGCTTGTGGGCCGCGGCGTGGAACACCACCGTGGGGTGGTAGGTCTCAAAGACCTCGTCCAGACGGGCCTTGTCCCGGATGGAACCCACCAGCACCGTGATGGGCACATCGCGGCCATACTTCTGCTGCAGTTCCATCTGCAGCTCGTAGGCGCAGTTCTCGTAAATATCGAAGATGAGCAGCTTCGCGGGTCTGAAGCGCATGACCTGACGGCAAAGCTCGCTGCCGATGCTGCCGCCGCCGCCCGTCACCAGCACGGTCTTGCCGGTGAGGTAGCCCGAGATCTGGGCCGTGTCCAGCGTGACCTCCTCACGGGAGAGGAAGTCGGCAGTATTCAGCTCTCGGAACGCCCCCTGCTGGGGTGCGCCTGCCCCCACAAGCTGGGGGTCGCTGAGCATCTGCACCGCACAGTGGGTGGAGACGCAGAGGTCGATGACATGGTTCAGGCGGCTGCCCCGCAAGGTCGGGATGGCAATGATGATGGTGTGGATGCTGTAGCGGGTGCACAGGTCGGGGATCTCCTCCAGCGTGCCCTTCACCGGGACGCCGTGGATGGTCTGGCCCAGCTTGGCGGGGTCATCATCCACCGCCACCACCGGGTGGCCGTAGCTGCCGTTGCTCTTGCAGACGTTGATGGCCCACGCACCGGCCTCGCCCGCGCCCACGATCATCACAGGGCGGTTGGGGTCTTTGCTGGTATTGCCCCGCAGCCGCTCGCCCAGCGGGTGGTTCAGGAAGAGCCGCCACGCCAGACGGCTCCCGCCGACGAGCAGGAAGATGAGCACCGAAGCCATCGCGTTGGCCGAGTTGAAGAGCACGCCATGGATGAAGCAGCGGTTGACCAGATACACCACGACCGTCGGGGCAGCGATCATCCCAGCCAGACGGATGAGGTCCCGCTCTCCGGCGTATTTCCAGAGGATGGTGTAGAGTCTCCCGCCCAAGAAGCTGAGCAGATAGACCGCCACGATCCACGGCAGGTTCGCGTAGAGCAGGGCACGGTTGTGAGGCCACCACGAGGCCTCGACTGCGCCGTCTGCGCGGAGCAGGAGCGCAAAATAAAAGCTGAAGGCTACGATGGCTGCGTCCAGCACCACCAGAAAGGCCCGGCGGGCCAGCACCTGCAGCATACTTGTTTTCTTTTCCTTCACAGAAAGTCCTCTTTTGCATCAGGGCCGGTGTCGGAGAGACGCCAGCCGCCGTTTTTTCGACCCAAGGGCCTATCGCCCCATCGTATCTGTATCATTATACTCGATTCTTCTCCCCATGTCCAGCGCTTTTGTGTCTTCTCTCCCCTGCCACCACGTCCCGCAGCTCCTCGCCGAGGCCCAGCGGCCATGCCGCCGCAAAGCAGACCAGCGTCATCCCCGCACCGCCCAGCGCCACCGCCGCCAGCTGCGCGGGCACTCCTCTCGCCAGCCATGGGGTCAGGAGCTTCCGCAGCGCCAGCCCCGCTCCGGCACCGGCCGTCCCCGCAAGACCCGGCGCCCCCAGCCACCGCCACAGTCGCAGCGGCAGGCCGCAGCTGGACAGCAGCCGCCCGGTGTTGGCGGCGCAGGTATAGAGGCTGGACAGGAGGATCACGAAGAGAAACCCCTTCATCCCGAACCGGGGCAGCAGGAGCACCACCCCCGCGATTCGGAGGCAGGAGTCCCACATACTATACCGGAAGACGGCTTTCTGCTCTCCCACCCCCTTCATCGCGCCGTCCACCATGCTCTCGAGGTACATCAGCGGCATGGCCGGGCCGAGGATGACGAGATAGCTGCCCGCCTCCGCGCTGCCGTAGAGTGCCTCGGCCAGCGGCTGTCCCCACACCCAGAATGCCGCCCCCGCCAGCGCCGAAAAATAGCCTGTGAGCCGCAGCATCCGGTCGATGAGGACGGAGAGCCGTCTGCTCTGCCCCCGGAGATGGGCTTGGGTGATCTCGGGCATCAGGAGGACGGACAGACTCCCCAGCAGCCCGAAGGGAAAGGTCAGCAGAGGCAGGGCCATCCCCTTCAGGTTTCCGTACTGGGTCACAGCCTCGGCACGCCCGCCGGAGCATTGCAGATAGACCGCAAGACAGGCCGGGACCAGCATATTCTCGGCGGTGTGGAGGGCACTGGCGAGACATCGCCCGCCCTCCACCGGCCAGAGGATGTCCCAGAGCCGCCTCCCCGGGTCATGGGGACGCTGTGCAGGCTGTGAGCCGAAGCAGCGGCGGGCCTCCCGGCAGTAGAACAGGGCCATCAGACCGGTGCTGACGGCCTCGCTGGCCGCCGTTGCGCCCAGCACTGCCGTACAGCGCTGCCCCGCATCCCATCCGAGAGCGTCGGCCCGGCCCAGCGCGGCCCAGACGATGCCGATGCGGACGGTCTGCTCGGCCAGCTGGCTCAGGACATTCGGCTCGACCCTCCGCCGGGCGATGAAAAAGCCCCGCAGCACCGACGACACCGCCATCCACGGCAGACCCAGCGACGAGACGCGCAATGCCCCCGCCGCCCGGGCATCTCCCAGCCACCACCGTGCGGCGAGGCCGGCCAGACCGAACTGGGCCGCCAGCGCCGCCACTCCCAGCCCGGCCCCCGCCAACAGAAGACGGTGCAGCATCCCCCGGGCCTCGGCCGGGCTTCGGGCCAGCTCTTCGGCCATCAGGCGGGTGGCCGCCACCGATACGCCTGCCGTCGCCAGCGTGACGAAAAGCGAGTAGACCGCCAGCACCAGCTGATACAGCCCCATCCCCTCGCCGCCCAGCGCGTTCGCCAGCCAGATGCGCAGCCCCATCCCTGCCAGCCGGAGCAGGACATCTGCTCCGGTCATCAGGGCCGCGTTTTTCAGATAGCTCTTCCCCACTGCGCCCCCTCCCTTTCCTGCTTGTATCTTTTTATAGGTATGCACGCCGCTCTGGGAAATATGAGCGGCGGCGTGGGTTGTTTCTTTCCCAGTTTTATGATATGATATATATTGTATCTGGCGGAGCGTTTTCTGCCGGACAGGATCTAAGAATGCAAGGAGGAAGCGCACCCCGGCACCACGGCCGTGCGCAATGAGACAATGAGCGAAGAATGTACCCATGACTGCTCCAACTGCGGGGCAGCGTGTTCTTCCCGCAATGCTGCACCCCAGCATGACGCCCCCAACCCTAACAGCAGCGTCAAGAAGGTCATCGGCGTCGTGTCCGGCAAGGGCGGCGTCGGCAAGAGCATGACCAGCGCCCTGCTGGCCTGCGCCATGGCACGCCGCGGCTACCACTGCGGCATCCTCGACGCCGACATCACCGGCCCGTCCATCCCGAAGCTGTTCGGCATCCATGGCCGCGCCATGGCGGACGACAAGGGCTGCTGGCCCATCCAGAGCCGGATGGGCATCGACGTCATGAGCATCAACCTGCTGGTGGAGAACGAAGAGGACCCCGTCGTCTGGCGCGGCCCCGTCATCGCCGGTGCGGTCAAGCAGTTCTGGACCGATGTGGTCTGGAAGGACGTCGATTTCCTGTTCGTGGATATGCCTCCGGGAACGGGCGATGTGCCCCTGACCGTCTTCCAGAGCCTGCCTGTGGACGGCATCGTCGTCGTGGCAAGCCCGCAGGAGCTGGTGAGCATGATCGTCGCCAAGGCTGTGAACATGGCCGAGATGATGAAGGTGCCTATGCTGGGCATCGTCGAGAACATGAGCTACATCGTCTGCCCCGACTGCGGCAAGCACATCAATGTGTTCGGCGACAGCCATGTGGACGAGGTGGCCGCAAAGCATCACCTGCCCGTGCTGGCCAAGTGCCCCATCGACCCCCAGCTGGCCGCACTGTCCGACGCCGGCATGATCGAGACCTACGGCGGACAGTTCCTCGAGGGTGCCGCTGACGCCTGCGAGAAGCTGCTGAAGTAAGACTTATCCCCCTGCACCGCCCTTCCCGGGCCGGTGCAGGGGGATTTTTATTCTTTCGCAAAATCAGGCATTATCGCCGCTTTTTGAAGCATCCGTTCTTTTTTGTGAAGTATGTTCATCTTTTCCGTAGCTTTTTTGAAAGATTTTCCAGCTTTTGCAGGGCGGGCCATCTTGTAAATCGGCGGATAAAGCTTTATAATAACGAAGTGTGCTGAGGTTCGCTGTCCTCGCCGCGGAAACGGGAGAGCCGGAGCCTCATAATAGAGCTACACGATAGAGTTAAGGGAAAAGGAGTATCTTACTATGCTGACGAATGAATATCTGAAGCGTGTCTACGAGGGCCTCGAGAAGCGCAATGCCAACGAGCCTGAGTTCCTGCAGGCTGTCCGTGAGGTGCTGGAGAGCATCCAGCCCGTCGTGGAGAAGCACCCCGAGTACGAGAAGGCCGGCCTCATCGAGCGTCTGGTCGAGCCGGAGCGCATCATCTCCTTCCGTGTGCCTTGGGTCGATGATCAGGGCAAGGTCCAGGTGAACCGCGGCTACCGCGTCCAGTTCAACAGCGCCATCGGCCCCTACAAGGGCGGCCTGCGCTTTCACCCCTCTGTCAATCAGGGCATCCTGAAGTTCCTCGGCTTCGAGCAGACCTTCAAGAACAGCCTGACCACCCTGCCCATGGGCGGCGGCAAGGGCGGCTCTGACTTCGACCCCCACGGCAAGAGCGACATGGAAGTCATGCGCTTCTGCCAGAGCTTCATGACCGAGCTGTACCGCCACATCGGCCAGTTCGTGGACTGCCCCGCCGGTGACATCGGCGTCGGCGGCCGCGAGGTCGGCTATATGTTCGGCCAGTACAAGCGCCTGACCAACAGTTTTCAGGGCGGTATGCTCACCGGCAAGGGTCTGACCTTCGGCGGCTCTCTGGCCCGTACCGAGGCCACCGGCTACGGCCTGTGCTACTTCACTGCTGAGGCTCTGAAGTGTATGCGCAACGACAGCTTCGAGGGCAAGACCGTGGTCATTTCCGGCTCCGGCAACGTCGCCATCTACGCCTGCGAGAAGGCCACCCAGCTGGGTGCCAAGGTCGTCACCATGTCCGACTCCAACGGCTATGTCTACGACCCCAACGGCATCGATCTGGCCTACGTCAAGGATCTGAAGGAAGTTCGCCGCGGCCGCATCAAGGAGTACGCTGAGACCCACAAGGATGCGACCTATGTTGCTGACTGCACCAAGGTCTGGACTGTCCCCTGCGACATCGCCCTGCCCTGCGCTACCCAGAACGAGATCAACAAGGAGTCCGCAGAGGCTCTGGTGAAGGGCGGCTGCACCGTGGTCTGCGAGGGCGCTAATATGCCCAGCACTCCCGAGGCCATCGAGGTCTATCTGTCCAACGGCGTCCTGTACGGACCCGCAAAGGCCTCCAACGCCGGCGGCGTCGCCACCTCCGGTCTGGAGATGAGCCAGAACTCCGAGCGTCTGAGCTGGACCTTCGAGGAGGTCGATGCAAAGCTGAAGGGCATCATGGAGGGCATCTTCCACGCTTCCTACGATGCATCTGTGGCCGCCGGCTCCGAGGGCAACCTGATGGTCGGTGCAAACTGCGCCGGCTTCCTGAAGGTCGCCACCGCTATGATGGCTCAGGGCATCACCTACTAAGCTTTTCCTGATCTGCAAGGGCCGCATCCGCGAGGGTGCGGCTTTTTTTGGTTTGCCCCGCCTGCCTGCATAACCGTCTGCCGCCCCGCTCATACTCCTTTCATCAAACGAAAAGAGGTTTTTGCATGGACGAAATGATGTTCTGTTATCAATGCGAGCAGGCGGCAAACTGCACGGCCTGCACCGGAAAAGCGGGTGTCTGCGGCAAATCAGCCGAGACAGCCGACGCGCAGGACAAGCTCACCGGGGCACTCATCGGCTTTGCCACCCTGCTGCTGGATATCGGCAGACCCATCCGGCCCCCGCAGGCACTCCTGCTGACGGAAGGATTGTTCACCACCATCACCAATGTTGATTTCGACCCCCAGACGGTGGCGCAGCTGACCGATAAGGTCTGGAAGGCCAAGCAGGAAGCCTTTGCCTCGGCCAGCCCTGCACCTGCACCAGTGTCCGACTACGATATGCAGAAGCTGTGGCAGGAGCCGGACCCCGACCGGAAGAGCCTGTGCTCCTTTGTCCTCTTTGGGCTGCGCGGCATGGCAGCTTACTCCTACCACGCGCGGGTGCTGGGCTATACCGATGGCGAGATCGACCTGTTTTTCTGCACGGCGCTGCGGGCCATCGCACAGGAGCGGGACAAGGACAAGCTCTTCCAGCTGGTGGAGGACACCGGGCGGATGGCCTACCGGGTCATGGCTGAGCTGGACAAGGCCAACACCGGCGCGTTTGGCGACCCGGAGCCGGTGGAGGTGTCCCTGACCATCGAGAAAGGGCCTTTCATCGTCATCTCCGGCCACGACCTCTACGACGCCAAGTGCCTGTTGGAGCAGACCGAGGGCAAGGGCATCAATGTCTACACCCACTCCGAGATGCTGCCTGCCCACGGCTACCCGGAGCTGAAAAAGCGCTTTCCTCATCTGAAAGGCAACTTTGGCACCGCATGGCAGAACCAGCAGCGGGAGTTTGAGGACATCCCTGCACCGGTGCTCTTCACCACCAACTGCATCATGCCCCTCCGGCCCAGCTATGCCGACCGGGTATTCACCACCTCTGTCGTCTCCTATCCCGGCGTCACCCACATCGGGGAGGACCGGGATTTTTCGCCGGTCATTGCCAAGGCGCTTGAGCTGGGCGGCTACCCAGAGGACACCCTCATCCCGGGCATGAACGGCGGCAGTGTGGTCGCCACCGGCTTTGCCCACCATGCCGTATTGAGCCATGCGGAGGAGATCGTCCAAGCCGTCCACGAGG
>ULQV01000277.1_pt1 | contig 18183 bp, 16 predicted proteins | sample 1954851 | NCBI WGS metagenome assembly ULQV01 (sample SAMEA4835665, study PRJEB28245) | human gut metagenome | biome: gut microbiome; material: fecal sample | place: Denmark | collected 2008 | reverse complement strand
CGCTTGACCGAAAGAAAAACATCCCCCGCGCTACCAGCGCGAGAACCTGCTTAAAGAAAATCCGGCCCTACTGCAACAGCGCTCTGACCCCCGCGCTACCAGCGCGCACTCTCACTTAAAGGAAACTCAGCCCTGCTGCAACAGCAAAAATCAGACGTTGAACAGGAACTCGATGACATCGCCGTCCTTGACGACATATTCCTTGCCCTCGGTGCGCTGCAGGCCCTTGGCCTTGACGGCAGCATAGTCGAAGTTGTTGGCCTCGAGGTCGCTGTAGCCGATGACGCTGGCACGGATGAAACCGCGCTCGAAATCGCTGTGGATCTTACCGGCAGCCTGCGGGGCCTTGGTGCCCTTGCGGATGGTCCATGCGCGGCACTCCTTCTTGCCGTCGGTCAGGAAGGAGATGAGGCCCAGCAGGTCGTAGCTGGCGGTGATGAGGTTGTCGAGGCCGCTGGCCTCGATGCCCATCTCGGCGAGGAAGGCTTTCTTCTCCTCGGGGGTGTAGTCGGCGATGTCCTCCTCGGTCTTGGCGCAGATGGGGATGTAACGTGCACCCTCTTCCTTGGCGCGTGCAGCCACCAGCGGGACGTACTTGTTGTTCTCGATGCCCTCCATCAGGTCGTCCTCGCCCACGTTGCAGGCGTAGAGGACGGGCTTGCTGCTCAGCAGGCCCATCTCGTGGAGCACGGCCTGCTGCTCGGCGTCGCTCTCGTCGAAGTCGAAGCTGCGGGCGGGCTTGCCGCTTTCCAGATGAGCAGCAAGCTGCTGCAGCCATGCAGCCTCGGCGGCGGCTCCCTTGTTGTTGCCGCTCTTTGCAGCCTTGGCCATCCGGCCTGCGCGGTTCTGGACGACCTCGAGGTCGGAGAGGATCAGCTCATAGTCGATGGCGTCGATGTCAGAGATGGGGTCCACGGCCTCGGCCTTGGTCACATCCTCCACGACATGGATGATGTTGTCGTCGTCAAAGCAACGCACCACATGGACGATGGCGTCGCACTCGCGGATGTGGCCGAGGAATTTGTTGCCGAGGCCTGCGCCCTGACTTGCGCCCTTCACGAGGCCCGCGATGTCCACGAACTCCACGATGGCGGGGGTCTTCTTGTTGGTCTGCCAGATCTCAGCCAGCTTGTCCAGCCGCTTGTCGGGCACGGCCACGATGCCGCTGTTCGGCTCGATGGTGCAGAAGGGATAGTTTGCGGCCTCCGCGTTCTTGGTGGAGGTGATGGCATTGAACAGAGTGGACTTGCCGACGTTGGGCAGGCCGACGATACCAAGTTTCATATAAAATACGCTCCTTCACGTCTGATAGACATATTGATACATCTATCATTATACGCGAAGGAGCGTAGGAGTGCAAGGGTCAATCCTTCAGTTTGCTCAGATAACGGTAGATCGTCGCCTCCGAGGAGCCGAGCTGCGCCGCCACCTCGCTGACAGCGCCCTTCATATAGAAGATGCCTGCCTGCTGCAGGTCGTCCACGATGCGTATTTTTTCGTCCATGGTCAGGCGGTCGGGAGGCAGGACACTGCCGGTCACATCGGTGATGGCAGCCTGCACCGCGTCGGGGAGGCTGCTGACGAAATTTTCGACGCCCAGCGTGGGGCTTGGCTCCTGATGCGCCCCACAGAGGGCCAGAAGCTCCTGCGCCATCCGGCTGTATTTGGCGGCGTCAAAGTTGACGCAGAGCATCCCGATAAGCTCACTGCCGTCTTTGATGAACATGGTGGAGGAGCGCAGCCGCCCCTTGGCCTGCGATGCACCTTGATAGCCCGCAACGTAGGGCTGCTTCTCGTACACCCTGCCGTGGATGAACCGCAGCGCCATGTTGGACAGCGGCGCACCCTCGGTGCGGCCGCTGATGTTGTTGTTCACGATGGCTGCGATGGTGCCCTCCTCACTGGTCAGATCATGCAGCACCACTTCATAGTCCGGCCCCAACGCCTCACCCAGAAACGAAACCAGCGTCCGATACGGCTCCAGCCTTGCGTCCATGTATGTCACCACTTTCCATTGCTTCATAAGAAAAATAATGAGAATTTATTATCATCTCTCTGCCTGTATCATACCACGTTCGTCGGTTGTTGACAATGATGATTCACAAACTCGCTGAAAATTCGTGAAACTGCCTCAAAAAATCCCGTGGATTTGTCACAAGTGATAATAATTTATCATCAAGAGAAAAAATTGTTGACTTTTGCCGCCCGCCGCGTTAGGATAGGGGCAGGACAAGGGGCACGAGGGCAAGCCGTGCTCCTGCAATTCGGAAAAAGGAGAGAGAATTATGAAACAGGCAATCGCTACTGCGCAGGCGCCCGCAGCCATTGGGCCGTATTCGCAGGGCATCGCAGCAGGCCAGACGGTCTACGTCTCCGGCCAGCTCCCCATCGACCCCGCTACCGGGGCCATCCCCGAGGGCATCGCGGCCCAGACCGCACAGTCCCTCAAGAACATTCAGGCCATCCTTGCTCAGCAGGGCATGACACTGGCAGATGTAGTGAAGACCACGGTCTTCCTTGCAGACATGAATGATTTTGCCGAGATGAATCAGGTCTACGGCGAGTACTTCGCACAGCCCTTCCCCGCACGGAGCGCCGTGCAGGTGGGCCGTCTGCCTAAGGACGCACCGCTGGAGATCGAATGCATCGCCGTGAAATAACAGAGCATCCTGAAAGAGAAAGAGACGGTGCAATACTATGGAACAAAATATGTTCATCCGCATCCTGAACAGTGAGATGGAGCTGGCTACCGGCTGCACCGAGCCGGGCGCTGTGGCCCTGACTGCCGCCGAGGCAGGTCAGGCCCTGCGGAAGGCCGGTGTGGACAAGGCCGAGGAGATCACGGTCAACGCCAGCATCAACATCATCAAGAACGCCATGTCGGCGGGCATCCCCGGCACCGATTACGAGGGCATGGACTATGCCGCCGCCATCGGTGCGCTGGGCGGCGACCCGGTCTACCTTCTGGAGGTCATGAACCATGTCCCCCGTGAGACGGTGGAGGCGGCCGCCGCGCTGGTCAAGGCCGGCAAGGTCAAGGTGAATGTGGCGCAGGTGCCCCAGAAGCTCTATATTGAGGTCATCGCCAAGGGCGGCGGCCACACCGGCCGCGCCATCGTCCGCGACCTGCACACCAACGTCGTGCTGGTGGAGCAGGACGGCACGGCGACCCTCGACAAGCAGGACGCGGATACCGCCGCATCCGGCGACAGCGATGTCGTCACCCCGGAGCAGATCGCGTCCTTCCTGACCGTCCGCTCCATCTGGGACTACTGCACCAAGGAGCTTGACCCCATGCACGACCCCATCGACATCATCCGCAGCGCCGTGCAGGTCAACTCCGTCATCAGCGATGAGGGCCTTTCCAAGGAATACGGCCTTGCCATCGGACGCAATCTCGACCTCAACTGCCGCAAGGGCCTCATGACCCGCGACCTGACCACCAACTCCATGATCGCTGCCGCCGCCGGTGCAGACGCCCGCATGGCAGGCGCGCCGGTGTCGGTGGTGGCCAACTCCGGCAGCGGCAATCAGGGCATCACCGCAACGATGCCCGTTGTGGCAGCCGCCCGCTGGCTGGGCATCGATGAGCCGACCATGCTGCGTGCCGTCACCCTGTCCAACCTCATCGCCATCCGCATCAAGTCGAAGTTCGGACGCCTGAGCAACCTCTGCGGAGCGACCGTCGCCGGGACCGGCGCGGCCTGCGGCATTACATACCTGCTGGGCGGCGGCTATCACGAGATCTGCTGCGCCATCCAGAACATGGTGGGCAATGTCACTGGCATGGTGTGTGACGGCGCAAAGGCAGACTGCGCGCTGAAGATCTCCACCTGCGTCAATGCCGCCTGTCAGGCAGCGGCCATGGGCACCCGCGGCGTCCGTGTCCAGAGCACGGACGGCATCGTGGAGGAGAACGTGGAGCGCACGCTGGACAACTTCGCCATCCTGAGCACCCACGGCACCAGCGACAGCGTCATCCTCGACCTGATGCTCAACAAAGACCACACTCCGGACGCCCAATAAGCGTCCTCACCCTCTAGCAAGCCTGCATCCGCATCCTGCAAAAAACACCCTGCGCCCACAGCGCAGGAGAAGATTAGGGGTAAAATGTTATGAAAAAGCTATTCAATAACCTGCCGTTCCGGCTGCTTCTCGGCATCATCATCGGCGTTATTCTGGGCCAGATCTTCCCCGAGAGTGTCATGAAGGTCGTCGTTACCTTACAGTATATCATGGGCCAGCTCATCACCTTCTGTGTGCCGCTCATCATCATCGGCTTCATCGCCCCGTCCATCACCAAGCTGGGTAAGAACGCCTCCCGTCTGCTGGGTGTGGCGATCGTCATCGCCTACGTCTCCTCCGTCTGCGCAGCCCTCATGAGCACCACCGCAGGCTACGCCCTCATCCCGCACCTGTCCATCGACACCGAGGTGGCCGGTCTGAAGACCCTGCCCGGCGTCGTGTTCGAGCTGAACATCCCCCAGATCATGAGCGTCATGAGCGCCCTCGTGCTCAGTGTTCTGGTGGGTCTGGCCGCTACCTGGACCAACAGCAAGCTGACCTGCGACATCCTCGGCGAGTTCCAGAACATCGTGCTGGACATCGTCGGCAAGATCATCATCCCCATGCTGCCCTTCTATATCGCTGCTACCTTCTGCAACCTGAGCTATGAGGGCATGATCACCCACCAGCTGCCCGCCTTCCTCCAGATCATCATCATCGTTATGGCTGGCCACTATATCTGGCTGGCTGTCCTGTACCTGCTGGCCGGTGCATACTCCGGCAAGAACCCGTGGGAAGTCCTGCGCCACTACGGCCCCGCTTACCTGACCGCTGTCGGCACCATGTCCAGCGCCGCCACTCTGGCTGTCGCTCTGGACTGCGCCCGCAAGAGCAAGGTCCTGCGCAAGGATATGGTCAGCTTCGGCATCCCCCTGTTTGCCAACATCCACCTCTGCGGCTCTGTCCTCACTGAGGTCTTCTTCTGCATGACCATCTCCAAGATCCTCTACGGCCACCTGCCCAGCATCGGCACCATGATCCTCTTCTGCGCCCTGCTCGGCATCTTCGCCATCGGCGCTCCCGGCGTCCCCGGCGGCACGGTCATGGCTTCTCTGGGCCTCATCACTGGCGTCCTGATGTTCGACGATGCCGGCACCGCTCTGATGCTCGCCATCTTCGCCCTGCAGGACAGCTTCGGCACCGCCTGCAACGTCACCGGCGACGGCGCTCTGACCCTGATGCTGACCGGCTACGCCGAGAAGCACGGCATCCAGAACAACGACAACCTCCAGACCCCGATCCTGTAAGGACCATCAAAAGATTTGAGCGCATTTCCCTGAAAATACCGGAAACTGGGCTGCGTCCCCCATTCTGACCGGCCCGTGTGATGCAAAAGGGGCTTCCTGCAAAGGAAGCCCCTTTTGTGTTCTCCGGCCCGTGGCCGCCAAAGATTCAAAAAATCATACAAAACCTTCTTTATTTTGTCATAACTGTCCCGTATAATAGAATATGAGTTAAACTCGGGATCGCAGCCGGTGCCCGTGCGGGGCTGGCTTTTGACTGGATAGAGGAGGAACACTCACATGGCAAACGAAAAGATCCTCGTCGTGGACGACGATACCAACATCTGCGAGCTGCTGCGGCTCTACCTGACCAAGGAGGGCTATCAGGTCACGACTGCCAACGACGGCGAAGAGGGCCTTGAGAAATTCAACCAGCTCAAGCCTGATATGGTGCTGCTGGATGTGATGATGCCCAAGATGGACGGCCTCGAGGTCTGCCGCCGCATCCGCAAGCTGGGCAATACCCCGGTCATGATGCTGACGGCCAAGGGCGAGACCTTCGACAAGGTGCTGGGCCTTGAGCTGGGCGCAGACGATTACATGGTCAAGCCCTTCGACACCAAGGAAGTGGTGGCCCGCATCAAGGCGGTGCTCCGCCGCTGCACCGCCGCCACCACCCAGACCGAGAGCACCGAGGGCGTCATCGAATTCGACAACCTCCGCCTCGACATGAACAGCTACGAGCTGCGGGTCAAGGGCAAGGTGGTGGAGGCTCCCCCGAAGGAGCTGGAGCTGCTGAACTGCCTCGCCTCCCACCCCAACCGGGTCTACACCCGCGACCAGCTTCTGGACGAGGTGTGGGGCTTCGAGTACTACGGCGACAGCCGCACCATCGACGTGCATGTCAAGCGCCTGCGCGAGAAGCTGGCCGGGGCCTCCGACAAGTGGGAGCTGAAGACCGTCTGGGGCGTGGGCTATAAGTTTGAGGTGCGTCAGTAATGCGCAAAAGTATCCCAGTTGCGTTCTTTTCGCTCATGAGCACTCTGCTCATCTTCGGCACGGTGGTCATGGGCGGCTCTGAGCTGGTGCTCTTCAGCCGGTATTTTGCGCAGGAGCGGTACGATACGCTGGATGAGGTGGTCAACGTCGCCCAGCGGACGGCGTCCTATCTTGTGCAGGAGGCCTCTCTGCCCGAGGGCGAAGAGCTGGAAGCCCTGAGCACCAAGCTCGAGATCATCGGCGAGAGCGCGGAGGCCTATCTGTTCTTCACCGACTGCGACGGCAATGTGATGCTGGCGTCCGTGCCGGAAAAGCTGACCGGCGATACGGTGGAGGCTGAGGTGCTGGAAAAGGCGGGCAAGGCCAAGGAGAACTACCATCTCTTCGACACACTGGGTGGTATGCTGGCGGAGAAAAGCTATATCTCGGTGCGTGAGATGCGCAGCGAGGACGGCGCGTGCACCGGTTACCTCTTTCTCTGCTCGTCCGGCGAGCGGCTGGCGGAGTTCCGCAGAGAGTTCTTCTCGAACTTTTTCCTCTCGGCCTGCCTGATGCTGCTTCTGGCCAGCGTGCTCACGAAGGTGATGATGCACAAGCTCACCGACCCGCTCCAGAAGGTGACGGACGCGGCCCAGCGCTTTGGCGGCGGCGACCTGTCCGTCCGGGTCGAGGGCGTGGACGGCGAGGGCGAGGTGGCCGACCTTGCCCGCACCTTCAACAAGATGGCAGACAACATCCAGTCCAACGACAATTCCCGGGGCCAGTTCATGGGCAACATCGCCCACGAGCTGCGCACCCCCATGACGACCATCAAGGGCTTCATCGACGGCATTCTGGACGGCCCCATCCCGCCCGAGATGCAGAACCACTACTTGCAGCTGGTCAGCGAGGAAACGGGCCGTCTGGCCCGCCTCATCCAGAATATGCTGGACCTGTCCAAGCTGGAGAGCGGCGAATATCAGGTGAATGCCCGGATGTTCAACATCTGGGAGACCCTCACCGGCGTGGCTCTCTCGGCCGAACAGCGCATCAACGACGGGATGATCGACATCGACGGCCTGACGATGGATGAGAAGGTACTGGTCTACGCCGACCCCGACCTCATCCATCAGGTGGCCTATAACCTGCTGGACAACGCCATCAAGTTCACCCCCGCCGGCGGCACCATCCGCTTCGGGGTGGAAAAGCTCGGCCCGGAGGTGGAGGTCTCCATCTGGAACTCCGGTCAGGGCATCAGCCCCGAGGCGCTGCCCTACGTTTTCCAGCGCTTTTATAAGGAAGACCAGTCCCGGGGCCTCCATGCCCGGGGCGCAGGCCTCGGCCTGAACATCTGCAAGGTGCTGGTCAACCTCTCCGGCGGTCAGATCCGCGTCGAGAGCCAGCAGGGCGAGTGGTGCAGATTCGTGTTCACCCTGCCTGTCCAGCCCCCGAACCCCGGCGGCATGAAGCGTCTGCCCGACGAGAGCGGCCTTCCCGGCGCAGTGGAAGACCCGGCCAACATGAAGCCGGTAGACTGAATCACAGCGGTCAGACTGCTCCCCAGAGGAGCGGTCTGGCTGCTTTTTGCATTGCAGAAGAAGGGGTGCGGGCGGAGTTTACGTCTTTTCCGTGAAAAACACGGCGGCGGGTTTGATTTTTTCGCCGTTTTCATGTAAACTATAAACAACTATGCCGACTGTCCCCCACAGGGGGCGGCGGCAGGGCAAAAACACAAAAAATCTCTTGGAAACAACAGGGAGTAAAATAAAATGACAACGATCAGTCCTTCGATCCTTTCGGCTGACTTCAGCAAGCTCGGCGCAGACTGCCGCATGGTGCTGGATGCCGGCGCAAAAATGCTGCATTATGATGTGATGGACGGCCACTTCGTGCCGAACATCAGCTTCGGCGTCCCGGTGCTCAAGAGCCTGCACAAGGCCATGCCGGATGCGTTCTACGACGTCCATCTGATGATCACCCACCCGCAGCAGTACGCTGAAGCCTTTGCCAAGGCCGGTGCCAGCCTGCTGAACTTCCACCTCGAGTGCGATGACGACATTCAGGAGACCATCGACGCCATCAAGGCGCAGGGCTGCAAGGTGGGCATGACCATCAAGCCCGGCACCCCGGTGGAGGAGCTGGGCTATTATCTCGACCAGCTGGACCTCGTGCTGGTCATGAGCGTGGAGCCGGGCTTCGGCGGGCAGAAGTTCATGCCCTCGGCCCTCGACAAGCTCCGCTGGCTCAAGACAGAGAAGGAGCGCCGGGGCCTGCGCTTCCTGCTGGAAGTGGATGGCGGCGTGGACGCTGCCACCGCTCCGCAGTGCGTCGCCGCCGGTGCAGACGTGCTGGTGGCAGGCAGCGCCATCTATGGTGCGTCCGACCCCGCTGCCGCCGTCCGCGCGCTGGCCGCGCTCTGAGAGGGAACGGCCCATGGATGAAGCATTGATCCGGAAGCAGGAAGAAGAGCTGCAGCGCACCGGCAGATACTACAAGCACATCTGCTTTCTCTGCGTGCCGCTGCTCTTCGTCTCCTGCTACCTTTACGGCCTGCGCCCGCTGCTGCTCTGCGGCTTTGCGCTGCTGATGGGCAACCTGTGCGACCGGCTCATCTCGCTGCTGCGCCGCCGCGTCTACCGGCCCGGGGACTATTCCAACGAGAGCTTTGCCCTCGTCATCGCACTGCTGATGCCTGCGACGGTGGACTGGTATGTCCTCGCCGCCGCCATCGTGGCCGGTGTCCTCATCGGCAAAGAGGTCTTCGGCGGCTATGGCAGCTACCCCTTCAACCCGGCTGCCGTGGGCTATGCGGTGGCGGCGGTGTCGTGGCCGGAGCAGGTGTTCCGCTATCCGACCCCTTACACCAGCATCCCCCTGTGGGACGCCTCCGGCGTGGCCACGGCCAGCACCATCTCGGATACCCTGCGCAGCGGCGGCCTCATCAACCTGAGCGGTCTGTCGCTGGCGCTGGGCGAGTATGCCGCCCCGATGGGCGCAGGCTCGGCCCTCGTGCTGGTGGCCTGCGGGCTTTTCCTCTGGGTGCAGAAGGACATCAAGCTGAGCGCTGCCCTGAGCTTTCTCGTCACGGCGGGCGTCATCGTCTTCCTCTTCCCGCGTCAGCTGGGCCTGACCGAGGATGCGTCCTTTGCCGTCAGCGCCATGTTCCGTCTGCGCTGCGTGCGCGACGAACTGCTGACGGGCGCGATGATCTTCAGCGCCGTCTTCCTGCTCAACGAGCCGTATACCTGTGCCCACCACCGGCTGGGCCGCATCCTCTACGGCATCATGGTGGGTGCCTTCACGATGGGCTTCCGCTACTTCGGCGTCTATGAGACGGGCGTCTGCTTCGCGCTGCTGGCTGTCAACAGCATCTCCGGCTGGCTCGACCGCACCGAAGTCCATCTCTACGAGCTGCTCCACAGCAGCTGGAAAAAGCAGACCGGAAAGGGGGATGCCATATGAAGCGGAGAAGTGCAGAACTCATCGCCCGCGACCCGGAGAGATTCTTCCACCATGACCGGGTCTTCCTGAACAATCCCGTGGTCATGCAGGGTATGGGCCTTGCGCCGCTGGTGGTCCTTGCCACCAATGGCCAGAACGCTCTGATGCTGGCGGCGGCGGTGGCGCTGCTGCTGACGCCCTCCCGTCTGCTGGCCTGTCTGCTGAGCCGCCTGTTCCCCCTGCGGGAGGAGCACCCGTCCAACGCAGAGCTGGAAAAGAAGCTGCTGCCCCGCAGCATCCTCTATTCGGGCAGCGCGGCGGTGGTCTATCTGGCAGCCTACCCCATCCTGAACCGCCTGTTCGGGGTGAGCCTGCTGGTGCTGGGTATCTACCTGCCCATGCTGGTGGTGGAGCCGCTGCTGACCTACCGCTTTGGCCGGGTGCAGGAGTCGCCCCGCAAGGCCCTCTCCAAGGGCGTGCGCATCACGGTGGGCTACAGCCTGCTGCTCCTGCTGCTGGGCTGCGTGCGGGAGTGGCTGAGCGCCGGTACGGTGTTCGGCCATCTGCTCAGCCGCCCCATCCTGCCGATGGCGGGGATGCCGGCAGGCGGCTTCATCGTGCTGGGCGTGCTGTGCGCTGTCTGGCGCACGCTGGCCAAGAAGCAGAAAGATTATCTGACATCGGAGGCCCGGGGCCTCATGGCAGTCTACCGCCAGAGAGAGGGGGAGCCTCAGGATGAGCAATGATGTGATACAGGCCGTCGGCGTCTTTTTCAGCTACGCCGTGCTGGCCATCTTTGCGCAGAATGCGGTGTTTACCCGCGGTCTGGGCGTCTCCCGGCTGATCCAGCTGGTGGGCGACGAGCGCACCAGCAGCGGGTGGTTCGCCCTGCTGCTCTGCGTGACGCAGGTGTTGGTGGCTCCGCTGGCTTTCTATGCAGGCGGTTTCGCGGCCGCCCAGCCCAACTTCGCCCAGCTCCGCCCGCTGGTCTATCTGGCCTGCGTGGCGGTGGTGAGCCTGTTTGAATTCCTTGTGCTCTGGGCAGCGCGGGGCAGACGCCACGGCGGCCAGCTGCTCCGCATCCTGCCTGCTGCCGCAGTCAACAGCGGTGTGCTGGGCACGGTGCTGGTGGAGCGCACCCAGAGCTTTACGCTGGAGCAGAGCATGGGCTTCGGCCTCGGCAGCGGCCTCGGCTATCTGCTGGCCGTCATGCTGGTGACGGAGGCCGACCACCGTCTGCGCAGCGAGGCCATCCCGGAGGCGTTCCGGGGCCTGCCCATCACGCTGGTCTATGTCGGCGTGCTGGCGCTGGCCATCTATGGTTTTACGGGCCACTCGGTGATCCTGTAAGGAGTGCAGGAGAAAGGGACGAACATGGCAAAGTATAAAAAGGTCAAGCGGTATCACCGCAGTTTTTACAGCCCCGGTATGTGGGTCAAGAAGGTCGTCGGCATCGTGGTGCTGGTGGCCGTGGTGCTGGTGGTGGGCTGGCTGGCTGCGCCCCATGTGCTGGACTGGGCCACCCACACCTGGTATACCGTGGTGCGCAACCGCGACCTCTCGGCCTCGTCCGGGCCGGCAGCATCCAGCGTGGCCGCTTCGTCCGAGGCGGCGGCAGAGCCTGCGGCCTCCTCGGAGGCGCAGCCTGCTTCGTCGGAACCCGCCGCGCCCGCCAATGCCATCATTGAGGGCAGCTGGGGCGTTCTGGACACCGCTGCGGCCCGGGATGAAGCTTCGCTGCGGGCTGCGGCGCAGGAGCTGGCCCGTCAGGGTGCGGCGTATGCCGTCGTGACCCTGAAGGACAGCAGTGGGCAGATCCTGTACCCCTCCGCCCTCCCCGCTGCGGCGGGCAGCATCGAGGGCGCATCCCTCGACCCGTCCCTCATCGCCTCGGTGCTGAAGGAGAACGGCCTTGTGCCGGTGGCCAAGCTGGCTGCCTTCCGCGACCCCGCCGCCGCCCGCGCCAACCGCGGCATGGCCATCGGCTACACCGGGCAGGAATACCTCTGGCTGGACAATAAGGCCTCGGCCGGCGGCAACCCGTGGCTGAACCCCTATTCCGATGAGGCTGTGCAGTTCATCGGCGACCTCATCGGCGAGGTGCAGAGCATGGGCTTCGACCATGTCCTGCTGGAAAATGTCCAGTTCCCGCTGGCCCAGAACGGCAAGCAGGACTTCGGCTCCACCGGCGGACGCGACCGCAGCGCCCAGTTGGCGGCGGACATCGCCCTGTGGGACGCCCGCTTCAGTGGCAGCGTTACCCTGTGGTACGGCTACTCGCTGGCGCAGGTGACGGACGGCGCTGCCACCGTGGGCGGCAAGGCCGATGCTCTGGGCGTTAAGAATCTCGTCGTCGAGGTGCCCGCCAAGCAGACGATGGACGAAGCCGCCCGCAATGCGCTGAGCGACGCTCTGGCAGCCTCCGGCGTGGAGCACACCGTGTTCTGGGACGACGCTGCGGGGCTGTTCCGGTAAGAAGATCACGCGGCCTGTTTCGCTGCCGGTGATCGTATAGAGAGTGAGGAATGTAACCATGAAACCTGCATCCTGCTTTGGCCCGGCCCACATCCTGCTGCCCAGAGAGGACATCCCTCTGGAAAAGTGGGGCTGTGTGGCCTGTGACCAGTTTACCAGCGACCGTGCCTACTGGGAGCGGGCAGACGCTGCTGTGGGCAGCTGCCCCAGCACCCTGCGCCTCATCCTGCCGGAGGTTTTCCTCGGGGACAAGGACGCGGCCCAGCGCGTGGAGCGCATCCACGCCGCGATGGACGCCTACAGCCGGGATGTGCTGACCCGCGCCGTGGACGGCTTCGTCTACGTCGAACGCACCGAGCAGAGCGGACGGGTGCGGCAGGGCCTTGTGGGTAAGATCGACCTTGAGGCCTACAGCTACGAGAAGGGCAGCCGCCCGGCCATCCGGCCCAGCGAGCGCACCGTCACCGAGCGCATCCCGCCCCGTATGACCGTGCGCCGGGGGGCGGCGCTGGAGACGCCCCATGTCATGATGCTGGCCGACGACCCCGGCTGCACCCTCATCGAGCCGATCGGCGCGCACAAGAGTGCGCTGAAAAAGCTGTATGAGGGCGAGCTGATGCAGGGCGGCGGCCACATCGCCGGATGGGCCGTGGAAGACCCCGCCCTGCTGGCCCAGATCGAGGCCGCACTGGCCGGGCTGGGCAGTCAGGAGGCCTTCGACGCCAAGTATCCGCAGGCCAAGGGCGCAGCGCCCCTGACGCTGGCCGTGGGCGACGGCAACCATTCGCTGGCTGCGGCCAAGGCCTGCTGGGAGGAGCTGAAGCCCACCCTGACGCCGGAGGAGCGGGAGAACCACCCCGCCCGCTGGTGTCTGGCCGAGGTGTGCAACGTCCATTCGCCCGCCATCGAGATCGAACCCATCCACCGCGTCCTCTTCAACGTGGACTGCGGCGCGGTGCTGCTGGCCCTCATCGCGTGGAGCGACGCCAACATGGCTGGGATCTGCTTCGGCGACTCGAAGCAGCAGGCGTTCACGCTGGCAGGCCCCCATGTGTCCAATGTCCTCAGCTTTGAGGACCCCGTCGCCCCGCTGACCGTGGGCACGGTGGATGAATTTATCGAATATTTTATGGCCCGCCACAGCGAGGCCCGGGTGGACTATGTCCACGACGAGCCGGCTGTCCGCGCCCTGACCAAGCAGGGCGGCGTGGCTTTCCTGCTGCCGCCCTTCGAGAAGAGCGACCTGTTCAAGGGCATCGTGATGGGCGGCGTGCTGCCCCGCAAGACCTTCAGCATGGGCCATGCGGAGGAGAAGCGGTATTACATCGAGTGCCGCAGGATCAAAGAATGACCAAGGAGTACCATGACTTTTAATGAACTGAATCTGTCCGCCCCCCTGCTCAAAGCTGTAAGCGAGGCGGGCTATGAGACCCCCTCGCCCATTCAGGCCTCGGCCATCCCGCCGGTGCTGGAAGGGCGGGACCTGATGGGCTGCGCCCAGACCGGCACCGGCAAAACCGCTGCCTTTGCGCTGCCCATGCTCGACCGCCTGAGCGGGGCAGCTCCCCGCAAAAAGGGCGCGATCCGCGCCCTCATCCTCACCCCGACCCGGGAGCTTGCGCTCCAGATCGGCGAGAGCTTCGCCGCCTACGGAAAGTATCTCAAGCTGCGCAGCACCGTCATTTTCGGCGGCGTGGGCCAGACCCCGCAGGTGGAAGCCATCAAGAAGGGCGTAGACATCCTCATCGCCTGCCCGGGCCGGCTGAACGACCTCATCGGGCAGGGCTATATCGACCTTGCCGACATCGAGATCTTCGTGCTGGATGAGGCCGACCGGATGCTGGACATGGGCTTTGTGCACGACGTGAAGAAGGTCATCGCAAAGCTGCCCGCAAAGCGCCAGAACCTGATGTTCAGCGCCACGATGCCCAAAGAGATCGAGCAGCTGGCCGCAGGCATCCTCCACGACCCCGCCTTCGTCAAGGTAGATCCCGTGTCCAGCACAGTGGAGCGGATCGACCAGAGCCTGTATTTCGTCGAGAAGGGCAACAAGAAGCTCCTGCTGCCCTGGCTCATCAAGAATCTGGAGCCGCCGGTGCAGAACGCGCTGGTGTTCAGCCGCACCAAGCACGGCGCAGATAAGATCGCCCGCGACCTCACCAAGCAGGGCATCACCGCCGCCGCCATCCACGGCAACAAGAGCCAGAGCGCCCGTGTGGCCGCGCTGGAGGGCTTCAAGGAGGGCAAGACCAAGGTGCTGGTGGCCACGGACATTGCCGCCCGGGGCATCGACATCAGCGAGCTTTCCCATGTGTTCAACTACGACCTGCCCGAGGTGCCGGAGACCTACGTCCACCGCATCGGCCGCACCGCCCGCGCAGGCGCAGACGGCACGGCTGTGAGCTTCTGTGCCCCCGAGGAGATGGAGTATCTGGCCGGGATCGAGAAGCTCAACCGCCGGAAGATCCCGGTGGTGTCCGGCCATCCGTGGGACGGCGTGCCCGCCCCCGTAAAAGCCGCCCCGCCGGTGCGGGGCCGCAAGCCCAAGGCCGACCAGCCTGCCCCGGAGCAGGCCGAGGCCCCCAAGGCGGCAGCAGCCGCCAAGCCCGCTGCACCTGAAAAAAAGGGCGCGGCCAAGCTTTCTGCGGCAAAAAAGCAGAAAGCCCCCAAAATCGAAGCAAAAGAGGAACAGCTCATGGATGAGAACAACAAGCGCATTCCCGGCGGACGCGACAACAACCGCCGTAACAATAACAACCGGCCCCGCCGCGAGGGCAACGCCCCTGCACAGGGCACAGGCCGCGGCAGCAACGCCCAGCCGAAATTCGACCCCCACTTTGTGAGCGCTCCGGAGGCGACCCCCCTCCGCTCCGCCAAAAAGAACGCCGCCGCGCCCGCTGCCCCGGCCCAGAGCATCCCCACCGCGATGCAGAGCCGCCAGCCCGCCCCGCGCGGCGAGAACAATGGCCGCAATGGCGCAGGCCGCAGCCCCCGCAATGAGCGGAACGCCCGCCCGGCCCAGCCTGCCCAGCAGAACAATGCCCGCAGCGAGGGCCGGAACAGCCGCCGCAATGACCGCAGCGAGCAGGGCAGCGCAGGCCGTGCGCCCCGCGCCCCCAGAGCCGAGCAGCCCGGCCGGAACAACGGCCGCAGCCGCAGCAACGCGCAGGGAAAAGACGAAGACCCGGGCCTTATGCTCATCAGCCGCCGCCCGCCGCAGCAGAAGTTCACCAGCTTTGAGGAGTATATGAACGCCCACGGCGGCGCGACGGCCCCCATTGAGGACCACAGCGAGGAAGTGTGATGGCAGAGGGATTCGCTCCGTGGTGCTGCCCGCTGTGCGGCGCACCGCTTGCCGGGGAGAATGCGCTGAAATGCCCCTCCGGCCACAGCTTCGACCGGGCCAAGGAGGGCTACTGGCATCTGCTGCCGGTGCAGAACACCCGCACGAAAGCCCCCGGCGACAGCAAAGAGATGGTAGCCGCCCGCCGCGCGTTCCTGAGCGCGGGTTACTATGGCATCTTCGGGCAGGCGCTGGGGGAGCTGTGCCTTGCGTACGGCCAGCCCGCCGCAAACGGGCCGCTCCGCCTGCTGGACGCGGGCTGCGGCGAGGGCTGGTATGACCGCTGCATCGCCCGGCAGTTCGGGGAGGCGGGCCATCCGCTGGAATTGGCAGGCTTCGACATCGCAAAGCCTGCGGTGCGTCTGGCCGCAAAGGCCCTGCCCTCGGCCCGGTACGCCGTGGCGTCCAGCTTCCATCAGCCGGTGCGCACGGGATGGGCCGATGTCCTGCTCAACTGCTTTTCGCCCTTCGCGCAGGAGGAGTTCCTCCGGGTGCTGCGCCCGGGCGGGCGGCTCATCTATGCCGTGCCCGGCCCGGAGCACCTCTTCCAGATGAAGGCCGTCCTCTACGAAAAGCCCTACAAAAATCCGGTGCAGGAAGTGGAATATCCGGGCTTTGAGGCCGTCGGGGAGCGGGAAGTGTCCGGCCGCATCACGGTGCCGGCCGGGCAGCTGGAAGCCCTCTTCGCCATGACGCCCTACTACTGGAAAACGCCCCGGGATGGTGCAGCCCGCCTCGCGGCGCTGCCGGAGCTGACCACCGACATCTCGTTCCGGTTCCTCGTATTTGAAAAGAAATAAACGAAAAAGGCATCTGTCCGCAGGGGCAGATGCCTTTTTCGCTTTATGAGTACATCAGACAGGGATGGAGTTGGTTACTTGTTTTCCGCCTTCTTCTCGGCCTTGGGCAGAAGGTTCGCCCGCTCCAGCGCCGGACGCAGGGCCAGATAGAGGAGAACGACGCAGACGGTGGAGGCCACGCTGTTGACGAAGGTGACGCCGCCGGTGATCTTGGTCAGGGCCTTGGCGATGGTGTAATCCTGACCGAAGATATATACATTGCGGAAGTAGCCGAGGAACGGGTCGGTAAAGACGTTCAGCAGCAGGCCGGAGGCAGCGGCGGCGGTCACTTTGACGAGGTAGCCGGGGGTGTGCTTATCCAGCTCGCGGAGCTTGAAGACCTTGTGGGCCACTGCGCCGCAGGTGATGCCGATGAGGAACTTCAGGATGAAGGTGGTGACGGCATAGCCCGGGTCGCCGGCGAGGATGTCGGCCAGAGCCAGACCGATGGCACCGGCCAGACCGCCGGATACGCCGTCCAACAGCAGGCCGGTCAGGGCCGTGAAGGTATTGCCCAGATGGAACGAGGAGCCGCCGTAGAAGGGCACCCGGAAGAATAAGTAGGCCACGAGGCTCAGAGCGGCCATGACGCCGGTGAGCGCCAGCTCGTGGACGGTGAAGGTGCGCTTGTAGAGCACACTTGCAAAGACGATCACGATGACAACGACTGCCAGAAGCAGCCACATTGCGGTGGTAGACATGATTTTTCCCTCCCATTTTACGAAAAACCCACAAAACCGATTGACTTTTTTGGTTCTTGCGGGTATGCTCCTATTATACGCAAAACTGGCCCCGTGCAAATACCCAGAATAAAGATTTTTTATGGGGTCAGTTTGGCACACTGGCTGAAAAGGAGGGGCTTTTTATGGTCCATTTGACGACAGCGCTGGACGCGGCATCCGATGTGCCGCTTTATGAGCAGCTCTACCGCAGCCTCGCCGCCGAGATGCGGACGGGGGCTGTCCCAGCGGGGACACGGATGCCCGGCAAGCGGCGTCTGGCGGCAGAGCTTTCCGTCTCGGTGAACACGGTGGACGCGGCCTATCAGATGCTGGCAGCGGAGGGCTATCTGGAGGCGCGGGAGCGGAGCGGCTTTTATGTACAGGAGTATCTGGCTCTGCCCGAGAGCGCCGCGCCCGCCGCGCCGCCGAAGGCTGATGCTGTGCCGAAACAGCGGCCCATCCGCTATGACCTCTCCACCCGGGGCGTGGACCCGGGGCTGTTCCCCTTCCGGACGTGGGCGCGGCTGCAAAAGGAGCTGCTGTATTCGTCGCCCGAGCTGCTGACCCACGGCGATGCGCAGGGCGACCTTGCGCTACGGCAGGCGCTGGCGGGCTACCTCGAAGAGTACCGGGGCGTCCGGTGCGGTGCACACCAGATCGTCGTGGGAGCGGGCCTTGAGTACCTGCTGGGGCTGCTGGCCCCGCTTCTGCCCGGGCCGGCGGCGGTGGAGAATCCCGGCTACCCCCGCGCAAAGCAGGTGCTGGAAAACAACGGCGTGGCCTGCTGCTGCCTGCCGGTGGACGAGGATGGACTTTCCATCCGGGCGCTGTCGGACTCCGGCGCGGCGGTCTGCTACGTCACCCCCAGCCATCAGTTCCCCACAGGCGTCACCATGCCGGCCGGACGCCGGGCCGAGCTGCTCCACTGGGCCGCCCGCTGCCCGGGCCGGCGGTATATCATCGAGGACGACTACGACTCCGAGTTCCGCTTCGACACCCGCCCGCTGCCCAGCCTGCAGGGGATGGCCGGGGCCGACGGGCCGGTGGTCTACCTCTCCACCTGCTCCCGCAGCCTCGCGCCCCGCATCCGCATCGCC
>ULQV01022140.1_pt1 | contig 18331 bp, 19 predicted proteins | sample 1954851 | NCBI WGS metagenome assembly ULQV01 (sample SAMEA4835665, study PRJEB28245) | human gut metagenome | biome: gut microbiome; material: fecal sample | place: Denmark | collected 2008 | reverse complement strand
AAGCGGCTCTTGCGCCAAAAGCGCCGGAACAGGCATTTTTTCCTTCAAAAGCCGCTGGTAACGCGGAGTATTCGGCGTGATGAGCACCATACGGTCGGTAAAAAACGGGGAAAACACCACGTCCTGCGCCTCCTCCTTCGCGCCTGTGAAGCCGAGCGCAAAGCGGCCCGCGCGAAGCTGCTGCAAAACGCCGTCGCTGTCGCTTTGCAAAATCGAAAACACGGCTTCCGGGTGCTGCGCGCGAAACGCAGGCAAAATCTCGGGCAGAATACAGCTCGAGGGAATCGTCGACGCGCCGAGACGGATGGTGCGCTCGTCCTGCGCCCACGCGCGCATCAGCTGCTCCTGCAAATCGAGCACGTGCACGGCGTAGTCGTAGAGCTCGCGGCCGCGCGGGGTGATGGCGAGGCTCTTCGTCGTGCGCAGAAAGAGCGTCTCGTGGAGCTCGTCTTCCAGCTGCCGGATATGGGCGCTGACGGTGGGCTGAGAGGCATAGAGCTTTGCGGCGGCCTGTGTGAAGCTGCCGCAGTCGGCCACGGCCACAAACGAGCGCAGCTGCTTAAAATCCATGGGGAGCCTCCTTTGTGAGCGTATCGAGGGCGGAAAGCGCGTAATCTGCGTCGGCTTCCGTATTGAAAAAGCCAAACGAGAAGCGGATTGTGCCGGTTGGGAAGGTGCTGAGCGTCTGGTGCGCGGCGGGCGCGCAGTGGAGCCCCACGCGGGTGGCAATGCCGAAACGTTCGTCTAAGTTGGCGGCAAGCTCCGCCGGGTCCTGATGCACCGGCTGGATGGAAACAACGCCCGCGCGGCCTTCGATTCCGGGCAGGCCGATGATCCTGATGCGATTTTCGGCCTGCATCGGCGCGAGACCGTCCAAAAAGTGCTTTGTAAGCGCCAGCTCGTGCGCGCGGACGATATCCAGCCCCGTTTCCTGCAAGAAGCCGAGGGCGGCGTGAAGTCCCGCAAGGCCGGGGAGGTTCATCGTGCCGGGCTCCAAGCGGTCGGGGAGAAAGTCCGGCATGAACTCGGTGTGGCTCATGCTGCCGGTTCCGCCCGCAAGAAGAGGCGTAAGAAGCCCCGCGAGGTCTTCCCGCAGAATGATCCCGCCCGTGCCCTGCGGGCCCATGAGGCTCTTGTGTCCCGTGAAGGCGACGGCGTCGATATGGCTCTGCTGCATGTCGATCGGGAAAACGCCCGCGGTCTGCGCGCTGTCCAAAAAGAAGCGAAGGCCGCGGTGACGGCAGAACGCGCCGATTGCGTCGATGGGCAGCAGCGTCCCACAGACGTTGCTTGCGTGAAGGCAGAGAACCAGCTTCGTATTCTCGCGCACGAGACCCTCCATCGCGTCCAAGACCAGCGTTCCGTCCGTGCGGCAGGGAATGCGGCTAAAGCTTACGCCGATGGCTTCCAATTGCCGCAGTGGGCGCATGACGGCGTTGTGCTCCATGGAAGACACCAGCACGTGGTCGCCCGGATGCAGAAAGCCTTTGAGCAGGATATTGAGACTCGTGGTGATGTTCGGCGTAAAGACCACGCAGCGCGCGTCCTCGCCATGAAACAGCGCACAGAGCTGCTGCCGCGTCTCGAAGACGAGCTCTTCTGCGCTGTAGGCAGCCTGATAGCCCCCGCGCGAGACATTGCTGCCGCAGGCGGTCATATACCGGTAAACAGCCTCCGCTACGCACGCGGGTTTCGGAAAGCTGGTGCTGGCGTTGTCGAGATAGACGGACGGCATACGAATCCCTCCTTTGTTTTCTTGATTGTACCAACCATTTATCAAGAATGCAAATAAATCAAGCGGAAGAACTGTTTATTCGACAATCGCGAAGTTTTATCAAGGAAACCGATAAATTGAAAACAGCTATCAGAAAAGGTGATTGGACTTTCTTCCGGCGATCTTTTACAATAAATACAGTTGGATGATCCCGAACGCGGTTCGGGCAATTTTTCGGCGACCGATATTCTTGTGAAAGAGCAACGAAAAGAAAGAAGGAGAGTTTCCTATGACGCTCAAAAACGAAAAACGCAACATGATTTTCGCCGGTCTCGTCATCGGCGTGATCGCGTCGCTGCTGGTGCTGTTCGGAAATCCCAAGAACATGGGCTTCTGCGTGGCCTGCTTCCTGCGCGACACGGCGGGCGCGCTGGGCCTTCACGCGGCGGAGGCTGTGCAGTACATCCGGCCCGAGATCATCGGTCTGGTCTTCGGCAGCTTTTTCATGGCACTTGCCAAGAAGGAATTTTCTCCGCGCGGCGGCAGCGCGCCCGTGACCCGCTTTGTGCTCGGTATGTTCGTGATGATCGGAAGCTTGATGTTCCTCGGCTGCCCGTTCCGCATGATTCTCAGACTCGCGGGCGGCGACCTCAACGCGCTTCTGGGTTTGGCCGGCTTTGCCTGCGGTATCTTGGTCGGCGTGTTCTTCCTCAATAAGGGCTACTCCCTCAAACGGAGCTACGCGCTCACAAAGGCGGAGGGCGGCGTGTTCCCTGTCCTGACGCTCGCGGTCCTGGCGCTGCTGCTCGCGGCTCCGGCGTTTATCCACTTTACAGAAGCCGGCGCCGGTCCCGGCGCGATGCACGCGCCCATTCTTATCAGCCTCGCAGCTGGTCTTATCGTCGGCGCGCTGGCGCAGAGGACGCGGCTTTGCATGGTCAGCGGCATCCGGGACCTCGTTCTTTTTAAAGAGACGAAGCTCATTCTCGGCTTTGCGGCGATTCTGGTTGGCGCTTTGGTCTGCAACCTCATTCTCAGCGGCACCACCGGCACAAGCTACTTCCATCTCGGTTTTGCCGACCAGCCTGTTGCGCATACGGACGGCCTCTGGAACTTCCTCGGCATGATGCTCACGGGCTTTGCCTGCGTGCTTCTGGGCGGCTGCCCGCTGCGGCAGCTGATCCTCTCCGGCGAGGGAAGCAGCGACAGCGCCGTGACGGTCTTCGGTCTTCTCGCGGGCGCGGCTTTCTGCCACAATTTTGGCCTCGCGTCCTCCGCAAAGGGCCCGACGGCAAACGGTAAGGCCGCTGTGACCATCGGTCTGGTTGCTGCGCTGGTAATTGCCGGCGTCAATACGTTCAAAAAGGAGAATGCGAAATGACAACTGTGGATGCAAGAGGCTATTCCTGCCCGGAGCCCGTCATCATGCTCCGCAAGGCGATGATGAAAAAGGACGCGGCGTATACCGTTCTGGTTGATAACGCCGCGTCGAAGGAAAATGTGACCCGCTACGCAGAGCACGAGGGCTATACGGTCTCGGTCAGCGATGCAAACGGCGAGTACACGCTGACGATGGAAAAGTAACATGACCTACATTGCAACGTTCTTTTCTCACTTCGGCGCGGTTCGCTACAAAAAGCTCTGCGACGCGCAGGGCTTTGCGGCGAGGACCATGCCCGTTCCGCGCAGCTTATCCAGCTCGTGCGGAACCTGCGTGCGCTGTGAGGGCGGTTTCGTCACCCCCTCCGGCGTGTGCGCGGAAGAGGTCGACCGGATCGCCGAGGTGCGGGAGGGCGGCTACGTATTTATCTACAACAGCGAGGAGCATGCACATGGAACCTGATGTGAAACTGACAAAGCTCGCCTCCTGCGCGGGCTGCGGGGCAAAGGTCGGCGCGGGAACGCTCGTCAAGATGCTGGACGGCTTCCGCACGCACACGGACCCGCGCCTCATCGTCGGCTACGATAAGAGCGATGACGCGAGCGTGTATGTGGTATCGGACGACACGGCCATCGTCCAGACGACGGACTTTTTCCCGCCGATCGTCGACGACCCGTTCTTATACGGTCAGATCGCCGCAACGAACGCGCTGAGCGATGTGTACGCGATGGGCGGCGAGCCAAAGCTGGCGCTCAATATTATGTGTCTGGCCGATTCCATGGACGACAAAACCGTGCGCGAAATTTTGCGCGGCGGCTACGACAAGGCCTATGAGGCGGGCGCGATCATCACGGGCGGCCACACCATCCACGGCGCGGAGCCCATTTACGGTCTGGCGGTCACGGGCTTTGTGCACCCTAAACGGGTGCTCACCAATTCCGGCGCGAAGCCGGGGGACGTTCTGATCCTCACAAAGCCCCTCGGTGTCGGCGTTCTCACGACGGCGGCAAAGGCGGATTTGGTAAAGCCCGAGACGATGAACGCCATTTACAAGCAGATGGCGACGCTCAACAAGACCGCGCGCGATATCATGCTGCGCTTTACGGTCCACAGCTGCACCGACGTGACGGGCTTTTCCCTCATGGGGCACAGCTTCGAGATGGCGCAGGGCAGCGGTATGAGCCTGCATATCGACAGCCTCAGCGTTCCGTTCCACATGGAGGCGCTCGAGTTTGCCGATATGGGCTTTATCCCCGCGGGCGTGTACCGCAACCGGACGTACGTGGAGAAGGGGATTCTCAAAAAGTGCGAAATTCCCCGCGCGCTCGAGGACATTTTTTATGACCCGCAGACAAGCGGCGGCCTGCTCATTTCTGTTGCGGAAAAGGATGCGAAGGACTGCCTTGCGGCGTTGCAGGCGGAAATCCCCAACGCGGCGCAGATCGGCTATGTGACCGAGCTCCATGAAAACTACCTGATTCTCGAATAAAGGCGAATGCCCGCCGGATGGAGCCCATCCGGCGGGCATTTTACGCGCCGTTCTGCGGCAAATGCGGAGTATTCGGGCGGGACGATGTGCGCATGTCCCCTACGTACCGTCCGGAGGTCTTCTGCAAAGGCATGGACCGTGCGCTGCCGGAACAAAAAAGGACCGCGCCGCATCCGCGGCACGGCCCAAAAAGAGAGGAGGGCAATCAATCATTATTTGTCCAGCTGACGATTTTCCTCGTCGAGTCTTCCAAGGAAGTTCAGGAGCAGCGCTTCATCCTCCTTGCTGTCGGCAAAGAGCTCGAGGCTGTCGCCCTGCTCACTGAGCAGACGGCCGAGCGCGACATACTCGCTCATGGCGCTCTTCAGGTTGAAGATGTCGCCCTCCAGACTCTCAAGATACACTCTGCCCTTGCACTGATGCACGACCTTGCGGAATTCTTCTACCTCTTGAATGTTCTGCAGTTTCATAACATAACCTCCCATGTATGTTTTCGGTTGATTTCTTTTTTCACTCTGCGGGCAGTATACGCCATTCACGGAAAAAACGCAAGACAGAAAATATACGAAATAAACAAAAATAAACATTGGTATTTGTTATAATCAAACAAAATAAGAGGAAGAAATTGCAAAATTTCGATTCAGCGCTTGTAGAACGGGGTGGGGACGATCTCCATCTCGACCTTGCGGCCGCGCACGTCGGCGTAGACATGCTTGCCGACTTCCGCGTCTTCGACCGGAACATAGCCCATCGCGACACAGCAACCGAGATACGGTGCGAACGTGCCGGAGGAGGTCCAGCCGATCTTCTCACCATCCGGGGCGGAATACAGGTCGCAGTGCTCGCGCACGATGCCGCGGCCAACGCCCTTGAGGCCCACGCGCTTGACCTCGGGCGCGCCGAGCTTCACGAGCGCGTCATGGCCGATGAAGTCCTTACCGTCGAGCTTGCAGGGAAGCCCCGCCATTTTGGGGGTGATGTTGTCGGTCAGCTCGTGGCCGTAGAGCGGCATGGCCGCTTCCAGACGCAGTGTATCGCGCGCGCCGAGACCGCAGGGGATGAGGCCGAAGTCGCGGCCTGCTTCCAGCAGCGTGTCCCACAGCCAGACGGTGTCTTCTGCCTTGCAGAGAATTTCGTAGCCGAACGAGCCCGTGTAGCCCGAGCGGGAGACATAGGTTTCCGCGCTGCGGCCGTTCCAGGTGAGCGTGGCCTTCGTGAAGGAATAGTATTTTTCGGGGAGCGCGCTTTCTTCGCAGAGCTTCGTCATGATTTCCTTGGAGATGGGACCCTGGATGGCGATCTGGCCGAACTCGTTGCCCGCGTCATGGTAGCCGGGATGGCCGGACAGATGCGCCTCCACCCATGCCGCGTCCTTATCACGGTTGCCGGCGTTGACGACGATGAGGTAGTCGTCGGCTTCCATGCGGTAGACGATCAGATCATCGACCACGCCGCCTTCGTCGTTGCAGAACATGCCGTAGCGCATGTCGCCGTTCTGCATTTTGGAGATGTCGGTGGTGACGAGGTGCTGGATGTTTGCAAGAGCGTCCTCACCGTGGAAGACGAGCTCTCCCATGTGCGACACGTCAAAAAGGCCGGCCTTCTCGCGAACGGCCATGTGCTCGGCCAGAATGCCCGACGGGTACTGCACGGGCATCAGGAAGCCGCCGAACTCTACCATCTTTGCGCCAAGGGCGACGTGCGAATCGTATAAGGGTGTTTTCTTTTCCATGATAGTTTCCTCCACATCATATTTCAAAACGGGCGGTATGCTGTATTGCGCCCGTCGGGTTTACAAAAGGGCATAAAAAGGGCGCAAAGCTCCGATTGGAAGCCTTGCGCCTCTGTTATCTGCCTGAGAGATTCCCGGAAAGCTCCGGTTGCACCGTCGGCGTGCGTACATGCACTTTGCAGAGTGTCGTCGAGTTCCGGTCCTTCTGCCTGAGAGCTTTTGCTTTCCCCTTCGGCGCCGCGCGAGCGGGCTCTCCCGGAACTGTCATCCGACCCGGGCAGCGCGAACTGGTTCACACTGCCTATATCAATTTTCGATGACAGAATAACATAATTGAAATGTGGTGTCAAGTGAGAAACTGTTGTTTTTACATAAAATTAACGTCGAAGGCAAATAAAAGAGTACCTACCGGAAAAAACCGGCAGGTACTGGGGGGTTATGGATGCGATGAGACACTGTTTTACAGCACCTTCTGCAGGAATGAGACAAGGCGCGGGCTCTCGGGATTGTCGAAGAGCTCGTGGGACGGCTTGTCCTCTTCAATCTTGCCGTCGGCGAGGAAGATGGTTCTGGCCGCGACCTCGCGGGCAAAGCGCATCTCATGGGTCACGACGATCATCGTCATACCGTCGGCAGCTAACGCCTTCATCACGTCAAGCACCTCTCCGATCATCTCGGGGTCGAGGGCGCTTGTCGGCTCGTCAAAGAGCATGACCTCGGGGTCCATCATGAGGGAACGCACAATCGCGATTCTCTGCTTCTGGCCGCCGGAGAGCTGGCTGGGGTAGGCCGAGACGCGGTCTGCAAGACCGACCTTTTTGAGAAGCTCGATGGCCTTGCTCTCGGCCTCGTCCTTCGGCATCTTTTTAATGCGCATCGGAGCGACGGTGAGGTTCCGCATCACGTCCATGTTATTAAATAAATTGAACTGCTGGAACACCATGCCCATCTTCTGCCGGTGCAGGTCGATGTTCTTGTTCTGGCGCTTGTCGCAGATGTCCGTGCCGTCGAAGATGATCTTGCCGGAGGTCGGCTTTTCAAGCAAATTCAGGCAGCGCAGAAACGTCGACTTGCCGCCGCCGGAGGGGCCGATGATGGAGACGACCTCGTTTTTATAGAAGGTGGTGCTGATGTGCTTTAAAACCTCGAGCTTGTGGAAGCTCTTGCAGAGGTCCTGGACCTCGATCATAGTCTGTTTATTTTCCATGCGACAGCTTCCTTTCTGCGAGCGATACGATGCGGCTGCTGATGAAGGTCAGAACGAAGTAGATGAGCGCCGCGACGGCGAGGCACTCGAGGCTCTTGTAGCTGAGCGCGATGACGTCGTTCGTGCGGAACATGAGGTCGGCAATGCCGATGACGGAGACGATGGACGATTCCTTGATGACCGTCACAAATTCGTTGCCGAGCGCGGGAAGGATGTTGCGGATGGCCTGCGGCAGAACGACAAGGCGCATCGCCTCGCCGGACGAGAAGCCCACGCTGCGCGCAGCCTCGGTCTGGCCGTAGTCGACGGCCTGAATGCCCGAACGGATGACCTCCGCGACGTACGCGCAGCTGTTCATGCTCATGGCGACAATGCCGGCGGCAAAACGCGAGAAGTTGGGGATCCACGAGATATCGGGGATTTTCACGCCGATCATGGGAAGACCGTAGAAGATGAACATCAGCTGGACCATGAGGGGCGTGCCGCGGATGAACTCGATGTACGCGACCGCCAGCCACTTGAGCGGCAGAATTTTGCCCATGCGCATGGTCGCCATCAGCGTGCCAAGGATCGTGCCGAGCAGGACGGAGAACGCCGCGATGATGAGCGTGTTGACAACGCCCTGCGCGAAAAAGCTGGAATAGCGCTCGATGATTTTTCCTATCGTTTCAAAAAAAGTCATGGGAGCCTCCTTCTAAAAAATATGCAGCGCGCGTGGCTGCGCAAAACAGGCTTCAAGGCTTCGCCGCCAGCGCGGCGAAGCCTTGGTTAAAGTCTACAAAACAGGATTGAAATTTTAGGACAATTGACAGAGCTGAAATTACAGACCCAAGCTGGCTGCGAGCTCAACTGCTTCGTCATAAGCCTGCTGGTAGCTGCCGTCGGAGGTGACCTTGTCGACGACCTCGTTGACAATGGCCATCAGGTCTTCCGTGCCCTTGGCCAGAACAGCGGCCTTACCGAAGGAAGCCTCTTCTGCGGTGAATTCGAAGTTGGAGACCTCGAGCTTGCCGTCGCTGGTTGCGACCAGAGCCTCGCCGACCGCCTGGTCAACGACAAAGCCCGCAATGTTGCCGTTCTGCGTCTCGAGCGCCAGTGCCGGGTACTTTTCAAGCTCAAAGAGCTCGCTGTCGGGCAGAGCTGAGAGGACCAGCTGGGACTGGATGGTGCCCTTCTGCGCGCCGACCTTCTGACCGGCCAGAGCTTCCTTGGTGGAATACTTGTCCGCGTCGCCGGTCTTGACGATGAGCAGCTGCGCACTGGTCTCATAGAGGTTCGAGAAGTCGATCTCTTCGGCGCGCTCGGGGGTCTTGGTGAACGCGGCGATGCCGATATCGACCTGGCCGGACTTGACAGCGGGGATGATGCCGTCGAACGCCATGTCGACAACCTCAAGCTCTACGCCGATGGCGTCCGCGATCTGCTGGGCGAGCCACATGTCGCAGCCTGCGAAGTTGGCATCGAGATCCTTGAATTCGTACGGTGCGTACTGCGCTTCGGTGCCGACGACCAGCTTGCCCTTCGCCTTGATCTCAGCGAGAAGGCCGGTGGCTTCTTCCGCGGGAGCGGCTTCTTCGGTTGCTTCCTCGGCGGGAGCGGTCTCTTCGGCGGTGGTTTCGGTCGCTGCGGTTTCCGTGGTTGCAGCGGGAGCGGGCTCTTCGGTCTTGGCGGCGCAGCCTGCAAACAGGCCGAGCGCCAGCACTGCGCAAAGCGTCAGCGCAAGAAGTTTGGTCAGTGAATTCTTTTTCATAATACCCTCCTGTGCATGTCATACATGCAATGTAATGTAATTTATGTGTATGATTATACAGAAAATTCAGAATTTGTAAAGCCGCAAAGTTATACAACAATCGACTGCATATCGATGAATAATTGTGAAAGATTTTGCATATTCCACAAAAACGTCCGCGGCAGGCGGAATTTTCTCAGAAGCGGAGCGCCTCCATGCGGTCGTAGGCCTCGCGGAGCTTTTCAATATCCACAGTGCATGCAATGCGGAAGTGCTGCTTGCCGGCAAGGCCGAACACGTCGCCCGGGGAGACGAGGATGTGCGCGCGGTCTAACAGCTCTTTGCAAAATTCGCCTGCCGAAAGCCCCGTCTTTTCCACGCCCGGGAAAAGATAGAACGTGCCCTTCGGCCGAACGAGGCTCAGGTACGGGATTTTCTCCAGCCGGTCGGCCGAATAGAAAATGCGATCGCGGTAGGCCGCAATGTAGCGCTCGCGGATGCGGGCCCGGTTGTCTAACGCTGTAATTGCGGCTCTTTGCGAGATGGAGGGGGCAGAGTAGATGAGCGAGCCGTTGATCTGGTTCATGGTGGCGATCAAGGTCGGCTCTGCGATGATCACGCCCACGCGCCAGCCGGTCATGAGGAAGTTCTTGGAGAAGCTGTTGAGGGTGATGGTCCGGTCCAGCATGCCGGGGAGCGTGCGCAGCGGAATGTAGTCGCCCTCATAAATATAGGTGGTGTAAATTTCGTCCGCCGCGACGAGAAGATCGTATTCCTGCGCGATTTTTGCGAGTAGCTCGAGCGTGCTCCGGTCGTAGGCCATACCGGTGGGGTTCGTGGGGTTATTGAAGATGATAGCCTTTGTTTTGGGCGTAATCGCCGCGCGCAGGCGCTCTTCGGAAATTGCGTAATTCTCAGACGCATACGTCGGAACATCGACGCACACGCCGCCCGCGAGCTCGATCTGGCTGCGGTACATGGCAAAGTATGGCGAGAAGACGATGACCTCGTCGCCGGGATTTAAAATGGTCAGCATCGCAAGCGCCATGCCGAGGCAGCTCGAGGCTGTGACGAGCACATGATCGGGCGTCAGCACCTGCGAGAAGTCTGCCTGCCACGCGCCGCAGACTGCCGAAATGAGCTCCGGGTCGCCCTTGGGGTCGCCGTAGTGGGTGTGGCCCGCCTTCGCGTCGAGGTATGCCTTTTCAATGATGACTTCGTCAGTGGTAAAATCGGTGTCGCCGATGGAAAGATCGATGATATCGTTGTATTTGGCCAGCGCCTCGGTGTCGAGCGAGAGCCCGGAGCCCGCGTGCTGAAAACGGTTTGCGATGTAGCGTTTCATGCTCATAAGACTGCCTCCTTGCGGATGTGGGGAACGACGGTCGCGCCGTTCGGGATGACATAGATGGATTTTCCGGCGAGGTCCGCTTCCTTCAAAAGCGCCCCCATATCAGAGAATGACCGCATGCCCATCGGGCGCACGAGCTCGTCCGGAATCGAGGAATAGAGAAGAATTTTCTGCCGCTGCGCCTGCTCGCAGTTCTGGAAGAAAATATAGCCCGCGACAGTGAAGGCCTCGCGCAGGCGCTTTTCGATCGTGCCGTCGAGAAGATTTTGGCACCAGCCGAAGTATTCCTCCGGCCCGCCGCCCTCCGGCGCTTCGAGCATCAAAATGAGCGTTCCGCCGGGCTTTAAGCCGGACTCGACGTTATCGACGGTTTTTGTGCCCTGATAGAGCGAAATGTCCTTTGGGAAGCCGCCGCAGCTGGCGACAATCACGTCGGCCTGTTCGGGTACGTCCACCTGATAGATTTTATTGACGAGCGCGCAGCCTGCTTCCCAGGACTTCAGGTAATGCCCGGAGAAAATCGCGTGCAGCTGCATCTGCGCGTTCATGACGAGGTTCACCATGAAAAGGTGCGGCAGCATCGCGGCGGCCTCGCACATGTCCTCGTGCAGGGGATTTCCGGTCAGAACGCCGTTTCCGATTTTGGGGTTCGAGCGCAGCGCCTTGGGGTCCAGAGAATAGGCGTGGTTGTGGCGGATGGTCTGAAGACCGCTGACTCCGGGGAGGATGCTCTTTCGGCCGCCGCCGAAGCCCGCCATGATATGGTGCGTACATGCGCCGAGGCAGACGACAAAATCGGCCGTCGCGACGGTTTTATTGAGCCAGACAGGCGTATCGTGCGCGGTCGTGCCGAGGTAGACAAGGTCCTTTGCCTCGCAATCGTGGTTCTCGACACGCACCTTGTCAAAAACGTTGCTTGTTACCAGCGTTCGGAGTTCCTGCTCATCGCCGCCCCTATGCGTGCCGTTGGCCACGACGATGGTGAGCTTGCCGTAATCTACGCCGCACGCGGTATGCAGGTACTCGACCAGATGCGGAACCACAAGGTCCTGCCGCATCCAGAACCGGGACATATCGCTCACCACGAGTGCAACGCTCGCTCCTGCCGGAATCTCCTCGCATAAAGGCTTGCTTCCGATCGGGTGCGCCAAACTCTCCAGAAGTCCGGCGCGGATATCCTGCATCGCAGGCGCGTCGTTTCCGTGCAGAACGGCCAGAACCGAGCGTTCCTCCAGCGACACCGTGACGCTGCCATGTCCGTATGCGAACTGATACTCTTTCATGCGTTTCGCCTCTTTATACTATAATAAATATCTTTGCGCGCATTATAAACGATTCGCGCCTGCTGCGCAATTGTCAAAGCACACAAAAAGGGAGCTGCATGAAGCAGTTCCCACATGTGAAACGTTAATCTTGCTATGCGTAGGGGGCGATGCCTACATCGCCCCGGCAAAATGCACCGGTTTTTACGGAAATCTTCGGCGAATCCGATACTTCCCTTGGGTCGATGTGGGCATCGACCCCTACGGACCCGACAAGGACATTGTCGGTATATTATTTGATAAATTTATCGATGGCCTGACAGAGGCTATCCAAGGCCTGCTCGTCGTCCTGCTCGACGGCGTCGACGATGCAGTGCTGGATATGGTCCTGCAAAATCACCTTTCCGATATTATTGATGGCCGAGCGCACGGCGGCGATCTGAATGAGAACCTCCGAGCAGTCGCGTCCATCCTCCACCATCTTCTTGACCGACTCCAGATGGCCGATGGCGCGGGCAAGGCGATTTAAAACAGCCTTCGTGTTCGCGTGAACATGGCCGTGCGCGCCGGGTTCGGCGTGATCATGGTCATGCGGGTGCGTGTGGCTGTGGGCGTGTTCGTGCTCATGCGCCTGTTCGGCGGTGTGGGTGTCCTGCGGATTGTGCAGATGGGCGATGTGGTGCTCGTGCAGATAATCGTGATCGTGTTCCATAATGAACGGCACTCCTTTTTTCTTTGATTGGAAGTATACCACATCAGCCAAGACAATTCCATACAAAACCAGAGAAAAATTTCGGGAATTTCACAAAACCATCCCCACCCGGGGGATTATTTTCCCGATTTCATACTCTTTACAAAACGCCTGCCTGCGAGTATAATGTAGACGAAAAACTATACGGGCGGCCGGACTGCCGCCGCAGAAAGGGACAGTATTATGCATCACGATGAAACCATGCACACCCACGAGCATACGCATGCCGACGGGAGCACGCATACCCATGAGCACACCCATCCGCACGACCACGATCATCCGCACACCCATGACCACGGCTGCGACGAGCACGCCTGCGCCGCTTGCTCCGGATGCGCGGACCCCAAGCAGGAGCTGATGGCGCTGATGAAGTACATGGTCGGCCACAATACCGCCCATGCAAATGAGCTCGCGCAGCTTGCAAAGCAGCTTCAGGAGTTGGGCGAAAATACGGCCTATGAGCAGATCATGCTGGCTGTGAGCGATTTTGAAAAGGGCAACCTGCGCCTTTCTACTGTGCTCACGTCCATGAACGGCTGAGGAGGAACCTGATATGTGCCTTGCAATGGTCTATACGGATAAGGCCGAGCCTGAAAACCTTGTGCTGAGCAATGTGCAGCGCATCGACTGCAAAGACGGCCTTGTGTATCTGACCGATCTTCTTGACCGGCAGGTCGTGGTCGAGGGCGAGATCGTCTCGGTCGATCTGGTCGGCAACACGACGATTATCCGCAAAACACAGAAATAATACAAAAAGGGAGCCGCCCGGAAGATCATAACTTTCGTCCGGCTCCCCGCGTCGGCTACAGGAGGCAGGCATGCAGAGCTATGAGGTCGTCCGCGAGGTCGAGAACCAGTGCGCCAACAATCAGATGCGCGATATCTTTTTTGAAGAGATCGAGACCGACGATCCGGTCGGCTGGCTGCGCGGGTTTGTCAAGGGACGGGACGTCGAAATGAGCGTGGACAAAAAGGAAAACGGCGATCTGACCGTCTTTGTTACCAGCGGCGGCGTAACGCAGAAATTCCTGTTTACAAAAATCTAAAAAATACGTCCAGGATCTTACAAAAAAGCCAGATCATTTTTGATATATCATTAGTCTGTTTTCTACATATTTTTATGCAATTTTTGCAAAAATGGGCTTGTCTTTGCCGGAACTTTGTGTTACGATACTTTTGTATCGAATCCGCAGAGGGAAGGGCTCCGCGAACGAGACGCAATTTTATCATTTTGGAGGCAAGCTATGAGCGTTGCGGAAATTTATGAGGAAAGAGCTGCTTTTTCGTTTGAAGTCTTCCCGCCAAAGACCGATGTGGGCATGGAAAAGCTGTGCGGAACGGACGGCGTGCTTGAAAAGCTCTACACGCTGAACCCCGACTACATCTCCTGTACCTACGGCGCGGGCGGCACGAACGTCGGCAAGAATCTCGAGGTGCTTGACAAGATCAAAAAAGACGGCAAATGCACCCCGGTCACGCATTTCACCTGCATCGGCAATACCAAGGCCGATATCAAGGAAAAGCTTCAGACCTATCTCGACCACGGCATTGACCATATGCTCGCGCTGCGGGGAGACCTTCCTTTCGGCTGGACGGGCACGAACGGCGACCTTCACTATGCGACAGAGCTTGTGAAGTTTGTCCGCAAGGAGTTCGGAGACAAGTTCACCATCGCGGTCGCGGGCTCGCCCGAGGGACACATCCAGTGCCGCTCGCTGGAGGCGGACATTGCATTTTTGAAGCAGAAGCAGGATAACGGTGCGGACTTTATCATCTCGCAGCTTTGCTGGGATATGGACGCGTTCCGCCGCTGGCTCGACGCGATCCGGGCTGCCGGTGTGTGGCTGCCCGTCGATGTGGGCATCATGCCGATCCTTGATCAGGCCGCGACCATCAACATGGCACTCTCGCGAAACGGCTGCGTCATGGACCGCGCGCTCTGCGAGATCATCTCGAAGAACTGGATATTCCCGAACCCGTTCGACAAAGAGCCGTTTGACGCGGACGCAGCCGGCAAGAAGGAGAGCTTCAAAAAGGCCGGCATCGAATACACCATCAACCAGATCGACCAGTACCGCGCCTGCGGCGTCGACGGCATCCATCTGTATGCCCTCAACAAGTACGACGATGTCGCCTATATCGCGAAAGCGGCGGGCCTGATTGACCTTGTTTAAAACCAAAACCCACGTGCTCCGGCGGGCTATTCGTCTGCCGGAGCCGTAAGGCGCTTTCAAAGGAGCAGTACCAATGGCAACACATACCATCGCGGTCGCCGGTAAGGGCGGCGTCGGCAAGACGACCACCTGCGGCATGATCATCGATTATCTGTGCAAGCAGAAAAAGGGTCCCATCCTCGTTGTGGATGCGGACGCAAACTCCAACCTCAACGAGGTGCTCGGCGTGGAGGTCGAAACCACGCTCGGAGACATCCGCGAGGAAATGGCAAGAGCCGAGCAGAAGGGCACGGTTCCGGCCAACATGACAAAGGCCGATTACGCGGAGATGAAGTTCAATTCCGCGCTCATCGAAGAAGACGATTTCGACATGCTCGTCATGGGAAGAACGCAGGGCAAGGGCTGCTACTGCTTTGTCAACGGCGTTCTCAAGACCCAGATCGACAAGTATGCCGGAAACTATAAATACATGGTCATCGACAACGAGGCGGGTCTCGAGCATATTTCGAGAGGCACGCTTCCGCACGTGGATACCATGCTGCTCATTTCCGACTGCTCGCGCCGGGGCGTGCAGGCGGTCGGGCGCATTGCGGAGATGATCCGCGAACTCGAGCTCAAGCCCGGAACCATGAAGCTGATCATCAACCGCGCGCCGGATGGAAAACTCAACGCCGGCGTGCAGGAGGAGATAGAAAAGTACGGTCTTGACCTCGTGGGAGTTCTTCCGCAGGACGAGACGGTCTACGAGTATGACTGCGACGGCAAGCCCAGCTCTCAGGTGCCGGATAGCGCCCCGGTGAAGCAGGCGCTGCACCAGATCATGCGCGATTTAAATTTGTAAGCCAAAAAATTATAATATAGGGGGATTCAACATTATGCCTTTCGTTCCCAAGAAGCAGGCTTTCAATGCCCACATCAATGAAGTTGTGCTGGGCGTTGGCGAAAAAGCAACTGCAATCGGCGGTCAGAACGTACTGCCGTTCCACTCGTTCGATGCAGAAATCAAGAACGCTCCGAAGATCGGCGTTGAGCTGACGGACTTCGGCATGTCCGAGTACACGATGCCCGGTGAGCAGGCGTTCTACGCCGGCTGCGAGACCGTGGTTGACATGGCCAAGCGTGCCGAGACGATGGAGGGCGCAGATTTCCTGTGTCTGCACTTTGAAGGCGCCGATCCCAACGGCTCGAATAAGTCCGTCGAAGAGTGCGTTGCACTCGCCAAGGCAGTTTCCGATGCTGTGACGATGCCGATCGTCATCATGGGCTGCAAGAACATCGAAAAGGACACCGAGCTCTTCAACAAGATTGCAGAAGCTCTGGCCGGCAAGAACATCCTCGTTCTCTCCGCCCGCGACGAAAACTACAAGACTGTCGGTGCGTCCGCAGGCCTTGCTTATAACCAGAAGGTCGGCGCGGAATCCGCTGTCGACATCAACCTCGCAAAGCAGCTCAACACCGTCATGACCCAGCTGGGCGTCAACGCGCAGAACATCGTCATGAACATCGGCTCCGCTGCTGCGGGCTATGGCTACGAATACGTTGCATCCACCCTCGACCGCATCAAGGATGCGGCTCTGAAGCAGGCGGACGGCATGCTCCAGATGCCCATCATGACCCCTGTGTCCTCCGATACCTGGGGCGTGAAGGAAGCCGTTATGTCCGAGGCCGACATGCCCGAGTGGGGCAGCCAGGAAGAGCGCGGTATCGAAATGGAAATCACCACCGCGGCTGCGGTTCTGGCCGGCGGCTCCGACGCAGTTATCCTGCGCCATCCGGAAGCCATCAAGACGATCGCCGCGATGATCCGCGCGCTGATCTAAGCAGAGGAGGAATGAGTTACTATGGCAGTTAAAGGTCTTGACATTTTCAAATTATCTCCCAAGAAGAACTGTAAAGAGTGCGGCAGCCCCACATGTATGGCGTTCTGTATGAAGGTCGCGCAGGGTGCCGTTGAAATTACCAAATGTCCGTATATGTCCGCAGAGGCCGTCGCCCTTCTGTCTGAGGCCACTGCGCCTCCCATGAAGACCATCACGGTCGGCGAGCACAAACTCGGCGGCGAGACCGTCATGATGCGTCATGAGAAGACCCTTGTCAACCGCAACCTTTTCGCGGCGACGCTGTGCACCTGCATGGACGACGCGAAAGTCGAAGAGCGCATCGAGGGCATCAAGAAGGTCGACTACGAGCGCATCGGCGAGCGCGAGATGGTAGAGTGCGTCTTCGTCCATGACGCGGGCGACAGCGCGAAGTTTGTCGAGCTCTGCAAGAAGGCAGCAGCCATCGGCGACCGCACCGTCATCATCGACACCAAGGACGTCGACACCGCCAAGGCAGCGGTTGAGGCCATCAAGGACAACAAGCCCATCCTCAACGGCGCCAACAAGGATAACTTCGCAGCCATGAACGAGATCGCCACCGCGGCAGGCATCGTGCTTGGCGTACACGGCGCGGATCTTTCCGAGCTGCATGATATCGTTGCCGAGCTCGAGAAGGCCGGCAACAAGAACCTGATCCTCGACGTCACCGCCGAGACCATCAAGGAAACGTTTGCAAACGCCGTTCTCGTCCGCCGCACCGCCATCAAGGACGGCGACCGCACGTTCGGCTATCCGTCGATCGTGAACCTCGGCGTTCTGTGCGACCACAACGAGCATCTCGAGACGGCGCTCGCCTCCGTGTTCGTTCTGAAATACGGCTCGATCATTGTCATGGACAAGATCGGCTATGCAGAGGCTCTGCCGCTCTACGGCCTGCGCCAGAACATCTTCACCGACCCGCAGAAGCCGATGAAGGTCGCGCCCGGCATCTACCCGATCAACGGCGCAACGCCCGACGATCCCTGCGCGCTGACGGTCGACTTCGCGCTGACCTACTTCCTGGTCTCCGGCGAGCTCGAGCGTTCCAAGGTGCCCATCAACCTGCTCATCACCGACGCATCCGGCATGTCCGTTCTGACGGCGTGGGCCGCCGGTAAGTTCTCCTCGACCTCCGTCAAGAAGTTCTTCGACGAGTTCGATCTGGCGAACAAGATCAACAACCGCACCCTCATCATCCCGGGCAAGGTTGCCGTCATGAAGGGCGAAATTCAGGATAAGCTGCCTGAATGGAACGTTGTTGTCGGTACCCGCGAGGCTGTTGAGCTCGTCAAGTACCTCAAGGACGGCGAATACAAGGCTGCCGCAGAGGCTGCCGCCGCTTCCAAGAAGCCGGCCGAGGCCAAGAAGACTGTCGACGCCGATGCGCCGCTGGACTTCGAAAAGATCGCTGCCTCCATCCCCGCCATCAAGATCCGCGACGACCTCGACGCACATTACAAGCAGAGAGATCCCGAGTCCCCGAAGTTCGTCACCATCGGCGAGCGTATCCACTGCATCTCCCCGGTCATCCGCGAGGCAATGGCGACGTTCAACCCCGATCCCATCCTCGAGCGCGCGGCGCAGCAGATCAAGGCTGGCGCAACGTACCTCGACGTCAACATCGGCCCGGCCGAATCCAACGGTCCGGAGCTCATGACCTGGGCAGTCAAGCTGCTGCAGGA
>ULQV01026436.1_pt1 | contig 18449 bp, 15 predicted proteins | sample 1954851 | NCBI WGS metagenome assembly ULQV01 (sample SAMEA4835665, study PRJEB28245) | human gut metagenome | biome: gut microbiome; material: fecal sample | place: Denmark | collected 2008 | reverse complement strand
AAATAATCTCCTTTCTTACCATTTTAACACCCAACTTGCATTGGATATCTTGCCAATCTATACCATCATCGACATGATAGAGATTGCAGAATAACCCATAATATAATGAAGTAAATAGGTTTGATGCTTCATTATATTATAGGTTAAGCTTAAACCTTTCTTTAAACATAGCCATCTCTCTGGCTGGGATTTGAAGCAGAGTAGCTAAACTTTCCCATTGACTAACTGCTGCTTGAACCTCTTGGATGATGATACCACACAATTTTACATGTCCTCCATCGACAAGCCCTGGTACACGATATCGAATTTCTTGAATTTTCCTGTTGCTTGAAAGAAATGCTCGGCTTTATCTTTTAAAATGCCGAGATTTATATCCTTAGCTTGGCGTTTTACCTCATAAAAAATAACCTTCTGCTCCAGTTCATCGGCAGCGATAATATCGATTTCATTCTCTCCCTTTCTGTCCCACCAGGAGGCTATCTGGGTATATTCTTCGCTCTCTATCATCTTGGCAATAAAATATCTTTCCAGAACCTTGCCGGTGTATGTGGTGTAGCTCTTATCCATGACCATTTTTAGTTTTTTATTGGCGCCAACCTCTATCATGTATCCATATTTGTAGATGTAGCGAAACCAGACGCGAAGAAAGTTGTCTTCTATCTGATAGCGAATGTTGCGATTGGTCTTTTGAAACATCGGTGTATAACGGGAAATCAAACAATAGTCGTTCTCCAGTTTAGTGAGATAGCCCGAGAGTTCTATTTTCATGATGCTTTCTATTTCACCACGGGTTGTGTAGCCTGATGCGATAAGTTGCAATATTTCGAAATAGCGGGCATAGTCTTTGCCAAATTCTTCTATCAGCATATTTTTCCCTTCATATATGAAATAAGAGTTTTTTCCAACAAACTTCTCTGTCATCTGTTCCTTGGTTGTGGCTCCTGCATCCATCATCATTTCTACATATTCTGCTACTCCGCCTGTATAACTGTAGAGGGCCAGTAGGTCATCGTTGGTATAGGCGGAATTATATGTAGAGAGAATTTCCTTGATAACAGAAGGAGGAAATGGAGTGACTTTTATTTCTCCTGTCTGCCTGCCATAAAGTGGTTGCTTGTTGTTTTTAAAGATGATGTTCATAAGTGAATAAACAGAACCGCAAACCACGAGATTGATGTGAGCTTCCTGTTTGTTCAGATCCCATATCTTTTGCATATCTGAAAAGATAGATGGATTAACCCGCTTGAAATCTTGAAATTCGTCAATGATGAGAGTGATAGGGCGAATCTTGGATAGTTGAAGCAGATATTTAAAGATATCAGCAAAGCGTGTTACTTCGCCGAGAATAGGAAGCTGAAGTTTGCTCGTCATCTCTTCGATAAAATCTCTGCAGAGTTCAGCTTCTGATTTTCGTGCAACAAAGAAATACAGCATATCCTGAACATCCTCGTATGCTTTTATCAATAGGGATGTCTTTCCGCTACGGCGGCGTCCTGTTACAATTGTAAAACGAGCCGTTTGCAAAGATAGATTTCTTATCTCTTGCAATTCTTTTATTTCGTTTTGTCTTCCGAAGAACTTCATATTTTTATAATTTTAGAGTTTCATTTTTTATATTATTTTCCGAAACCGCTGTTTCCGAAATGCCGGTTTCGGATGCGAAGATAACAAAAAAGCTTGAATATCAGCTTATTTGTTTGCTAATTTAAGTTTTTTTATTTGTTTGAATGTTATTTGTGTTTTCGAAATAGCGGTTTCGGATATAAAAACAACGGGCTTGCTTGATGATTGTGGTCACATTCGAGATCGGGGAATGCTGATTGGATGTAAAACAGTTAGAGCAAAAGTACAAAAAAGAAATTCGGAGGCAATTTGAAGAGGTATCCTTGAGTTTTTTGTAACTAGAAGTTGCTCCAATAGCCAATAGGCAAAAAGCATAACAGAAAGTCCCTCATAAAAGTGTATATGTAGCCCCAAAAGTCCCTCATAAAAGTGTGTTAATCTTTCAAAAAGTCCCTCATAAAAATGTGATATATTTTGCTATTTCATTAATTTTCAGTATATTTGCAGCCAAAAACGCAATATATGGAAAGATTTATCATGCAAGACCTCATTGCTTGGAAAAACAGAGAGGATAGAAAACCCCTTATTCTGTTGGGAGCAAGACAAGTTGGCAAAACTTATATCTTGAAGGAATTTGGGCAACGTGAGTTTGAAAATGTGGCCTACATTAACTGTGACAACAATGCCATGGCTAAGGATTTGTTTGCTTCAGACTATAATATAGATCGCATCCTTCTCACCATCGGAGCTATTACTGGTGTTAATATAGAAGCCGGCAAGACCCTCATCATTATGGATGAAATACAGGAGCTGCATCGTGGACTTGCCTCGTTGAAGTATTTCTGTGAAAATGCACGGGAGTATCATGTGGCAGTAGCCGGTTCCCTTCTCGGCTTGTCTCTTCATCAGGGAGAATCCTATCCTGTGGGAAAGGTTAACACCCTGGAAATGTATCCGATGACATTCGAGGAGTTTCTGTGGGCACGTGGTTTCAAGCAGCGTATGGATCTGCTGCAGCATGGAATGTGGGATGTGGTAAAATCGCTCAGAACACTCTATATTCAGCATCTTCGTGAATATTACCTTGTTGGCGGTATGCCCGAAGCCGTAAATAAGTTCATAGAAACCAATGATGCAAATGCCGTAAGGGAAGTACAGGAGGAAATTATTCGGGCCTACGAAAAAGACATTTCCAAGCATGCACCAAAAGAGCAGGTAGTAAGAATCAACCAGGTATGGAACTCCATCCCTTCCCAACTAGCCAAAGAGAATAAAAAGTTCATCTATGGTGTTGTAAAACAAGGTGCCAGAGCCAAGGATTATGAGTTGGCCATCCAATGGCTCATAGATGCAGGACTGGTATATAAAATCAGTAGGGTGAAGACTTTAGGTCTTCCTCTGAAGATTCATGAGGATATCAGTGCCTTCAAATTGTATCTCTTGGATTGTGGACTGCTGGGGGCTATGAGTAAAACTCCGCCAGCCATGCTTCTGCTGCCTAGTAATGACAATACCGGGAAAGGTGATTTTACGGAAAACTTCATTTGCTGTCAGCTGGAATCGCTGCGCCAGATTCCTATATATTATTATAGTAAGGAAAACAGCCAGCTGGAACTTGACTTTGTCATTCAGGCAGGAATGCAGGTCATACCGGTAGAAGTGAAGGCAGAGGAGAATCTTCAGTCAAAGTCTTTGAAAGCGACTATTGCCAAATATCCCGGAATGAAAGGCTTGCGCTTTTCCATGAGCGACTATCGGGAGCAGGACGGCATCACAAATGTACCACTCTACGGGGCAAGAGGATATTTGGAAACATTCATCTAAAAACAAATACCGAACCAGTATGTGCTGGACCAGGAACTGGTCATGATGATAGACCAGGCCTCTTCACCCTCATTCTTCCTGGCAGAAGAACACCTTGATGACATGTGTAAAATTCTCAATGATTCTTTCCATCAAAGAGAGTGATAGTATTCAACTGCCCACAAGCGAAAGACTTGTGGGTAGTTCCATTCCATCTCCAAGGTACGCTTCATGGAATCAGGAAATACTGCCAATATCACAACTAAAAAATTAATTAGTAATAAAGTTCTTACTAAGAAGATTGATACATTGGAGACTGAATAATATAATTATTCTTTGTCTATTCGTTTAAGTTCTGTTTTCATCTTTTTACCATAGGCTTCGCCTCGTGGAGCAAGATATTGAAAGAATATAGTATCGCCAGAAAACTCAATTTCTAGAGTAAATAGTGCTCTATAGTCACCTAAACGAATTCTATATATATTACGATACCCAACAAGTTTCTTGCAGTCAGAGATATCTTGAATACCTTTGGCTGCTTTAACTTCTACTATCGTACGTCTTAAAGAATCGAGCATCTTGCCTGAAAGACGTTTGGAAGCTTTGACAAAGGCTTTGGAAAATTCGACATTCATACGCCTAACCACTTTTCAAAATCTTCTTGTTCTTCTTTGTTGGCACGGATGAGACCCTCTGGCTGCTCTTTTCTTAATTTAGCATAGAGCTTTGCGTCTTCGTAATCTTCGGCTATGCCATTGAGTATATCCTCAATATAGTTTTTGAGGTTGGTTCCCTTCTGAATAGCCATAATGGATAGAGTCTTAAAAGTATCATCTTTTAAGTCAATAATCTTTCTTTTAGAAGGTGTTACTGAAACTGTACTCATAAGTGTATTTATTTAAATGGTTCTACTTTGGTGCAAAGATACATAATATATTTCATATATATGGTATATCTCTATGTATAATTAATAAAGATTAATAGTTAGATGGATGATAAAACTGCTTTTCAACACATTAAGTATTTTGAAGAAGAAACATGGCATGGCACTGGAAATGATTAAGGCAGCCATCAATCATGTGCTTGATGATGTGTGTGCGTAAACAGGTTGCATAAAGCGTGCAAACGTTTGCACAAAAAAATGTAACCTTTTTGAAACTTTTTCTTGCTTCGTATTGGATTTTCTCTTAAATTTGCAGCCGAAAAAAGATACCAACTGGCGAACGAAGGCTAAGTTTAATATAAACGAAACCAAATATAAAAGTAAAGATAAGATGAAGCAAACATTCATAAAATCAGCAATGTTGCTGCTGCTGATCCTTTCAACGGCAACGACGCGAGCGCAGGAGGTCGCTCTGAAGACCAACTTACTGGGATGGGCTTCTACATCTGCCAACGCCGGCATAGAAATCGGCACGGGCAAGAAAACAACCTTCCAACTCTTCGGAACCCTGAACCCCTGGAAGTTCTCGGGCGACAAGAAGATGAGATTCTGGAATGTTATGCCAGAATACAGATGGTACACCTGCCAGAAGTTTGGAGGCCATTTCTTCGGAATCCATGCCTTAGGCGGTGAATACAACATTAAAAACATTGACATGCCCTTCGGCATCCTGCCGAAAACTCTGGAGGGCAGGCACTATGAAGGCTGGTATGTAGGTGGAGGCCTTACCTACGGCTATCAGTGGTTGCTCAATAAGCACCTCAATTTCGAAGGCTCTATCGGTTTGGGATATGCCTACAGTCCTTACAAGCTTTACGGACGATGCGAAAAATGTCTCGACAAAGACCACCGCAACTATGTGGGCCCTACAAAAGCCGCACTATCTCTCATATACGTGTTCTAAGAATTTAATTTAACTGTTGTTTTAACTGACAATATAAACACGTAATAACTAGACAGAATACAAAAAATTTTAGGGAAATCATAATATGGATAAAATGAAGCTTTATGCGGTCATTTCGCCTCTCTGCATACTCTTTTCTCAGGGCATCATGCCTGCTCAGGCTCAACAGCTGGCAGGGGGGAAGATTCAGGTAGACAGCGTCTTGGCACGCAAGAACGGCAACCGGATGGACGTTGCCTTCCGTATGAATCTGAACGATTTGAAGATGAAATCAGAGCAGCAGATTGTTTTCACACCGGTAATGGAAGGAACTGATACTATCGCTCTCAACCCTATCATCATCCAGGGTAGAAACCAGGCTGTAAGATACCGCCGACTTGCCGACAGCAAGAAGAATCCGCAGGCACAGGTTTTTACCCGCAAGAACAAGACCAGTCAGCAGGTTTACTTCGCCCAGTCTGTTCCTTATCAGAAATGGATGAAGAAGTTCAAACTCTCGGTAAAGGAAGATCTTTGCGGATGCGGCAACCTGATAGAACAGGACAATACGCCGATTGCGGATATCGACCGTACACCGAAGATTACAAAGGATTTCTTCGTGCAGCCGAAGGCGGAAGCCAAGAAGGTAAGAGCCGAAAAGGGTGAAGCCTATCTCAGCTTTGTGGTTAACAAGAGTAATATCCTTGCCAACTTCCGTGAGAATGCTACTGAGCTGAAGAAGATTACTTCCACCATCGACCTGGTGAAGAACGACAAGAACGTTGAAATCACAGATATTGATATCCACGGATATGCTTCGCCTGATGGTTCGTATGCCAACAACAAGCGCCTTGCCAACGAGCGTGCAGCTGCCCTCCGCAAATATGTGAGCAGCCTCTACACCTTAAACAGCAAGCTCTTTACCTATCAGGCTACACCGGAAGACTGGGAAGGATTCAAGAAGAAGATCCAGGCTAGTCATCTGGCTGATAAGGAAGCAATTCTCGAGATAGCTAACTCTTCGCTGGCTCCCGACGATAAGGACCTGAAGATCAGAAAGCTCCATCCGGCTAGTTACCGCTACATCCTGGATCATATCTATCCTCGTCTCCGTCATAGCGACTATACGGTAACCTACACGGTTCGTCCGTTCAGCATCGAAGAAGCCAAGGAGATATTGAAGACCAAGCCTCAGCAGCTTTCTCTGCAGGAGATGTTCCTGGTGGCACAGACTTACGAGCCGGGTTCGCCAGAGTTTAACGAGGTATTCGACATAGCCGTCCGCCTCTTCCCAGATGATGAGACTGCGAATCTCAACGCCGCCTGCACCGATTTGCAGAAAGGTGATCTTACTTCTGCCGAAAAGCATCTTGCCAAGGCAGGCAACTCGAAAGAGGCAGAACGTTTAAGAGATGTCTTCAAGCAGATAAAGGAATTGGAATAACAGAAAATTAGAGAATAACGATTATAAACAAGCTTAACTTTCAAAAATTATGAAGATTAAACATTTATTTGGCTTGGCTGTCATCGCAGCTATGACAGCAAGCTGTTCAAGCAATGAGGACCTGGGAACCGCAGGTCCAGGTACTGGTACTAATGAATCAGGTGTTGGTTATGCAACTTTCACCATCAACTTGCCTTCGGTAAGTGGAACTCGTGCAGCAGATGCTGGTGGTGCTGAAGTGAACCCAGGCTCAGAAGATGAGTATACAGTTTCTGACGCAACTGCCCTTATCTTCCAGGAGTATGGTGCAGATGAAGGTTCTTACAAGTTTGTTGAGAGCGTAAATTTACCTGTTACGGGTGCTTGGGAAGATGCAGGAGGAGGTGTCACAAAATCTAAAAAGTTGGTAGCAAAGCTTACCAATGTGGATACTAAGAATACATATGGTGTTCTGGTTTTACTCAATAACAATATTACTGGTGGTGTAAAGATTGCATTGCCTACTGCAGGTCAAAGTTATAATGACTGGAATAACACGGTTCTGAGTCCTGATTTAGCTGAATTGGCTAAAACAGGCGAATTCTATATGGCTAATGCTCCATTGTGTGAATCTGGCAAAGTAACAACTTTGGTTACAATTGATAAAACTAAGATTTATGCTACAGAGACAGAGGCTAAGACTAAAACTTCTGCAGATGTTTATGTAGAGCGTGGAGTAGCAAAGATGACTGTTGCTGACCCTGGAAAAATAACTGTTAAGGACAAGGCAACATCAGTTGAAACAAAGAGTGAAGTAACATTTAACAAATGGGCTTTGGATATTACAAACAAGAAGACATTCGCTGTTCATAATATTGATGGCTTGAGCAAAAAATTCCCTGCTATTTGGACTACAGCTCGTTTCTCAGGTCTTAACAGTCGAGTTTATTGGGGTAAGGATCCTAACTACGATAATGAGGATCTCAAGAAAAATGATGCTACTGGTGATGACTTAAGAGACAAAGAATTCAATAGTATCACAGCTATAAGTGAGATTAATAAAGACTTCACCACCACCACCGCCACCAATCCGGTATATTGCTTAGAGAACACCTTCAACTTGGCTAACATGTATCAGGGTCAGACAACCCGTGTTATCTTCAAGGCAAAATATGCTCCTATGAATGATGCTGGTGTTAGCCTTGCAGAGACAGATGGAACTTTCTACACCATCGGTAATATGAAAAATATCCTGAAAGAAGCAGATTTGGTGGCTGCTGTAAATGCAGCAGCAACTTCAGTTCTCTCAGGTTGTACTGTTGACTACGAGGCAAATCTCAAGAAGGAAGGCTCACATGTGATTACCTTGGCAGATATCAAGGATGCTTCTGGTGCAACTCTTGTTGCCGATCAAGATTATGGCGGTACAACGGGTAAAGATATCGTTGCCGCCATCAATGATAAACTCGGCTTGAAAACTGGTCGTAAAGAAGAGATGGTTGGTATCAATACCTATCTTAAGGGTGTTACATATTATATCGCTCGTGTTAAGCACTTCGGTGATGCATTAACCGAATGGAAATCAGGTGAAAACTATGGAGACAACAACGACAAGTATCTTGGCCGTTATGGTATGCTCCGTAACAACTGGTACGAATTGAAAGTTGGCAACGTCTATGGTCCTGGCTACCCTGGTGTACCTCCAGTAGACCCAAATCAGCCAGATGATGAGAACGAGAAGTATCTCAGCGTCAGCGTGAAGATCCTCGACTGGGCTAAGCGTTCACAGAGCGTTGATTTGTAATCCATTTCACTTTATTATATATAGCTCAGCCGCTCTAGCGCTAAGGAGCGGCTGGCTATATCGGAAGAATAAGAATCAATTTATACACTTTACTTTTTCATAAAACAGATAAGCATCATGGCAAACAAGAAGTTTAACAGTTGGATCAAGAATATATGCATGGGATGGGGATTCATCATGGCGGGCAGTATGCTCAGCAGCTGCAACGACTTGATGCACGACGACCTGCCTCCTTGTGACATGGGTGTTGACTTGCAGTTCAAGTACGACTACAACGTGCAGCGTGCCGACATGTTCAATGATCATGTGGGCGGACTCAGCGTATTCGTATACGACGAGCAGGGCAACTTCATTGCTCGCCATGATGCCTATAACGATGCGACATCACAGCCGCTCAAGGACCCAAACTATGCCATGCGAATCAATCTGGAACCGGGCAAATACCGCTTCGCAACCTTCGCCTTCCAAAAGAAATACGAAGATGCACTCGCACAGCCAGGTGCCAAATTCCAGATAGCTCTGCCACAGCAGGGTGACAACATCACCGCCCTCCATGCACGACTCGACCGCGAACAGGGCAAGGTGAACAACCAGAGCCAACCGCTCGATACACTCTGGCAAGGACTCAGCAACGAACTGGTTGAAGTAAAAGACCTGCAGGTTACACGCCATACCATCGGTCTGGTTCGTGATACCAAGCAGCTCACCATCAGCCTGCATCAGACCGACGAGCCTGCCAACATCAATGCCGATGACTTCAGTTATCAGATAACCAATGCCAACGGCGATATCAGTTACGACAACTCTCTCCTCCCCGACGAGGAGTTGACATATACCCCATACTATACCTGGACCACTGAGTTTAAAGATAAGGAGGGCAATGTAAAGGAGCGCACCGCTCATGCCGCCCTCATGTTCTCCCGACTCATCTGGCATCCGGCAGCAGAAAACGACAAGAACGCCATCCTCACCATCACGAACAAGACTACAGGCGAAGAGGTGGCACGCATCAATCTTGCTGACTGTCTGGCACAAGGTCGTGGTGCCTTCGAAGCCCGCCAATATTCAGCACAGGAATTCCTGGACCGAGAGTACGACTACAAGCTCGACTTCTTCCTCCAGGGCAACCAGTGGAAGTATGCGAAGCTCAGCATTTCCATCCTGGATTGGAGCAAGCGCATCCAGCGTGTCGATTTCTAACCGTTTCAGGTGTCAGAGCCCTTTCGGGGCATTTAGCTCATAAGAGTATTTGACTTTAAAAATTAGGAACAATGAAAATACGAGATTTCATTTTAAGTTTAGTTAGTTGGTTTATATTGTTGGTTACAGTAAGTTGCTCTGACGAACTTGGAGGCGAGCGCGCTCCCATTTCGTCAGAAAGCAACTTGCATGTACTCGTGCCAACCGTGCTCAGCAGCCGCGGCACCCGTGCCGACGATGCTTCCGGCCTTCCTACCTATAATGCTACGGTAGATGAATGCCAGATCAACGACCTGACCCTCTATGCTTTCCCTGTCCCTACAGGAAATGGAAATGATGGCAAGCTCCTGGTAGAGACGCTCCCTGCCCCACTGGCTACAATGATGGTAGAGCCGCATGTAGCTAACTATCAGCTCAATATCGAGCCGGGCACTTATCATATCTATGTGGTTGCCAACATGAACAAGGTGTTGAGTGGTAAGACTATCAAAACAGAAAATGATCTCAAAAATATAGTACTGGGTTACAGACCTACAAGTACACCAGGTATGCCTGTATGCACCAATATCCCGATGATTTACGAACCAGAGAAGGATGCCGCAGGCAATCTCGCTGAAACCGTGATTACAGCAGCGGGTGATAAATATACAGAGGTAGCAGCTAACCTGAAGTTTACATGCGTAAAGGTTAAGTTGAATCTTATCTTCGATCCAAGTAACGCAGAAGTTGCAACCAATTTCGGAGGCAAGACCTTTAGCATCAACAGTATTTCAGCCGATAAGCTCTCTCCTTTTACCCATCTTTATTGGGGCGGTAAATTCGAGACTCCTTCTTGGGCAGATAAAGATTACAAGGATGGTTTTTCAAGCAATACGTATCAGACATCTGAAGGTCCAGCCGTATACTATACCGAATGGACAGACAACAGATCTGCGTCAGCAACAAATAACAATGATGATATTAAAGGAACCGGAGATGCGAAGAATGCTCCACCAGATAATGCTGCGGAGAAATGGCTTTTCCAGCAGACCTATTATCTCCCTGAGCGATATATCTCATCAGAATCCGACCGCAGTTATCTTACCATCAATGGTAAAGTAGGAAATTCTGCAGTCAACAATTATCGTATCAATCTGGGTCATAAGAAGGATGAAACCAGCACCGTACCCGTATTCCCTCGCGGTACTTTCTATGAGATTACCGGTGCTATCAAGACCCTCGGTAATATGGAGCTGGATTGCAAGGTAAGTGTGAAGCCCTGGGAGACAGTACCAATAGATGCCGACTTCAACCATACTACATTGTGGGTAAGCAAGACGGAGGCTAATGTAACTTCAATGAAAAATGATTATATCATATATAATTCGAATGCAGGCACAGTAGGGTTTGGATGCGATACTAAAATAAACTCAAAAGACATCATCATTGGCACCAAACGTGGTAAAGACGCTAATGGTAATGATAGTATAGAGTTTCGCGTGAATCCAAATATCCCAATCAATGATTATGCAGAAAATGAGCGAAAAGGCACTGCTAAGTTTTGGCTCAAGGCAAATAATCTCAAGAAATATATAGATGTACATTATGATGTTACACCTTATCTGGATGTAACTAAAGAACTTGTCATCTACTATAATAAAGATGATAAATCTCAGAATAAAAGAACCATAAAATGGGATACTAACCTTGGTGGTATTAAGTTGGATAGAATTACAGATAAAAAAGGTAGCTCTATCATCATAATGAGTTTAGCTTCATCGGATGCCGCTACAGGAACATTCACGGTTACAGCTACGGAAAATCCTGTAACAACCACCATTCATGAATTCACGGTAACGTCAAAAGATGGATCTATGCCTCAGAAAGTTCGTGTAAAAGTAAGTCCTCCTATCGGTGACTATCGTATCTATTTCAGAGCTATCAATGACCGAAGTAAATATAATGGAGGTAACGGTTCCGATAATTTCCAGGGAATCTTAACTGAAGAAGGTACAAACAACTGGAGCGATGGATGGAATGAGGATGCAAAAGATACAAGTGAGCCAATAACAAAAAGCCACTACATCTATGTTTATACCCAGATAGGTGAAACAGAAGATGCCGTTACAGGAAAAGGTTGGATTTTTACGAAAGGACCGGCCGATAAAAATGGATGGCCTGGAGAAGAAATGGTGGCCGACATGACTAACACCGGATGGTATTACAAAGACTTCACTCAAGATGCGAAGAATGTATCATATACAAATGGAGCAAATGTAGAAGGTCCAAAAACTATTAAGCCAGGTGAGACATTGATTATGTTCAGTAATAATACATATCAAGATCAAGGATATAGTTTACACCGTTGTCCTCATCATCTAGAGCCGGGTATTCCTCTCTTCGATTATGATGATCGTGAAGGATGGATTGTCTATGATCCTACATCCGACCCTATATGGCGTGTACATGATGATATGCCTGAAATTGAGAACATAGAGTTCAAGGTATATACCCAGTTTGAGCTTTTTGGATGGTATAAGGTATATGGTATCGCATCAGGAGAAAACCAGTTTACCATTTGGGATACTAAAGCCAAAAAAAGCTGGAAATGCGAGAAGGTGGGAAAAGATTGGTATAAAACAACCATCAAGTTGAAAGCAGTAAAAGGGGAACACGAAAAAAACATCCTCCTGAAAAAGGAAGACAACGATAAATCTCCTACTATTACACTCTTCGATGGCAATAGCTACGAGAAGTATGGCGACACTGGTTATTACCAAGGAGACAAATGGCATCAAGGTAAGCCTAATGGCGTAACTGAATAAATAATATTGGAAAAAATGAAGAAGATAAAGCATTTAATGATATGGATGGGATTGCTCCTAAGCCTTGTTTCCTGCAAGGATACGATGGAGGCTATCGGACTCGGTGGGGATGAAATCCCTGCCGAGGGGGTAGTCTTGAACATTGAGTTGCCCAACTTCTCCGAAAAGAAAATTAATACTAGAGCGGGCGCTGATGAAAGCATTAGTAAAGTTACTGCTGTATTTTATGGCGAAAGCAATACTTACAAAGGTATGGCGAATGTCAACATTGTAAGCAAGAATGCAGTCGGAACGTATCAGGCAAAAATCAGTAATGTCCCATCTGGAACTAAAACGGTTCATCTGGTAACAAACGTAAGTAATCTCGAAGAGACAGAAGCAAAAGATTTGCAAAACATTGCGTTAGCTACACCTAGAACAATAGATACAAGCAGCCCTGTATGTTGGGGTAGCGTATCTTTAACGGATCTCTTGAATGGTTCGGCAAATGTCAGTCTGTATAGACAATATGCCAAGGTTACCTTGAAAGTTGCTGATGCGGTAAAGGATGTTTTTCCTGAAGAAGATGCTGGTCTTATCATTAATAATACCGCTGCCAAGAGTGCTATTGCCCCTGCTGATTATAATGTCCTTACTGAAGACTTAGCAGCAACAACAGAATTTAGCAACACTAATGTTGGCAATGAAACTAGCCGTGAAGTAGCGGTAACTGAAACTTCTGCAGGTGTAGCTAACGTTATCATCAAGGCTAAATACAAGGGTAAAGAAGGTTACAAAGAAGGTTACTATAAAGTGGGGCTTTACAAGGATGCAACAACCAAGAAGGACCAGTATGCCCTCTTGAGAAACCATAACTATACCATCACCGTAACCAAGGTGAATGATTATGGTTTTAAGACTTTGGACGAAGCCATCAAGGCTAAACCAGAGAACAGAATAGAGGCAGAAATAAAAGATGATAATCCTGCCATCACCAACATGATTGCCTGCAAGGATTATGAGCTTGGTGTTAGTGACGACCTATCCGTAAAAGCAACAGCAGCTGAAGCAACTGAAGCTATTAAAGCAACCATCACTTTGGTTACTACGCTCTCTTCTGCAACAAGTGCTGACGACAAATTCTACGGAGTAAGCATCAATCCTCCTGCAGATAAATGGATTACGTTTGACAAGGATGATGTAAAAGAAACGAAACTTCCGGAATCAGAAAGTAATTCACCTGGCATGAAATATGTTCTGACGTTTACGCTGGCTCAAAACATTGATGAAACCCCAAGAACAGGAACGGTTACGATATCTTCTGGTGATCTCAAGCTTGATGTGAAGATAACTCAGGCGGGCTACGATTTCATGAGAGACGACCCTAATCGTAAAGTCAAAATGTTAAAAAATGGCAGTGAGATTCAAGAGGACTATTTTGCCTGGTTGGATAAAGTTAAAGGAATCAGACCAGATCAAATGCAAGGCGCAGTAAGAAATAATGGTCTTCATTTTACGGTAGGAAAGAATGCCTACAGTTATAAGATTCCTAAACAGGAAGGGGATGTTCTGACATATAATAACGATAGCCAGAGCCTTTTCACTGTTAGCGATGACGGAGGTTACTGGAAAGTGACGTTGAATGATAATCACGATAATAATTATAATCTTTGGAAAGGCACCTTTACGATAAAAAACGCATCTGATATCAACATCACCTACACTGTTTATCATACTGGTATCTTCCATGAGATAACAGATTATATGGCAAACAAATACGAATTAACAGAGGGTGGTGTTGACAGTCTTAAGGTAAAAGGTATGTTCTATTATGGGGTAGTGAAGGTAAAGGGAAAAGCCCATACCTACATCATGCTTGACCGTAACCTGGGTGCTACCGACAATAGTCCTTATGCACCAGACGTCAACGAACTTAAAGACCATAAAGGTGCTATCGGTGGATACTTCAAGATTTCAGAGGATAAGAATAAATCAGATGTCAAGCAGGGGAATCTATCCTCTACTCTATCTCCTGAAGGCTTTGAAATACCAGAGAAATCGGTGTTTGAAGACTTGATTGCAAATGGTACGCTTAAAACAGAGGTACGCCATACTGCTCTTGGAGAATCGTACTATTGTACATTTATGAATACAACAAGCTCTGAGTTGAAAACCATCTATCTGCCATACGGAGGATATCTGGAAGGTGAAAGCCATAAATATCCAATGCACGTGGTCTTTTGGACCAAAACACTAGTCTCTGGAACACAAGGATTCAGTGGAGGAAGTCCGGAATATGGTTACTGGTATAACTATTTCGACGTGTACAACGATAAGAAGGGTTTTTCCAACGTACGTTTCGTGAGTGGTAGTAATGGAAATAACACCCATCGCTACAAGGCGATGCCATTACGATTGATCAGTAAGACAGTATTATCGAATCCTACACTTTAATATAAACAAGAGAAATCCACAGCAGGCACTCAAGCCAGCTGTGGATTTCTTGATTCTAAACTTCCTTCCAATCAACCAGTCCTTTACCAGAATCATCCAGTTCTATAGCAATAGCTATTACCTTGCGTTTATCCGCCTTGAATGGTTCGGCATATTGTCTAGCCTTAATTTGCTCCGCTGCCGCATCAATGCCTCCATTGTTGCTCAGCTTCAGTTCCAGAACGTAGATGAAGTTATTGGTTTCCAACACCATATCTATCCTACCAGTAGAAATCATCTTCTCAACTTCCACCCTGCAGCCGATAGCATTGAAGATGGTACTCAAGATAAGACGGTACCTCTCTTCCATATCTATGCTGGCAAGACTATCTTGTATAGAGCCTTGCGTACTTCATAGTTTGGAATGCCCAGCAAATAAATTCCTTCCATATATCCCTTTATCGTGAGATAACCAGACTGATAGAGGAAAAGTTCAGCTCCACCACCTGTCACATCAGAAGTCTCCAAGGTATCGCTGTCTATCGGACATTTCTCGAAATCCTTCAATCTAATTTCCATATCATCTACAAACTTAGGAAGCAAAGAGGTTGCTCCAGATGAAGCCCAGTAATTCTTTAGACTGGAGTCAGCGAGGGCATTGATAAGACTGAATGGATTGAATATATCAACCATATTTTCATGACTGAAATGATAACCATCGTAGAATGCCGTCAACTGTACCACGGCTTCATCAAAAGTCCATCCTTTCTTTGTAGCCAACCTGTTAATCTCCGATTTAAAATCTGAGAGGAGTTCATCTTTCGTGATACCGCAAAGAGCTGCATACTCAGAATCAAAGCTGATATTACTCAAATTGTTGAGTACAGAGAAAAGAGAAATCTGCGTAAACTTGGTGATACCGGTAATGAAAACAAACTTCTCGTATTTATCATCAGCTTTGAGAATGGCAAAAACCTCTCTATAGATATCCGTACATGCTTCATGATGTGGAGTCTTCCAGGAATGCTGCAATGGAGAGTCGTATTCATCGATGAGGATGGCAACCTGTTGTCCAGTTTGCTCATATGACGTTTGGATAATGCCGTCAAAACGGTCGGCAAGTTTGGCAGTGGGCTTAGGTGTAATGTCATATTCCTTCTCTAATCTGTCGAAAGTGATGTCGAGATAAGAGCGTAAAGTTTCCGGCTCTGCGCCAGCACGACTCATATCGAGCCTGATGACAGGTCGCTTCACCCATTCCTTCTCCATCTGCATAATCTTCAACCCTTCGAAGAGTTCCTTCTTACCCAGAAAGTAGGCTTCGAGCGTATCTACCAACAGAGATTTACCAAAGCGGCGTGGGCGGCTCAGGTAATTATACGTTTTATTTCTATTGGCAAGTTGCCAGATAATATCTGTCTTGTCAACATAAAGATATCCACCCTTTCTGATTTTTTCAAAAGACTGGATGCCTACTGGTAATTTTCTATCGTTCATATCTAATATAATTGCTTGTCTAATTACAAAAAACAAAATTATCGTGACTTGCTAAGTTCACCTATATATGCCCCTTGCATATCAGGTACTTGCCATACGTATATTTCATTTTTATCATGGTGCAAAGGTACGAAAAAACAAAATAACTACCAAGCTTTTAGAATTTTTTCTATATAATTTATTCAAGATTCGCAAGTTCAGTATACTATCTTACGGCAATCTTCTGACCCTTAGCCTGAGCACAGGAGTGGGTAGATGCCTTCACGATGTAAATGCCGGATGGAACTCGCAGAATCATTCTCTGCTGTCCCGTTTAGTCTGGACGATTATTATATAAGTTATTAATATCCAATATTTTATGTTCTAGAAGTTGTGTATTCGATTTGATTTTGTACCTTTGCACTCATATGGTATCCTAGCCTATTTAAACCGATGATTTCTAAACGGGACAGCAGTGATCTGGTTTAAAAAACAATATGATTTTGCCCCAGTTCTTTATGACCTGATGCAGTCAGAAAAGATTAGACAGCATCTTCATCATGATTAAAGTTCTCATAGAACTTCATTCGCTTCTTTTCTAATTCCGCAATTTCTTGATACATGAACTTACATGTAAAATCATAAATCGGCATTGCAGCACTATGCTCGTCTGCTTTCTTAAATTTCAACTTTTGGCTATAATAGTTCACAAGATGCTCATCAGGGTCACAATCAGCAGCAAATAAGAAAAGATATTCACAACCAACAATCTTTCTCAACTCAAAAATCAAAGGAACGATAAAATGCCAAAAGACGATTGCTCCCAGACTTTGGTCAAGATTATATTTATCCCAAACTTCACGACAATCATCATTGGCACAGAAATGCACAATCTCCACACCAGCAAAGGTTTTGCCCACATTCTTGATGTTTTTGTCGAAAATAGAATTGATTTCCTGAGAATCTGTTGTAGTATGAAGAATACGAGCCACTTCATCTTTCTTCAATCCTTTTTTTGCCCTAACAGATTCCAAAATGGCTTTCAATCCATCCCTATCTTCTTCTGGCACGTTTCCACCATTCAGCTTTTCAGACAAAGTAGAACAAAGTTCCTTGAGCCTAGTCAATTTTTCTCCTTCTATGAATTCATCAAACAACAATCCACACTTCAAAGAAAAGAAGAACAACACATTAGCATCGCTATCTTTCACCACATAATAGGCAACAACACCAGACTCATCTTCTTGATAGGCCTCATTCAGCAAAGCATCCGCAACATTGTTGTTTCGAGTGCTATAGAAAGAATCGATCAATCGCAAATTCTCTTCATTAGAAGCCAGCCGTTCACAACGAAGAGAATGTATCAAAGCCATTTGTTCCTCAGTTATTCTCATGGTTTATGCAGTATAAAGATTTAATTGACGCAAAACTGCTCGTCTTTCACGAACCCTGTTGGCATCAACCATAATGTCTTCTGTTTTCATCTCTACCTCAGATGAATCCTGTTCATCATAGCCTTCTCTTGCGTGTTTCCAAGAAAACTCTCCATGCGTTAAAGTACTCAAACTCCAAGACTTCTGTGGAGCATAAGTTTTAAACACCATATCAAACACTGGCTCATATTGTACAACCTGCTCTTTATCCATCAATTCTGGGAGAGAATCATTTTTATAATGCTGGCGAATCTGAACCATGACAGGACCATATTTCCAAGCCTCAAATTGTGCATCAAACATAGGCTCGCCCTTTTGAATCAAGCACTCACGCTGCGTGAAATAAAGTAGCTTATGCAACTTCATTTCATCAATACGAACGCCAAAATCATCCATATAGCGCTTGTATAAATAAGAGGCAACTTGTAATATTCCCATCATAGTCATTATTCATTTTATAGTTTATTGCCGCAAAGTTACGCTTTTTTATTGAAACCGCCAAAGAAAATCAAAAGAAATCTGCGAAAATCCGTGTAATCCGTGCCTTATCTATATCCTAAGAAGCTTATGACACACCCTCACAAAACGGGTGAATGAGAGCAAGAAAACGAATGAATGAGAGTAAGAAGAGGGGTAAAACAAGGATTTTAACAGTCTGAAAGTGCATATAAAAAGTGTTTGAGAGAAGAATGAGGAAAGTTTACT